>Ga0307430_1001115_pt1 | contig 20421 bp, 27 predicted proteins | sample SalMarWE160130MG_FD_202159 | JGI IMG/M metagenome (GOLD analysis project Ga0307430, IMG submission 202159) | Salt marsh sediment microbial communities from the Plum Island Ecosystem LTER, Massachusetts, United States - WE1603-130 | ecosystem: Environmental > Aquatic > Marine > Intertidal zone >...
GGGGTCGAAAACATCGATGGCGTATACCCTCTTACCATATCTTTGGGCAAACTTTGCCAGTTTGGCAGTACCTCTGCCCATATAAGCACCAATTTCGATGATATCTCCTTCTAGCTCATGCAATGCCTGTTGCTTTATAAAGTCTATGAGGACTTCGTAACCCACGAAATCATCGGGGTCGTCCTCCAGTGGAATCTTCCGGGAAACTCTTTTAACACCGGGCTCTAAACTCATCTTACAGGCCAATGTTTGGGCTATAGTATTTTAATTCTATCTAAAGCCACCATAGCCAGTATCGCTGCCGCCGATGTCCAGGTATTCTTTTCGTGGGCCTGTGGCTCCAGTTCTGACTGTCTTATCTCCCTTTGCGGCCAATATACCTCCCGATAAAACACACCGTCGCTATCCCTAAATTGCAGTACCCAGTCCAGCACCATCTTGGCCTTATCTCCGGCGCCCATCCTTGCTAAGGCCAGGACCAGTTCAAAGGTCTCAGCTACGCATACTGACTGTCTGTCGGCAAAGCATTTACACCCCCAACCATCTATGATGAAATCCTGCCATCCCTCCAGGATATGCTTTTCTGCTTGCTTCCCCTTTATCAGCCCCACAAGGATGGGGTAATACCAGGTCATGGCATGCCCGCTCTTATCCTCGCCTAGCCTGTCGAAGCGTTCGGGCTGCTTCTTGATTGCCCTGGCCAGCCTCTGGCATGCCTTATTCCAGTCAGGCTTATTTACCCCCAAGGTTTTAGCAATCCTTATGCCGTATTTAATACTGAGCCAGGTGCTGCTTGAGGCAGTTAAAATCGCTCCTGGCCAGACTTCGTTATTCTCGCTTAATCCCCAGTAAATCTCGCCGTCTGGCTGTTGTAAACTTAAGGCGAAGTCTATGCCCTTCTCCACCGCAGGCCACATGTAGCGAAGAAAGTCCAGGTCCCGGGTAGTGAGGTAGTGAAACCACATCCCTGTTGCTATGTAGGTACTGAAATTTGTATCTTTGGTCAGGTCCTGAGGTTTAGCATTGAGATAACTGGAATACCAGCTTCCGTCAGGATTCTGGGTATCACGCATCCACTTATAGGCCGAGCTAGCCTCATTGGACCGGCTGCTAAAATCTAAGGCCATGGCGCATTCCACATGGTCCCAGGGGTCTGTGATACCGCCTTGGTACCAGGGGATAGCCCCGGAAGGAAGCTGTTGACTGATGATAAAGTCTGCCTGGCTTTGAATCAGCCTCTGAATATCTTTCAGCATTCCTTCAAATTAATCTTTACCTGGCTTGCACTTCTTTGCTAGAGGCTCTTTTTTGTTTTCTCAATCTCCCCTTCTAGCTCCTTGAGTTCTTCTTCCAGGTCTTTCTTATACTCCTCGAGCATGTCCAGATACTCCTTTCTGTCGGGAAAGGGATTGAATCCCTGGAAGTAGAAACCGAAGGGCGGGAGGCCAAAGTAGAATCTCCGGGATCTCCTACTCCACATCTCTATTTCACCTCCTTAATTGGCCGTCGCCTTGGCAGTCCAGGACGACGGGGATATTTATTAGGTGTCGGGTAGATTTTAGCAATAATTACCAAATAACGCACATCGTCAAATTCGTCCAACTCTACTTTCTTTATCTGGTCTAATTTGCCTCCCAGAGCAGCAATGGCTTTTTTCGCCCTGTTTATCTCCTGGTCGATTTCCCCTTTCTTTTGAGCGATAAATCTTCCCCCGATCCGGCAAAAGGGCAGAGTTAATTCCACCAGGGTAGGCAGCAAGGCTACAGCACGGGAGAGAACCAGGGCGAATTGCTCACGATAGAGTAATAAATGAGCCGCTTCCTCAGCTCTGCTATTCAGCACTTCCACATTTTCCAGCTCCAGTTTGTGGATAATGTGGTGGAGGAAAGCTGTCTTTTTCGTTGTGGGTTCAATGAGTACCAGCCTGGGCTGGGGGAAAAGAATTTTGAGCGGCACTCCGGGGAAGCCGGCGCCTGTGCCTATGTCCATAATATTGAAATCTGGTCTTTCCACCTCTTCCTCAGGCAAAGCCAGGGTGATGGTCAGGGAATCAAGGAAATGCTTTACCTGTACCGAGGAGTAATCTGTTATGGCCGTGAGGTTAATTTTTTTATTCCATTCAATTAGCTCCTGGTAGTAGAGCTCAAATTGCTTTACCTGCCTGGCATTGAACTCTATCCCCAGCTTGCCTGCTCCTTCAATAAGTTCCTTCATCGCGAGCCACGCTTAAAATTCGGAGGTTGTTCAGCACCCCGTTCGCCTGAGCCTGTCGGAAGGCAACTTAATTTTATCATGACTTCCGCTCATAGTCCGGCACACTCGCTACAAGCGGTTAATGAACAATCTCCAACATACTGTTTGACAAAAAGTAAGAAAAATCCTATAATTCCGAATGGTAGGACATATCATGCGATACTAAGTTGGGCGCCAAGTTTATGCTAGGAGGGAAAATGGAAGACAAGGACATGCAGGTAGTCGGTAAGTGTTTTGGCTCAACGGTTGTTGGCCCACGAGGGCAGATAGTTATACCCGTGGAAGCCAGAAAGGAATTGGGTATGGATGCTGGTACCAGGCTGCTAACTTTTAAGCTATTTCCGGCAGGAGGTCTGGTCTTCGTTAAAGTGGAGGCAGTTGAGGAGTTAGTCAATATTATGACCCAACATGTGAATGAGTTTACTAAGTTAGTAAGGGAAGTTAGAACTGAAAATTTAGAAAATGAGGCCAATCGAGATTAACAATCCTGCCGCTAAACTTTTAGGCATCTTGGCTCTGTGTTGAAGCAAATACTTGCTGTGTTACAATAAGCAAATTTTGGAAAAATGAAAAGAGGCGAAGGAAAATGAAAAAAAAGCGAACGCTAATAATAACAACAATCTGCGTGGTTGTTATTGGTATAGTACTGGGTATCGTATTTACTAGAGGCACCGGCTCCGAAGCTACGCTGACGACTGTTAACGTTACCCGGGGCGATATAGTGAAAACCGTTTTAGCGGATGGCAATTTAGTAATGCCTGATAAAGCGTATTTGTCATTTGGTGCCACGGGTACAGTGGAAGAGGTACTGGTTGACGAAGGGAATAACGTGACAAAAGACCAGGTATTAGCCAGGCTTGATGCGCCGTCTCTGGAATCAAGTATAGAGATGGCTGAGTTGCAAGTCGAAATAGCGGAGGAAGGAGTAAAGGCAGCCCGAGCACAATACGAAATCGCCGAGATCAACCTGGATGAGCCTCCCCCCACAGTATCCGAGGATGTGCTTGAGTTGCAACTGGATGCAGCCAAAGCGAGCTGGAAAACAGCAAAGCTGAACTTGGAAATAGCAGAACTCAGCCTGGAATCGGCGGAGCTTAACCTGGAAAAGGCCGTAATAGTGGCTCCCTTTGATGGCGTGGTAGCTGACATCAGCATAACTGAAGGAAAAGAAATCTCGACAGCGACATTGGCCACTCCGGCAATATCCCTGGTTGACACCGGTAAGATAGAGATGCGCGGCTTTATTGATGAAATAGATATCGCCAAGGTGCAGCTGGGCCAGGAAGTGAATATCATATTAGATGCCTTGCCTGACGAGGAAGTAAAGGGCAGTGTTGTTTTCATCTCCCCGGTAGGCACAATTATAGCCGGGGTAGTATCTTACGACACCACCATAACTTTGAAAAATCCCGTCGCAGAACTCAGGGATGGCATGAGTGCCACTGCTGAAGTCATCATCGAGCGTCATGATGATGTATTGTCGATACCGAACAGATATATTAGGGGGACCACGGAAAACCCAATGGTTGTAGTGTTCGTAGACGGGCAGCAGGAAGAGAGAGAAATTACCTTGGGGCTAACCGACGGGATAAACACTGAAATTTTGTCGGGATTGGAGGAGGGAGAAAAGGTGGTATTACCCACTTCTGAAGAGCGACCGGGCGGCTTCTTCATGATGTAGCCAATGCTTGAACTTGAAAACATAACCAAAGTGTATAAAGCGGGACAGACCGAAGTTCCTGCTCTGCGGGGGATTAGCTGCCGCATTGAGTCAGGGGAGATGGTATCTATCATAGGGCCTTCAGGCTCGGGGAAGTCTACCCTGATGAATATCATCGGCTGCCTTGACAAGCCGACTTCAGGACGATACCTCCTGGATGGGACCGAAGTAAGTGAGCTTAACGATGATCAATTAGCCGAGATAAGAAATAAAAAGATAGGCTTTGTCTTCCAAAGCTTCCACTTGTTGTCCCGGACCACGGCTTTAGCCAATGTGGAGCTGCCACTTATTTACGGCGGCGCCAGCAACCGACGGCAAAGAGCATTACAGGTCCTGGAGTCCGTGGGATTAGCTCATCGGGTCACTCACAGACCGAGCGAGCTAGCAGGAGGGGAACAACAACGGGTGGCTATCGCCCGAGCCTTAGTAAATAATCCCTCTCTTATTTTAGCTGATGAACCCACAGGCAACCTTGACACCCGGACTAGCCAGGAAATCATGGCGATTTTTAAGCAATTGAATGAGCAGGGAATGACCATCGTTCTGGTTACTCATGAACCAGATATTGCCGCTTATACCCAGCGCACCATTAAAATTCGCGATGGCCAGATTGAGGCATCGGAATGAAACTCTGGGATTGTTTCTCTACAGCACTGCGGGCTTTGCTTGGTAACAAGCTAAGGTCAGCTTTGACCATGCTGGGCATCCTGATTGGCGTGGCTGCAGTTATCTCTGTGCTATCTCTGGGAAGTGCGCAGGCGGCTATAGTAGAGGAGTCTTTTGCCACCCTGGGGTCTAACCTGATATACGTCATGCCTCCAGAACTCGGCATGAGTGGAGTGGGAGCTCAGTCAACGCTGACTTTGGAAGATGCGAAGGCGATTGCCCAAAACGCCCCTTCTGTAAAAGATGTGTCGCCAATGACGCAGACTTACGCTCAGGTTGTAGTTGGTGGAGAGAGCCTTAGCAACACAATTATTGCCGGGGTGGCTCCACAAGCCGAATGGGTGGATAACTATGCCGTGGCGCAGGGCAGCTTCATAACCGACTTCGATTATGGAGCGAGGTCGAGGGTAGCCGTCCTGGGGAGCGAAGTAGCCAAGACCCTTTTTGGCGAGATGGACCCTACCGGTCAGAGCTTGAGGATTGGTGGGCGTCAATTCCAGGTCAGCGGTGTACTGGAAAGCCGGGGGATGGGATTTGGATTTGAAGACATGAGGGTGTATATTCCTTTATCCACCTTCTATGCCACTCTGGCAACCTCACAGGTGGGCAGCCGTGGAAGCACCGTGAATCAGATCAGCGTCCAGGCGAAGACCAGCAGCGACTTGCAAGCTGCCGAGCAGGAGATCACCGATATCTTGAGGGCCCGCCATAGCCTTAGGGAGGGAGAAGACGATGACTTCAGGGTTTTCAACGTGGCGTCTGTGGCAGACCAGGTCACCCGGGTGCTGGGAATACTCCAGCTCGTCCTTGCTGCCATAGCTGGTATATCCTTGCTTGTCGGCGGCATCGGGATTATGAATATCATGCTGGTTTCGGTGACCGAGCGTATCCGGGAAATCGGTCTGCGCAAGGCGGTAGGAGCCAAGCGCCGAGATATTCTGATTCAATTCCTCATTGAAGCTGCTACACTGGGGCTCTGTGGCGGTGCTCTGGGGATAGGACTGGGGTGGATCATAGTTAAGATCATGTCTGTCATAGCGACAAATCTTGGTTTCTCCTTTGCTGCTACGCTTTCCGGCAATGCTATTGCCCTGGCGGTAGGTGTAGCGATTTTTATCGGACTTGCTTCCGGGTTGTACCCGGCCGTCCGGGCGGCACGACTCGACCCTATCGAGTCCTTGCGTCACGAATAAACTACCTCCCCTGAATTAAGGACAAAAATTCACTGCGAGTTGCTACCTTGCTGCGGAAATTTCCCCTCACCGACGAGGTTATCACAGTTGTTCCGGGCTTTTTTATCCCGCGCATAACCATGCATAAGTGCTCGGCTTGAATAACCACGGCCACCCCAGCGGGTTGAAGTGCTTCAAAGATGGCGTCAGCAATTTGCCGGGTCATCCTTTCCTGAAGCTGAGGGCGCCTGGCGCAGATTTCTACCACCCTGGCCAGCTTGCTTACCCCTACCACTCTGCCACCAGGGCTGGGGATATAACCGACATGAGCTATGCCATAGAAGGGCAGGAGATGGTGTTCACACATGGAATAGAAGGGAATATCCTTTAGAATCACCATCTCTTCATATCCTTCCCCAAAGTCCACCACCAGTTCAGTTTTAGGGTCGACATCCAAACCGGAAAAAAGCTCGGCATACATTTCAGCCACCCTCTGTGGCGTGCCTTTTATGCTCTCTCTGAGAGGATCCTCACCAATAGCTTCGATTATGGAGACCATTGCCAGTTTGATTTTATCCTGATTAACCATCTAAATCCCCCTCTTTACAGAGCTTACGCTGTTTTTATCCGTGCTAGCATAGAAGTCTGAGCCGAGGTAAAGGAGCGGCTTTATCTTATCCAGGTTGAGAACCTCCGCCGGGGTAAATGCTTCCTCGAGGAAGTGCACAGCTACAATCTCACCGACTATCCAGATATGGTCACCATAGGATTTGCTATCCACCAGCTTACATTCATAGGCAGCATAAGAATCTTTTAAGATAGGGGCCGTGGTCTTCAAAGGCTTCTCTTTCTGGATATTAAATCTCTCAAATTTATCTATCTGCTGTCCGGAAGTGCCGCCGATGGCAGCGGCGAGGGAAGCGTTCTCTGAAAGAATGAAATTAATGCCGAACTCCCGGCTTTCAGTAATAAGCTGGTAGGTGAATCTCTTAGATGCAATGGCGATGCCATAGAGGGGAGGCTTAAGAGAAATCGAGCTATGCCAGGCGGCGGTCATGGCATCGTCCCTGCCCCGGGCGCTAGCGGTAACTATAACTGCTACTTTGGGATAATGGTGGCTGAATTTCCCTATATCTTCGGTAACAATTTTGGGCATAATTTTCGCCTTCTTAATCCAGAGTCATTCTCTCTACAATACCACTCTGGCTCTCCGCCTCTTGTCATCTCCGGGTGTGGTCAGGAATCGCTGAGGTCGGGAATTTCAAAGCTTCCTCAACGGCTGCCAGGTCAGCGGGGAGCTCTATCGGTGCTCGGGCATATCTTGCTGGCACACCGGGGTCCTTTAGCCCGGTGCCGGTGACGATGCAAACTACACGCTTGCCGGAGAAGTTTTTCTTTTTGGCCAGCTTAATAAGCCCGGCTAAGGAAGCTGCTGAAGCTGGCTCGCCGAAGATGCCTTCTTTAACTGCCGCCAGTCTATAAGCATTCATAATTTCGTCATCAGTAACACAATCAATGATGCCTCCCGACTCATCCCGGGCAGCTACTGCTTTCCGCCAGCTAGCAGGATTGCCAATGCGAATGGCTGTGGCAATGGTCTTGGGTTGTTTGACAACCTTATCCAGTACTATGGGGGCAGCGCCTGCAGCCTGAAAGCCCATCATTTTGGGAGTGTGGCTGGCCTTGCCCGTGCGGTGGTATTCCACGAATCCCTTCCAGTAGGCGGTAATATTGCCGGCATTGCCCACAGGGATAAAGAGATAATCGGGAGCATCCCCCAGCTCGTCTATAATCTCAAAAGCCGCTGTTTTCTGACCTTCGATGCGATCAGGATTTAGTGAGTTTACCAGAGTAACGGGGTATTTTTGGGTCAGGGCACGTACTATGTGAAGCGCCTGGTCGAAATTACCTTTTATGCCTATAATCTGGGCGTCGTAAACAAGGGCCTGGGCTAGCTTTCCCGTGGCTATCTTCCCCTTGGGAATAATGACAATGGTTTTGAGTCCGAATCTAGCGCCGTAAGCGGCTGCCGAAGCACTGGTGTTGCCTGTGGAGGCACAAATGATGCTCTGGCTGCCACTTTCCACTGCCTTAGCCACCGCCACTACCATGCCCCGGTCCTTGAAGGAGCCGGTGGGATTACAGCCTTCGAGCTTAAAATAAAGTTCACCACAGCCAAGCTCCTTCTCTAAAATCCGTGACCTCACTAAAGGGGTATCGCCTTCCCCCAGCGTAATCAAAGGCGTAGCCGGGGTAACTGGCAGGAAATCACGATATCTATTTAAGACGCCTTGCTTCATCCCTCAACCCTGATAAAGTTGCTAACCTCGTTAACCACCGGTAGCTGCCTTAATTGCTTAAGAGCCTTCTGCATCCCTTTCTCCTCTGCCGGATAGGTCATAATGACGATTATGGCGGTCTGTGCTACCAGGTCGCTTTCTTTCTGGATTACGGACGAAATGCTTATGGAATTGTCCCCCAGAACTTGCGAGATTTGAGCTAAGACACTGGGGCGGTCAGGCGCATTCAACCTGAGATAATACCGTGTCTTTAACTCGGACATGGGCTTAACAGTTACCCGCTGGTCTAATCTTAGTCCAGGGACATTATTTACGCCGCGATAGATATTCTTGGCTATCGTCAACACATCAGCCATAACAGCGCTAGAAGCTCTGAGAGCTCCAGCCCCTTCCCCATAAAAGACCAGCTTACCAGCTAAGTCAGTTTCCACCTCGACGGCATTGTAAACACCATCTACTTTAGCTAACTGGGAATCCTGGGGAATAAAAACAGGATGAACTCTCATCTCCACTTTGTCATCATCTCTCTTGGCAATGGCGAGAAGTTTTATAGCATAGCCGAATTCTCTGGCATACAGAAAATCGCGAGCGGCAATATTTGATATTCCTTCGCGGTATACATCTTGAGGGACAAATTTAGTCCGAAAGGCTAGGTTGGATAAGATGACCAGTTTATAAGCCGCATCTATTCCCTCTATATCATTAGCGGGATCGGCTTCGGCATAGCCTAATTTTTGGGCTTGTTTTAAAGTCGAAGCGAAATCCAGTCCCTCTTGTGCCATTCGGGTCAGAATATAATTAGTAGTGCCGTTAAGGATGGCTTGGATAGCCGAGATTTTATTAGCTGCTAAGTCTTGTTGGAAAGAGGAGATGAGTGGTATGCCGCTACCTACGCTTGCCTCATAGCGGAGGTCAGTATTGTGTTTCCCGGCTAGAGAGAATAGCTCATATCCATATTTAGCCATCACCTCCTTGTTGGCCGTAACTACGTGCTTTCCGCTAGTGATGGCTTGCTCCATATATTCTTTGGCAGGACGTTCACCTCCCATGAGTTCGATTACTATATTTACCTCAGGATGAGAGAGGACTTCTTCAGGGTGGCTGGTCAACAGGTTGGGACTAACTTTTACCGGGCGTCGTTTATTCACATCGCGCACCAGCACTTTTTTCAAAATTAAGGGAAGTCCTGCTTGCTCAGCCAGGCTGTCTGCCTTGGTGACTAGAACTTCAGCCACACCGCTGCCTACAGTTCCCAAGCCCAGTAAGCCGATGCCAATAGTCTTCTTCATTGTGGTGTTACCTTCCCTCCAGAACCTTGTCTATGGCCCACGATATCTTGTCTGGCTCCAGGTAAGTTTCAATTGTGCTTTCCTCTGACCACTCTTCAAGCCAGTCGTTAAGGTGCTTGGCTATCAGCTCTTCCCTGACGTTCTCTTCAAGCTCATGGCCACCCCTAGCTACGACCTTTATGAGCCAATAGCCACCGGTGGTTTGGACCGATTCATCTTTAACTGGCTCGCTTACCTCGTTGACAGTAATGTTGAAGGCAACTTGGTCAAAGGCATTATTACCCATCTCCCCTTGTTTTAACAAACCAAGCTCACCACCTTCGTCTTTGCTTTCATGCTGGGAATATTCTTCAGCCAGAGAGCTGAAGTTTCTACTAACCAACTCGGCTTTAACCTGCTCTGCCTCCACCTCGCTGCCCAGCAGCATGGCTCTGGCGTTTATCTGGTCATCTTGCTTGTCAGTAACCTCTATAAGCCAATAGCCAACGCTTTTGGTCGCTGTTTCATCATAAATAGACTGGCTTATCTCTCCCACGGTAAGGTTAAAAGCGGCATCGGCAATCAAGGTATTCGGCATTAACTCCTCGGGCAGCCAACCCAAATCGCCTTCAACCGAGGAGTTACAGGAAAACTCCTCAGCCAAAGCGGTGAAGTTGCCACCAGCCTCGATTTCGGCTATTAGCTCAGTAGCTACCTCTTGACTCTCTACAAACATTACTTGCACATGAGATTGCTCCATTGTGTCAGGCAGCTGAGAACCAAAGTATTTCCCAAGCTTTTCCTTCAATAAGGCAGAACTAACTATATCTCGATATATCCTATCGTTGGGCAACTCATATTCTTTTAGCTTCGCGTCTATTTCCTCAGAAGTAACTTCAATGCCCAGATTTTTAGCTCCTTGTTTCAGTAATTCAGCATTGATAATATCATCGGCGACCATATCAGTAAAATAATCGCCCCATTGAGAGATGACCGTGGAGTTCATGCCTGCAGTGTAAGCATCGAGCATCTTTACGAAGTATTCCATAGTAAAGGGGACGCCGTTTACCTCAATCACAACCTGACGCAAGGGATCGCTCTTGTAGTCCTTATAGTACTCATAGCCCACCCAGCTCAAAATGCCAGCCAGGAAAACAACGGCAGCGATTATCACAATTCGGCGTATTCTCATCTGGCGCTGCCATTTAGAGAGTTGGTGCTTGGTGGGGACTCGCTCTGGTGTAGCTTTCTTCTGTTTCTTAGCCAAGAATCACAACCTGTCAGTCTACGTTTTATTTGTTGCGGTGACTATGATAACATATTAATGGAAGTCATGGCGACGGGGTGTAGCGCAGCCTGGTAGCGCACCTGAATGGGGTTCAGGTGGTCGGAGGTTCAAATCCTCTCACCCCGATTCTAATTTTGTGATGTCGCTGGTGCCTTCGGGCCTCTTTGCCGACATCCTGCCGACATTTTCTCCAGGAGTACCTTTTGCTGAGACAAAATCATCGAATCTCTGAGCCGCAGCTTCCTGTAGACCACCGATAACATGGCTGTATGTATCTAAGGTCACGCGAATCGAGCTGTGACCCAGCCTTTCCATAGCAACGCGTGGATGTACGCCAGCCTGAAGTAGGAAGGTCGCGTGAGTGTGCCTAAGACTATGCAGGGGCATGCAAGGTAAACCCGCTTGGCGCAGTATTCTGCTGAAGGCATGACTTACTGTACTCGGGTCTAGCGGTGCCCCCCCAGGGTGAGAGAATACATAGTCCTCATCGGTTAATTTCTTTCCCAGCAGGGCACGCGCGGCACTCTGCTCGTCTCGATGTTGTCTCAGAACGAGGACTAGACTAGGAGACAAAGCAACCCGTCTTCTACCAGCCGCGGTTTTGGGTTCTCGCAATACCAGACGCCCATTCACTTTGTTCAGAGACTGGCTGACAGACAGGTAGGCAGCGATTCCCAAAGAAGCTAGTCCCATATCAACATGCTTCCACTTCAACGCGAGAGCTTCCCCTCTCCGTAGGCCAGTATGAAGTAACGTGTAAAAGAGATGGTGGTAAAGTGGTGTTTTCTTCGCTACGTCAAAGAAACTCTCTAAGTCCTCTGATTTCATGGTGGGCATAACCTTGTGCTCTATTCGCGGCGGTTCTGTGGCCCGTGCGACGTTGCGGGCCAGCAGGCTCGTTTTGACGGCGTGACCCAAAGCCTCGACCATAAGAGAATGGAGGTACCGGACGGTCCGGCTACTGAGTCCACCTTCCTTCTTTCGTGCATAAAGAGCCTGAAGATAGCTGGGCTGCAAATCGACCAAACGCACTGTGCCGATTTCAGGAATGATGTGGAGTTCTATCACTGACCGATAGCTTTCGATGGTCTTCGGGGCACAGTTGAGCTCCACATAATCGTGAAGCCAGCCCTTCAGATAATCTGACACTGTGAGGTGCCGTGGTGTTCTAATGTAGCCGCTGTTTTCCATTTCCACCAGTAACTGAGCCAGCCTTTGGTGCGCAGCCCCTTTGTTCCCTTTTACGCTCTCAAAGTGCCTTAGACGCTTGCCTGTCGCCGGATCCCTCCCAACATCTATGCAAATCTCCCACGAGCCTTTCGACCTTTGTCTGATACTTCCTTTCATAGCTACCTCCTTTAGTGGTTAATACTTTTGGACTCTTTCTGTCATCCCTCTTATGCAGGACATAGGTCACACCGAGTGAGAAGTATCATGGGGCGCAGTACCAGTTCATCCAAACTTTCCTCAAGTTCCTTGGTTCTAGCCTGCATCTGGGAAACCTCGTCAGTCAACTTCCGTACCAAATCAGATTCGGTCCCCTCCCGCAGGTTCGTAACCACCTGGCGACACATATTCCGGACCTCCTTCGCAAGCTCCACATCATTCAAGTAAAAGCTCGTCTCCGAATCGCTCTTATAGAATTCGAGCCACACCTGCCCTTCAGTGAATAGGCTGATTCCCTCGATAGCATTTATCTGGTCTGGCTTCCCAGTTAAGATTCCTTTCCATATATGCTCTATTATCCCATTCGCGATTTTTTCGATGGCATCGTTGTCCCCAATTGCAGTTTTGATCCTCTTCTCCAAGCCTAGGCAGTTATTCAGATTATTCCTGATAACTTCTGTAGCCTTCAATCGCAGTTCCTTGGAATACTGTACCGCATTGTTCCGGGACTGTTTCCACCCTTCCAAAGCTTCCCACCGTACCTTTTTTCGCGTGTGGTCTTGCAGAGACTTGAAAAGCATCTTGTTTCTCCAAACTACACGCTCTCTTTCGACACTTGAAGTTGGAAACGGTTCGAGTTGCCCTTCTATATTTCTCATCCATAACTGGTCGAGAGCCTCGTCGGCACTATTCAGTTCCCGCAGCATTTCTGGTACATGGAGAGCACTAACTAAGGATTCTGCTAATCTGATGAGGTCGTTCAGATGTTCGTGGAAAGCTTCTGCCGCAACACGAAAACGCGCTGCTTGTTGCTCTTTCATTTCTTTATCCTTCTCCCATTTTTCGTACGCCCGCTTTGCAGCTCGTCTCTCAACTTTGGTTTCCTGTTCAATTTCTGTCCACTTAGCCCCGAGCTGTCTTAACTCCACCACTTTTTTAAGCTCAATGGGAGAAAGCTCTCTTTTTTTCATCTTGACATCCCCATGCTTGATATTAGCTTTTTACTCGACACCTACAGTGTACACCATTCGCCAATTCTTGTCAAGTGTTGCGGGGTATACTCGCCAATCTCAATGCAAATGACTTGACATGTTTTTGGCATTATGATTTAATTATAACATCGTCATTACAAAATTCAAGGGACAAAGCTAATGCCATTAGAGAGAAAGTTGATCAAGATCGGAAATAGCAGGGCCGTAATCATCCCCCCTGGCTGGCTCAGGTACTACGAACAGAAAAGCGGGGAACCTGTCGTCAGTATTCTCATGGAGCTGAATAATGTCATTACGATTGCTATTCCCGAGGGAAAACGAAAACGAAAGTGAAATGACAGGCTGTCATAAAGGATTGAGAAGAGAATGAGCAGAGAAGGGAGCTGTGGTGAGCCGCTTGTGCTGACTCCGATTGAGGCGGCGAAGCTTTTGCGCATTGGTCGAGCAACGGCGTATGAACAGATTAGGTGTGGGACTATCCCCAGTATCCGAATGGGGAGAAGAATCTTGGTTCCAAGGGCAGCCTTATTGAAAATGCTTGAGACGACAAAGAATGACGACTTGCGGTCATAACAAAAAATAGAGTTAGGGTGGCTGCCGGTCAAGCTTGCCACCCAAAGAGGAAGAGAACCTATGAGATTCGCAACCCCGTTTATATCATACGGAGTTTCCAGCTAGGTGTCAAATGCCAATCCTTTGTACACACGAACCATTGATGCATTGCAAAGCTCATACTTTCCAGTTGGTGAAAGTCCAAGCCGAGGAAAGGTCAGCCATTTCCTCAGAACCAAACCTTACATCCAGCTTGACAGCGAGTTGCCGTAAAGCTAAAGCGATGAAATACGAGGCTGCAGCACAGCAGTGGTATGTTATCCGCTTTGTGCCGTCGCTAAACTTGGCGGCGCTCAAGGCACGTCCACGAAAAGACAATCAACTGTTGCTCTGGTACTGCCTACGGGCTATTGACACAACTGGCCGCGGTGTTCTGGATCAAGAAATGACGACTAAGCTACTCAGAACAGTCTTTAATTATAAGCGGCAAACTATATATAAATACCTCAAAGCTGGAAACAACGTTTTTTGGAGAAGACATATCAGCCGAAAAGGGAGATCCGTCATTATTTTGCGTAGCCTCGCGCGAGTAGCTTGCTACTTAAAAGCGAATATTAACACTCACGAGAGGTTCGTTCAGCTCCAGCTATCGGAGTTGCCGCCACCGGGTCGAGTGCAGGCTCGAAGAGCGCTACTCTACAATAGCGGTGCATACAAGCCGCCAACGACCCATCCCAACCACCCCATTAGCAGAAAATCACTAACAGAACAGACAGGCATAGAGGACCGGCAACAAAGACGGTATGACCAGATTATGGAAGCACACGGTGTGGTCAGAGAACGCACATTTGCATATTACCGCGACCGGAACACGCGCAAACTCAAGGCCTTGGTAAGCCTTGTCGAAACAGAAAGGGGTGATGTGTTGACCTACGAGTTACCTAATCGCTACCAGACCCCCTGCCTCGGCGGTAGCAGAGGCAGGCTGCCCAAAGTGGCGAGGTTGGTTCGTGCGACGAAGGAGTCTTGTATTAGGGGGGAGGCGACCTCCGACACGAACCACCGCCGCTATTACCGAAGCAGGAAGTCTTTAAATAGGGCCGCTCTGAAAGGTACAGCCACAGCAGGCTACTATCCTAGCCGCTCTAGCCCCCGTAAGTATATTTTTGAGATTGTTTGATGGTGTTTTACGCTCATTATCCATTTTGTCCGCCCTTAGAAGGGGTTAACAAGGGGGTAGTGATTATTTGCTTATGCCATTGGTGAGAGAGATGATATGTGCAAAAGTAGGTAAGGCACTGCTTAGTGCTGTTTCTAGAAAACAACGGCGAGCTAGTGAGGGAGGTAATAGTATATGTCATATGGTATCAATACGGTATCCACATGGTATCCATATGGTATCAGGATGGCATGACCACAATGCAACATTCCCACTCCGCATCCCTATCAATAGAGGAGCTAAGCAACAATAAAAAGGAGGTCAATATTTCCAGAACACTATCTGCCTATGAGCAGGAAACCATCATAAGCTTCAACAAGGCCGAGGATATTGCCCATATCTTCACTTATGAAAAGAGATGGCAGAAACATCTGGAGGGGAAGCTAGGCTTGAAGCCACTTATGGACAACGGCTTTGGTGGTAAAGAATACGAAATAGAAAAGAAAAAAATCAGACCACCGAGGGCACCGGTAAGGTTATCGGCTGAAGCGCGGGCTAAGCTAAGCAAAAGAATGAAGGATATGCCGCAGAAACGCGTTTTGCCGTCCAAAATTACAGCGGCCACTGCAAAATCTGACAAGAAAAACAAATCGAGGGTTGAAACCATTAACCAACAGCTAAGGACCATGAAACGACGCCGGTAAGTGCCATTCGCGACTCAAATGCATAGCTATTCCCAAACAGACCGAGCAGCTGATTGCTGTTGCCACGAACCCTAGGGATATCCTGCTTATCCGCATCCCTTGGCGCACCGGCATAAGGGTGTCGGAACTCATCGGGCTAAGGATTTCTGACATAGACTTTGATAGCCGAGCACTTGTTATCAAGGTACAGAAGATGAGAAAAAAGGACGGGAAGGCAATTGAAAAGCGAAGAATGATACCCATTGACCAGGGCACACTGGACATGGTCGGAGAGTACCTACAATGGCGAAAACAGTTTCCTTACAAGGGGGACTTGCTCTTCCCCATCACTAGGCAAAGGGTTGACCAAATCTTCTGGAAGCTAGGAAGAAAAGCTGGCATAACGGCGATTGGCGATCCTGCCATTTCTAAACACAGAAACTTACACCCCCATGTGTTGAGGCACAGCTTTGCTATTCACTGCGTCAAAAGAGGCATGAGTATAGAGCGACTGCAGAAGATACTCGGACACGCCTCTCCAACCACAACCGGCGTTTACCTCCAGTGGTCATCCACTGACCTCCACGAGGACTATGACAAGATTTGGGAAGATGAAAAAACGAGAACCAAGGATTAAGAAAACAATAGAGGGAGCCGACGCGGCAAAGAAAGTCGCCAAATCCTCCTCAAATAGGCGTTCCATGGGGAAGAGCTGCCTCGGAACACAGGCCTGGGCTTTTCACCAAGCAGTATTTGACGGAGCACAGCGAGGCTTGTGCTGCAGACATTTTTTATGCGCTCCGGCGAAACCTCGAGGCTATCAATAAGGAGCGTATTGAGATTGGGGACAAACCTATTGGGGGCTGTACCTATAACTCCTTTGCGAAGTATTGGCATTGGTTCAAGCTGCTTGGGCTGATTGAATCGGTAGACAAACGAGAAGCCGCTATTTATGACTTTCTTGAGGAAAGGCGGTTTTTCAAATTGACTGACAAGGGCAAGGTTGAAGTGCGAGCTTGGGAGGACCCGATTGCGGTAACACATCCAGAGCTGCGGTAAAGAAGCTAATAATTGTAGAAGGGGTTCGTTTACAAATCCCCTGCTTTACTAGCGGTTTTAGTCTAGGCATGGCTACTAGTGTATTATCCATGCTAGCGGGAAGGGAATAGACAGCTTGCTCTTTGGCTGAAACGCACTGGCTTGCCTCGTTGTAATAGAGGTAACGCTCACTAGCTAGATTTCAATTTGATTTTACCATTTTATCCTTTACCAAAAAAGTAGTTACTTCCTTTCCTTTTCTAAGGGCTCTTTTGTAAAGCACAATAGTATTAGATGATGCTAACAATCTGTCCCTTCGTTTTGTTTCTGCTTCCATATCTCGTAAACCGCTCCGAGCATTACTCCGGTCCTCAGCCATTGTAGCATGGGAAGCTCCTGATCATACCGCTTGCCAAAAACCTCAATGGCAGCAAGAAAGTCACGGTCGACATTGTCGTTCCACTCCTTCTGTGCCTTCTCATTCAGGATGACTTCGTTGATAATCGCCTTTACTTTATTCTTCCGAGGTTGCTCCATCTCCTTACTCCTCGGTCTCGCCTGGTAGTGGCGGCGGATTGATATTTCTATTTACTAATACCCAAGCCCTTCTCCATTTCAGGACTTCGATGCTCAGGTTGTCAGCATTAATTTCCTTAGCTAGAGGCGGTGGGTAGTTAGATTTCTTCCACGCCAGTTTGATTTTGATGGCTTCTTCTAGTGTCATATTTGACGTCCTCTCCTTTCTGGAGGCCCCACCCGACGGTAAAACCAGGGGTAACCGGGGGGAAACCCCAAAAAACCGCCGGGCGGGACCACGTACCGATGTTAGTTTGTTATCTGTCTAGTGTGGCACAGCGGGCACGTACTAGAGTGCTCGCTTTCCGATACAAAGGTGGCACTAGCGGCGAGAGCGCGCTGTATCCTTTCAGGAGACCGGACGATATGGCTACTTGCCCAAGTGATCAGGTTCATCATGTCAAAGGCGTTGCGTGGCGGCTCCTGGATAGCCTGTGCCCTAACAGCCTCGGCCTCTTTCCCTGTTATACCGGCCTGATGCAGCAGCTCCTCGAGCATACCCGCTCGCTGGTTGGGTGGTACTCGCTCCCGGATCATCTCGCGGTATCGGTTCACGACATCCCCCATCGCCTGGTAGGCTGCCCGGGTTGATTGCCTGAACCACTGCCAGATATTATCGCCTTCTCCACCCCCGCCGGTATAATTGGCTAGGACGGTTCTGCTAGTCTGGCCATTGGTGCAAGTTAGCCGCAGCACATAGCTTTGCACCGAAGGCATTATAGTGTTGATGGGACTGAAGGAAACCATGGCACCGCCCTGCACTATGTCGCCGCGGCGTATCGCCTCTTGCCTGGTGCCGACTATTTCCAGTACAGCGGCGTTCAGGCTCAGGATACTGACCCGGTGGTAATCACAGTTGGGTATGGCCTGCTCAATTGAGGACAGCACCCTATCCGCAGGCAGATTTCTCATCCCGCGGAAATCGGCGAAGTTTTCGACCTGGTCATTATCCAGAAGCAGGTTGTACCGCTCCTTCCGTTCCAGGAGCTGGGTGGCAACCCTGCCGAAGAGGTCGGGGCTTAATTCCCTGCAGACCTTTTGTGGCAAGCCAACAAAGTTGGTCATTGCCTTGACCCCGTTCTCGCTCAGAGGAACAAGCTGGCCGCCGCTGCCTGGTCTTATGACCACCTGGCCGGGCTCAACCATTACCCTTGTCCGGGGTGTGTGCACCACTTGCCTTACAGTAGTATAGCAGATGGGTTCGAGTTTTTCTAATACTTGTGTTCGATCCAATTGATCCTCCTTTACTTTGATTATTTGATTTGCTTTGATTATTGCCTCACTTTTTCATGATATCACCCCCTACTATAACCATTCCACTGACGAGCAGTTTCTGTTGCATGAGCAAAAACGTCAGCTTGTGCTTTTTATCTGTAGTTCCTTGAAGATCCGGGATAGCCGGTCCGACCACCACGGCGGTAATTTATTGGTGCACTGATAGAAAGCGAAGTTTTCCATATCAAGCACCAGGCACGCTTTCTTCTGAGCCACTGGGCCCCTTATACCCTTGAAGAATTGATAAGCCTTGCCGGTAAAGTCGGCCATTTCGTCCCGCTCCCAGAGTTGGTGGGCATAGGTGGGCCGCTTCCAGATGATACGATGCACGGCAGTACATACGTTCAAATCCAGTTTTCGCGAGTAGTGGCTTATGAACAGTATGAGTTGCTCTCTTTGCCCGGCGATGGCCAGCATATCGTCGAGCTCCATGGCGCCATCGCTTTGGCTTCTTCTGGCATGTGCCGATTGTGCGGCTTCGTCATAGATTACTACCGACCGGTCCTTCCATTGGCTTCTTTTTGTGGTCACTTTCATCCAGGACGGCGTGATACGCTGCACTGACTTTCTTTGGCTCTCATTCATTCTGGGTATATGGAGTATTGCCGGCAGGTTGCGCCTGTGGTGCAGCTCCGCGGCGATCTCATGAGCCAGCCCCGTTTTGCCTGTCCTGATGTCCCCCATTATCATCACCACTCCCGGATAGGGTATTGCGGAGTATAGGCTGCACTTCCGCGGAGTGGCGAGAATGGTTTGGGCATACTCACTACTCTGTTGATCCCGATACGCTTTTAGTTTTTGCGACCAGCTTGGTTTTGGCGTCAATTTCACCCCCTTTCTTTAATACTATTCCATCCAGCTTTAGTTTTTGTTGCATAGGCTAATTTGAAGCTACTTTGGCGTAAATCTGGCGTAAATCTGTCATAAATTAGAACTCGAATAATACCGGTTTTTCAGCCTTCTTTTTGGTGGCCTCTTCTTCTCGCCTCTCTCGCCTGTCGGCCCGGTCCCTCTCCTGCCTTGCGCGGGTCCGTCCCTGGTAGATAGAACCTTTCAGCCGGCGCAGGTCGCTTATTTGCTCGGCGCTGAGTGACTCAACCCTAATATCTTCGGGCACCTGGGCGCCGTTATGGTGGCGACTGTGGACCTGGCCAGCAATGTATAGGTAAATCTGTGACCAATCGTGGTCGAGCGGGAAGCATAAGCAAGCGGTATAGAGATAGGCGCAGGCTTCAGCGTCCGTGCCGGTTATCTCTTCACCCTTGAGCGCCTTTAGGTTCATTACCATCCTCTCTGTTATGATGGCACTCTTTAGCCATTCAGGAATAGTATCGCCCCAGCCACCCAGGTAAGCGATGATTGGATCTGTCAGGGCACCGACAATATTGGAAATGCCTCTTTCAACTTGCTGAGTAGCCAAATTCACCCCCTTCTCTTCCAGGGTTTTCCCCTGAAGCTAGTGCCCAGGCGCTGGCTTTCACCAAAAGGTCATAATTGTTGCAGTGCTCACCTCGCTCGCATCTCCTATCGGGGCAATGGTCACATAGCACTCGCTGTACTTTTTCAGCCGCGATAGGCCGGTACCTTTCTAAGGCTGTGTTAATGATAATATTGGCCTTATCCATTTTACCCCCCTATTAAAGCTATTCTAGGTTAATAGACACTGATTTCCCCATCATAATCACCATGGCGACCCGTAACGGCTTTGGCGATCTGGAGAACCTCGGCTCTCTTATCCTGGAAGGACTGCTCAGGTTTGCCATCACAGTGAATTTTTAGCCATGCCCAAGCTGTGCCGCGGTCATGCCCTACTCTGACATTGGCAAAGCCTGCCTTTAACAAGGCGTCCTTAACAGCCTTGCTTTCCTCTCGATGTGTTTTATGATTTCTCCAGGTCATTTTGTCTTTACCTCATTTCTAAAACTGCTAATAGTGCGTCCTGAAGCGGAACAGATCGCTCCATTTAGTTGTTTTATGGCGCTTGCGTGTCTGCGTATGATTTCACCCGGGAAGGATACGGCAACATCTTTTCCGCAAATAGGACATTTCGCTCTTTCATTCATATGAACCCCCTTTAGATTTGGGCTTAACTG
>Ga0307430_1001116_pt1 | contig 20417 bp, 23 predicted proteins | sample SalMarWE160130MG_FD_202159 | JGI IMG/M metagenome (GOLD analysis project Ga0307430, IMG submission 202159) | Salt marsh sediment microbial communities from the Plum Island Ecosystem LTER, Massachusetts, United States - WE1603-130 | ecosystem: Environmental > Aquatic > Marine > Intertidal zone >...
CCCCCCACGGGGGGGGAAGCCCCCCCTTTGTCCCCCCCATTGGGGGGGAAGGCAGGGGGGGCGGCGGCGCGGGCGTAGAGGCGGCGGACCAGGGCACGGGTGCGGTTGTAGAGGGCGATGCTCTCCCGCACTGCGTCGTCGGGGATGGGGCGACCGGTCAGCGCCTGTACCCGCTCGCGCAGTGATCGGAGTTCGGCCAGGAGATAGGGACGGGCAGAGGGGCCTTCTAGTCGCAGCGGCATCCCGAAGTGGAAGAGGGGGATGTCGGGCACGTCCCGCCGCCACAGGTCGATCAGTCCTTGCACCGTGTCGCAGGTCTGGGCCAGGGCCATCCCGGTCAGGCCGTCCAGTTCGCCCGCCAGGGCCTGGTCGAGCGCGGAACCGGCGACCCAGCAGGTGAAGCCGGGCAGATGGGCGCGAGCGTGCCCGTGGTCATCTGGGGTGTGGAAGATAAACACGGGAGTGAAGCCCGCCGCGTGGAAAAGTTCCTCGGGAACGTAGGCGGTGAGAAAGCCGAGGGGGGATGGCGAATTGCGAATTGCGAATTGCGAATTACGGATTAGAGATTGCACGCTCCCCTCATTCCTCATTTACTCACGTACTCACGGGCAATGATGGCTGCGCCGATGGCGCCGGCCAGTTGAGCCTGCTCCGGCACAAAGATCGTGTGGCCCAGTTTCTCCTCCAGCATACGGGCCACTCCTGCATTGTGGGCCACGCCGCCGGTCAGCACAACCACGTCCCGTACCGGGATGCGCCCGACCATGGTGGCGACGCGGGCGGCGATGGACTCGTGGATACCAGCGATGATCTCGGGCCGGGGCGTGCCTGTAGCGAGGTGGGGGATGACCTCCGACTCGGCGAAGACGGTGCAGGTGCTGGAGATCCTGGCGCGACGTGGGGCAGACAGCGCCAACGTGCCGCAGTCGGCCAGGTTCACCTCCAGCGCGCTGGCCATCACCTCCAGGAAGCGCCCGGTGCCAGCGGCACACTTGTCGTTCATCACGAAGTCGAGCACTTTGCCGCCCGCGCCAACGGCGATGCCCTTGCTGTCCTGCCCGCCGATGTCAATCACGGTGTGCACGTCGGGGCAGAGGTAGTGCGCGCCCCGGGCGTGGCAGGTGATCTCGGTGACGGTGCGGTCCGCACCAGGAACCTGCACGCGGCCATAGCCGGTGGCAACCAGGCGGGCGATCTGCTCGCGCGTGAGACTCGCCTGTGCCAGGGCCTGGTCGAGCACCTGGAGGGCGGCGGCGGCCCGGTCGTACCCGGCAAGGATAATCGCTGTGGCGAGCGGTTTCCCGTCGCCGAAGATGGCTGCCTTGGCGGTGATTGCGCCAACGTCCACGCCTGCTGTGTACACAACGCGAATGGTACACAGATTGGGCGAGATGTCAAGCGAGGGAAGCCCTTCAGACTTCCAACCCAAAGACGGGGAAACTTGCGGGCAGCAGATTAGGGTGTGTTTCAAATGAGTTGGAGGAAAGGAGCGGACGCCCCGCTTCAGTGGGGATTTTCCGGCTGAAGCCGGACGTCCAACCGAAATGAAACACAGGCAGCAGATTAGGCGGCAGACCAGGCAGCAGAGTATCGCCCGGTCTGGTTCATCGCGATTCTTTGGATATGGTCGCGTGGGCTGCCGAGGCCCCTGACGAATCGAACGAGAGGGACGGGCTGGATGATGCCGTGGTCGTTGAGAGGCTCACGTCGTCCAGGAAAAAGTTGCTGTTCAGGCACCAATCAGTCTCGGCGACGAAGCCCAGTACCACCGTCTGCCCGCGCCAGCCCGTGACGTTGATTTGCTGGAATACCCATCCCCCTGTGTTGTTGTACCCGCACAGTTCGTAGGTCATCAGGTCGGTTGACCCGAAGCGAACGTGTGCGTAATCGTATCCGCAGTAGTCCTCCGAAACGCTCCAGTACCAGTAATTGAGCGTGGTAGCGTTGGAGGGAATGACCACCTGCTGAGAAAGGGTCGAGGTTTCGCTGTCGTCCCCTCCCAGCCAGGCTGCCCAGTCCCCTCCATGAGGGGATACAGGCAGGCCTGATGTGTTCAGGATGAGGGCCCATCCATTGCTGGAGTACTCGTTCCAAGAGCCATCGCGGCCGCTCTCAAAGTCACCGTTGGACAGAGGGCAGGTTGTCCCGGAGCCTTGCGCTACCAATGGCATGTAGACCCAGGCCGAGGCGACGAATGGTGTGTATGTGTATACGATATAGTTGGCCGAGCAGCCCACCTTGGACGTTCCGTAATGGATACGCATGTAGCCGTTCTCGCCCCAACTGGTACTCCATGAGTTCCGCAGGATCCACGCCTGCTGGGAATCGTCCCAGCCCACGAGGACAATGGCGTGGTTGGCTACGTCATCGCAGGTCTCGTTGGTCTGGAAAACTCCGCCCGTATATTCCTGGAAGGCATTGCCTGCACAGATTGCAGCCGCAACCGGCCCATGGTCATAGATGGCTTGCTTGATCGCGGCCACGGAGGGAACGTCGCCCTCATCCCCAACGTAAGCCCATGAGGTGATTCTGTACGGATGATCGTACGGCCCTGAGCAGGGAATCTTCGACGCCTGATAGGGAGACGCTGATTCCAGCACAGCCCCAGCCTGGGACTCGCTTGGCGGTTTCTTGTTCCAGTGGTAGTCGTGGGCCCACCAGCCGCCATCGCAATTCCAGCCATCGGTGTTACAAGAAAGCAAGTACTGCTCCGAGAGATCAGCGCTCTCTACCCCACCCCCATACTTGACCCACGCCTCCAACGGTGCTACCGTCCCAAAGGCCCAGCAACTTCCGCATAGTCCCTGATCCCTGACCGGCGGGCATCCGCCGTGCTCGTCACACCAGTTGTAGGCGCTGGGAAGGCTCTGAACAGAGGAGATGGAGGTGTCCTGCCGAAGGATTGGGCCGCGTCGCTCCTCCCCCTCCTGTCTCACGAAAGCGAAAGCAGGGGCCCGAGGGGGCAGAGGCACACTGAGGACCGTACAGGCGTCCGCAAGATCCAGGCCGTCGGGCTGGACCGAGATCACCACAGTTGGGGAGAGATCAGTCTGCCATGGGCGCCGATAGACTAGGCGAAAACCGGTCGGCCCTGTTTCCACAGCCCTGAGCCGGACGACCTGCCTGGCCGGGACCCCCAGCCCCTTCGACACCTGGTGTGTTTCTACGTCGTTCACCTGGGAAAGGACGCTCTCATCCAGGGCCTCTACCTCCCACGAATAACCGGTGGAAGGATTAGCCGATAGAGTGATCGCCAGTGGCTGGCCCTCGCGGACAGTTCCTCTTAGTTCCAGAGCAACCGGACCAGCAAGCCGTTCCACGACGCGCCCTGCATCAAGAGCCATCTCTGCGATTTCTCGCGCATCCTCCCCTTCCAAGAAAAAGATGTAATTGATGACCCCTTCCTCACTCAGGGGCTCATTCGGAGTCTCTCCCCATGTAGTGCGAATCCTGTAGCCTCCGAAGATCGCCGCTGCCTCCCGCTGTACCTGCGCATCCAGAGCCTCTTTCGAATCGGATGACAACGGCGACGGGGGGACGAAGGAGAGATGCGCCTCGCCTTCCCAGGTCTCGTTCGGGCCAACGACGATCGAGATTTTGATGGGTTCCAGGCCGCTCCCGGGATGGGGCGGGACCGGAGTTGGGGTTGGTGGTCCGGCGGCACACGTCAGGTACGCGCTGGAGACCAGCAGCACCAGCAAGAGCAGGCTGCTAGGTAGAGTTTTCCTGAGCACTTCTATAGTCTTCATTTCCTGGTATACCCCCCTGTTGATTGAAGGGATCGGTTTAGTCATGACACAGGATACATCAAAGGACGGATTCTTTCAATAGGAATTCTTGGCTATTGACTTCGATGCGGCTACGTCTGGGAACTCAGTAGTCGCGGGAGAGCAGGTGGCGATTGCCGATGCGCACGGTGTGCAGTCCGGCCGCGCGGGCGGCGGCCTCGGCCCTCTCGGCGTGGCGCACGGATGTGCGGGGCAGGTCGGGGAACAGGAAATGGGGGCCGAACCCGAGCAGGGCGTAGGGAATAGCCGGGTTGAGATCGGCAATGAAGCGGGCGATGCGGCCCACCTCCTCGGCGTCCATGTAGCCGGGTACCAGCAGCGTGCTGGCGACGACGGGGGGCGGTTGGGGACGCTCGTCGAAGCGGGCGGCAGCCCGGGCGAAGTTCGAAAGCGTTACCGTGTTGCTGGCCCCGGTGAGAGCGCGGTGCAGATTATCGTCGTAGGCCTTGAGGTCGAATTTGACACAACCACCGGTGGCCAGAGAGAGATCAAAGGCGCGGTCCATCAGGCGGGGATGGGCGGTGCCATTGGTCTCCCAGCAGACGACGCCCCCACGCTCGGCCAGGAGGCGGGACGCGGCCAGAGCGTGCGCCATCTGGCTGGCCGGGTCGCCGCCGAAATAGCACACGCAGTAGGTGCGCGGGTTGGCAGCGTCGGCTAACTCGCCAGCGGTCAGGCAGGTCGAGTTGAGCGGGTCGATCTCGCGGAAATGCCAGTTCTGGCAGAACAGACAGTCTACGGTGCACGAAGCGTAGAAGACGGCCAGGTTGTGTTTGCCACGCTGGGCGTGCCCGGCGCAGAAGGGGTCGGCGACGCAGTTAGTGGGCAGGGGGTCGCGGTACCAGTGGAGCAGGCCCCGGCCGGGGGTGCCGGCCAGGTGGTGGAGTCTGCCTTCGCGCACCTCGCGCAGCCCGCAGTAGCCGCGTTCCCCCTCGCCGATGACGCAGCCCTGTACGCATAGCCCGCAGCGGCGGCCCCCCTCGCTGCGCGGTGGTCGCTCCGGCAGGCCAAAGAGACGGCGGGCGGCGGCGTGGGCTGCGTCGGCAATCGGTAGCGCCTCCTGCGGCCGGTTGCGGATGCAATCCAGGCACACGCCCAGGTGGGCGGCGATGAGGCGTGAGCGGGCGCCGCACAGGACACAGGTCTGATCAGGGAGAGGCTCGGTTATCGGCAAGTGCCACATCGGTCAACGCTGCACGAAAGGGCGAGGCATCCCTGTCGAGAGCCGATGACAGGGTAGAGCCTTTGGCAGATGAACCCCCCGGGCTAGAGGGATACCCACGGGACGTCTCACCCCTACCGGGCGGAGCGGGAGATGATGGGCACAATCGTGATAGGTAATCATCTGCCCGGTTGATTGTGCGTGTCATTATGGTCATCTCCTTGACTTTCGATGGCGCCGGTCAGCGCCGCACGGCGGCAATGCGATTCTGGATGGCGTGATACTGTGAGAGAATCTCCGGTTGATCGAGCACCTCGGCGAACTGGGCCAGCCAGTCCTCCAGGTAGGCCAGGTCCAACTGCCCGTGCTGCTCGATCAGGACACCCTCGATGTCCTGCCAATCCTTGGCCCGGCCAGCGACGGCTTTCTGGATAATCAGATCTTCCGGCGCACACACCCACATTTGCAGGTCACCCAGGTCACAGTGCACGGCGCGGGTGATGATTTGCTCCTCGTAGCCGGGTAGGGCGAGCAAAAAGTCCACGACGACGCCTGCAATGTTCGCCGAGACGATGAGCGGATTATCTGGGGCGTGGGGGCGACCCGGCTCTGGAAAGGCGGCGCGGATGGCGGCGCGCACGGCAGCATAGTCTATGTCGGGGACGAGCACTTTCAGGTCAACGTCGTGGGTGGCGCGGATGATTCCCCAGACGGTGACGGCGATACCTCCGATGACGGCGTAATCATAGCCGTGCGCCTCGAGGAAACAAAGCGCCTCGCGCAGCGGTGGTTCAAGTTGCTGTTCCACGCCTGCGTCTCCGTTCCTCAAAGCGCCGTACCCTGGCGTAGTAGGTTTCCCACTCCTCAATGGTCTGCCTTTGCTCCCATTCGCTCGCTTGCGGGTTGATGCGCCAGCAGAACGCCATCAGGTCCAGATAAGCGTGCCATTTTTCTGCCAGCGATTGTTCGCCAGCCCTTCGCACGCGGTCGGCGAATTCGGCCTCGTTCCAGGCACGGTAGTGAGCCAATGCTTCGCGCCAGAGAGCTTTGTCCTCCGCCATATTGCCTCCATTCGTCATCGCGCATTGTAGCATCGGTTGGTAGAATGGTCAACTATCGTTTGACCGCTTCACCTGAATTGAGTATACTACAGGCGACCGTAAATAGTGCAAGGAGAATTGGAAAAATGGCAAAGGTTATCAAGAAGCCCACGACGGTTCTCTACCCGGTACCAGCGGTGTTGGTCAGTTGTGGCGCTGGCGAGCGAGCCAACATCATCACGCTGGCGTGGGTGGGCACGCTTTGCTCGGAGCCACCGCTCGTGGGTATCGGTGTGCGGCCGAGTAGATATTCGCACGGGCTGATCCAGGAGATGGGCGAGTTCGTGGTCAACCTGCCCGATGCGGAGCAGGTCGGGTGGGTGGACTACTGCGGGATGGTATCGGGCCGGGATGAGGACAAGTGGGCAGCCTGTGGCTTCACTCCGGCCCCGGCGGCCGAGGTGCAGGTGCCCCTCATCGCCGAGTGTCCAGTCAACATTGAGTGTCGTGTGCAGCAGGTGCTCTCGCTGGGCAGCCACGACCTGTTCGTCGGCCAGGTGGTAGCCGTGCAGATGGATGAGGCCGTGCTCGACGAGCGAGGGCAGCTCGACTTCAGCAAGACCAGGCCGTTCGCGTTCCTGAACGGGGAATATCGGCCGGTTGGGGAACGGCTGGGCAGGTTTGGCTATTCCAAGAAGCGATCCGGGACTGGAGTCTGAAGACTTGAACAGTGAACACATTGGTCGGGCATGCAATAGGGACATTCATTGCTCTTCCGAGCGTGACCATGTCGTAAGTTCTTCTTGACGCAGACACCCGGAGACGGCAGGACTCCGGGTGTCTGTCTCTCTGTGTTCTACAGACCCAAGACGCTATGCCTCGGTTCCCGTCCGCCGCTGTATCCGCAGCACCAGGAAGGTGAGCCAGGGCGAGGGGTGTTTCTTGTCGGCGAAGGACCAGCCCTTCCAGGCGCGGTACATCGAACCGGCGGTGTAGCGACCCTCCTCGTCAGCCTGGACGGTGATCGTCTCTACCATCTCTCGAAAGCGGGGGTCGGCGTGGACGAAGGAGAAACGGCTGAGCACGTCCACCACGTGCAGGACGTCGTACCAGACGAAAGGGTACTTGAGCCAGCGGAAAGTCGTGCCGATGCCGAACAGGTAGATCTTGCGCTCCGTCTGGTGCTCCCAGTGCCGGAGGAGCATCTCGGCGCCGGTGTGCGTGGCCGGGCTATCGAGCAGTTCCGGCACTTGCGATAGCGCCTTCAGCGCATAGACGTTGACGATAGGGCAGGGGTCACCCTTGCGCCCCGGTCCTCGGAACTTGCCCAACTCCGGCGCACAGACGCAGCGGTAGCCGTTGTCGTCTACCAGGCCAACCAGGTGCTCCACCACCCGCTGCACACGCGGAGCGTCGCCCAGGCCAAAGCCCAGCAGGGCGTAGAGCAGCGCCGGCGCGTCGCACAACATCCACGTCCACGTGTCCGTGCCCGTCCCACCGTACCGCTCGGGGATGTTCATCAGGGTCTGGAAAGCCCCCTCCGGCGACTGGTGGGCCATCACGGCCTCAATGCCAGCGGCCATCCCTTCGGCTACGCTCAGGGCAGGGCCAGGATCGTTGGCCCGCACGCCGAAATCGGCCAGCAGGCTGAATTTGTAGATGGGATGGCCCGCATCGTTGTGCCGCTTGAGGGCATAGCCGGGCCAGGCAGCAGCCTCGGCGATGAGCGCCTGCACCCGGGGGTGGGCCAGCATCTCTGCGCGGGCGGCCTGCACCTCGGGGTCGTCCTCGGGCCGGTCGAGCAGGTCCAGCAGGGTGCGATAGCGGGTCCAGGGTTCATCGAATTTCAGCAGCCATTGAACGGTGTGAATCATGGGCCAATTTCCTTTAAACCGACAAAACGGGTTGCACGGATAAACACAGAAAAATCGTATCTACCCAGGCCAGCGACTGGCTTCAAGCCCCCTGCGAAGCGGGGGGTCTGTGACAGCCTACCCATGCTTCTACCTACATTGCTTCTACCTACATCTGGTACTCTGTACTTGGCGTAGCGGTGACCTCACCCCCGCCTGCGACGGGGGCTTCACGCTGTTAGCCTGGGTAGTTACGAAAAATCAGTGAAAATCCATCCGAATCATCCTCAGCACCAGTTCAATGGCTCCGACAGGGTTTCTCCATCCTGGATGACCTGTACGCCCTCGGTGATGCCGTAGAACGATTCGAGCATCGCGCCGGTCTTCTCAGTGCCCAGGAGGGTAACCTGGGGGGCCATCCGGCGCAGGGTGCGCAGTATCCCTGAGTGGTCCGGTTCCATATGGTTGACGATGACGTAGTCCAACTGGGGGACATCGGCGACCTGGTCAACCTGATCGAGAAACTCGTCCGCCTTGAATGCCTTCGCCAGTTCCACGAGCGCCTTCTTCTCGTCGTTGATCAGGTAGGCGTTGTACGAGACCCCTTCCTGGGTGATGGGCCACACTACAGCGTTCCCGCCAGCCGGCGCAGGTGCTTCTTCTCCTCGCGGATAATGTTGGAGATGGATGCTTTGTTCGGTTCGCTCACCATCTCGCGCAGGTCGTAGAAGAACAGAAGCGTATCTTTCTCGAAGCCCATCGCTGCCCGCAGAGCAGTCTCCCGGTCTCCGGCCTGCCTGGCCAGCGTCAATGCCTTGTCTGGCCCGGCGAACAGCGCGTTTTCCAGGGCGACCTGGAGATAGGCCTCATACTGGTCGTACTCGACAGCAGGCAACTCAGGGGCCGGCCTCACATCTCCCAGCATCTTCTGAAATACCCCGTAGTGTCCCCGCTCCTGGGCGGCCAGGTCCTCGAAAAGTGCCTTGACTTCGGGGGCGGCGCTCTTCGCGGCCACTTCATGGTAAAACAATTCTCCGTTCTTTTCGATCTCCATTGCCATCTCAAGCGCTTCAGTAGCAGTGAAAGCAGCCATTTCTATTTCCTCCTTGCTCGCGTAGTTATGCTTGCTCAACAATCGGCTTGACGTGAGAATCCGCCCGCCCGCCACAGTCCTTGCTGCGATTGGCCTCAGAGGCGCAGGCTTCGCAGCAGTAGACCTTGTCGCCACGGCGAATGGGCTCATTTTCGGGCTCAATCTCTTCGTGACAGTTGTCGCACATCAAAGTTCCTTTCATTTTGTCTACCTCCTTATGCCTTCCGATAGCGCCTCCGGGTTGGTAGCCGGACGATGGCATACGAAATCAACGCATACGTAAGCGGTGGCCTGCCCCTCAATCTGATCCCGATCCCGTAGCAGTGGGACGGTGAGTTGCCCATCATCGGGAACACCCACCGCCAGAACCTGGTGGGGCCGGTAGCCGGTCGCGCAGACGTCCAGCATAGCGCGGGTGTCGGCCGCGTCTGCCTCGCCCACGATGGCGATCTCACGGGGATGCGCAAGGGCATAGTCCAGCGCAATCAGCCATTGGCCAAAGCCCAACGGATGTCGCGCCAGCAGCGGCTGCATCGGCCCCAGCGCGGCCCGCGCCAACTCTCCGTAGCGCGGCTCGACGGCCAGCCCCGCCAGGCGCAGCAGCACGAAGGCGGCCATCCCGTTGCCCGAAGGGACTGCATTGTCCTGCAACTCCCTGGGCCGGACGATCAACGTCCCGTGATCGTCACTGGTGTCGAAGAAGCCGCCGTCAGGTGCGCTGAAGTGCTCAATCATCGCGTCGGCCAATTCGCGGGCAGCCCGGTACCAGCGCGGATCGAAGGTGGCCTGGTACAGTTCCAGCAGCCCTTCGATGAGATGGGTGTAGTCCTCCAGGTAACCGTTGACCTTGGCCACGCCATCCCTTCGGCTCCGCTCAGGACAAGCCTTCCACGTGTGCAACAGGCGGCCATCGGTCGTCCTCAGTTCGCTCAGCAAAAACTCGGCGTTGCGCTCGGCGACCTGTCGGTAGACTCCGGCCCTCACCCCCCGACCCCCTCTCCCACTTCCCCCCCAGAGTTGGGGGGGACCGAGGGGGGGCGATGGGGAGAGCACCCGCGCAGCCTCGGCGAAGGCGGCCAGCATCAGCCCGTTCCAGGAGGTCAGCACCTTTTCGTCGCGCCCGGGATGGATGCGCGACTCACGGACCTCAAAAAGCCGATGGCGGGCCTCGGCCAGGGCTTCTCGCTCCTCCAGGTCCCCCTTCAATTCCAAGATGTTCTTGCCCTCGAAGTTGCCACGCTTCGTCACGCCATATACCTCTATGAAACGGTCTGCCTGGTCGCCCAACACGGCCCGGATCTCGTCCGGCGTCCAGAGGAAGAACTTGCCCTCCTCCCCCTCGCTGTCGGCGTCCTGGGTGGAGTAAAAGCCGCCGGCCGGATCGGTCATCTCGCGGACGACGTAATCGAGCGTCTCCTCCGCGATCGTGCGATGGAACGGATTGCCGGTCACCTGCCAGGCGTGCAGATAGACGCGGGCCAACTGCGCGTTGTCGTAGAGCATCTTCTCAAAGTGAGGCACGAGCCAGTGGTCATCCACGGAGTAGCGATGGAAGCCGCCGCCGATTTGATCGTACACTCCCCCGTAGGCCATCCCGTCCAGGGTCAGTGACACCATGTACCGTGCCCGATCCTCACCCGTGAGGTGGTGATAGCGCAACAAGAATTCCAGGACCATCGGCTGGGGGAACTTTGGTGCAGCGCCCCATCCGCCGTGCAGCTCGTCAAAGTCCCGATCCAGATTCTCGAAGGCGGTATCCAACGTTTCACGCTTCAGGTCTTCACGTGTCGCACCCCCAGCAACCCTCATCTGCTGCTCAATGGCCGCCGCCACACGCTCACCGCCCTCGACGAGCTCCTGACGCCGGGTCTGCCAGGCATCGGCTATGCTCGATAAGACTTGGGTGAACGAGGGCATCCCGTAGCGCGGCATCGGCGGGAAGTAAGTACCGCCGTAGAAAGGCCGTCCATCGGGCGTGAGGAACACCGACATCGGCCAGCCGCCGCGACCGGTCAGCGCCTGCACCGCGCTCATATAGATGCGGTCCAGATCTGGCCGCTCCTCCCGATCCACCTTGACGCTGACAAAGTGCGCGTTCAGGATCGCGGCTACGCGCTCGTCCTCGAATGACTCGTGCGCCATCACGTGGCACCAGTGGCAGGCGGAGTAGCCGATGCTTAGAAAGATCGGCTTACCTTCGACTTTTGCCTTTTGCAGCGCTTCCTCACACCAGGGGTACCAGTCCACCGGATTGTCGGCGTGCTGGAGCAGGTAGGGGCTAGTCTCGTTTGCCAGGTGATTGGACATCAGATTCTCACAACCGAATCGGTTTGAGCGCCAGGTCGGCCGTCTTCTCCGGCTTGACCTTGAGAGAGCACCACCTTTTGGCCGCGAAAGTCCGATAGATTCGCCTCTGTGCCGTCGTCGGCCGTGAGCGTGAACGCTGGGGCAATTGTACCTGTCTCTGGCATTTCTCCCTCCCTTAGACCAGAAAGCGATTCACATAGGCGAATTCCTCCAGAGGCAACCGCTCCGGCCGCTTTTTCTCCACCTCCGCCTGTTTCTCCGTGAGGAGGGTATCTATGGTTTCAGCGTGTTTGCCAACGATGACCAGGGTGATCACCGTCATCTCCTCGGAGATGCCAAGGATTTCTTTGACTGCACCTTCATTATAGCCGGCTATTGGGTGCGCTACAAACCCTAACTCCGTGGCTCTCAGGATAATGAAGGCCGTCGCCATACCCGTGTCAAACAGATAGTATTCTCTACCTCTGATGACACAATCGAGGTCCTTTTTGCTGAAGACGGCGATGATCATAGAGGCCGCTTGTACCCACTCGTTGCCCCTTGACATTGCCGTGTGCAATTTCTTTAGAACCTCGGGGTCGTAGACGAAGACAAACCGCCAGGGTTGTTTGTTGAAACAGGAGCAGGTCAGCCGGGCACTCTCGGCCAGATCTTCGACTGGTTCTGGGGTGATTTCTACAGGCTCTAACGAGCGATAGGCTCGCCTCGTATGTATGGCTTGTTTCACGTCCATAGGGCATTTCTCCTTATACTGAGCGCACTTTGGTTTTGTGAAAACGTGTCGCTGCCGGGGTAGTCTTGCCAGCCGGTCGCCCGATGATGAATCATCGGGCTGAAAGAGCAAAGGGCGATAAATCACCCTGGGACAGCCCGCTTCAGCCGGCTTTGCCCTCTTAGCCTGGCGATTCATCGCCAGGCGCGGACGCGGCCAATGCCCACGATTTTCACAGATCCTATTTGCGCTCAGTATATCAGTCCAGAAACTCGATGACCTCGCCGCTGGAGATGTGTCGCCACCTGTGGGTGTTGACGTCGTGCACGCGCCCGGCCGTGATCTGGGCCTCGTCGGGATACCCGCGCACCTCCCAGTAGCCGGGGATCGAGTGGTCCTCCAACGTGATGGCGATCACGCTCTTGGCCGACTTGTATCCCCACAGGTAGGGGCAGAACAGGCGCACCGGGCCGCCGTAGTCGGCGTCCAGCGGTTCGCCGTCAAATTCGTAGGCCAGCAAGGTGCGCTCCTTCAACGCCACGTCCAGTGGGATGCACGTCGTATAGATCTCGCGGTAGGAGACAAACTGGACGTGCGTGGCCCCCGGCCTGATTCCGGCGCCGGCCAGAAGGTCGCTGACCCGCACGCCGCCCCATTTGCCCCGCACGCTCCAGCCAGAAACCGAGGTCAACCGGGCGTCGGCGATGGACTTGGGCAGCGCAAGGATCTCCTCGTAGGCCAGCGTGACCGGCTGCCCGACCAGTCCGCCCAATTCGACCTGCCACCCCTCGGCCGACAGTGGCCCAGGGTGTCCTTCGGCCCAGAAAACAGGCGTATGCATGTCTTTCAACTTGCCCATACCGGGCTCCTTACATGTCTTCTGCCAGATGCGACTGCACCTCGATCCCTTGTTTAAATATCTTGTGGATCGGGCAATGCCTGGAGACCCGCAAGAGCCTTTTTCGCTCCTGCGGCGCAAGTTCGCCGCTCAGCACGATCTCTGCTTCGATCTGCTCCCTGTACTCCTCAATCCCCTCACAGTCTTCGCAATCATCGGCGAAGATCCGGTCATACTGCAAACGCAGTTCCACTTCCTGAAGGTCCACGCCGTGGTGCTGGGCGTAAGTATGCAGGACGATGCTGGTGCAGGAGCCCAGTCCCGCCAGCAACATTCCGTAGGGCGTCAGTTGACGGACGTCCCCAACGGGGTAAAAGTGGTGCGCGTCGGGGTCGTGGGGGTCCAGCGCCAGGATTTCGGTCTCAAACCGGCTGTTCTGACGGACAATGACCTTCTCTCCCATAGTTGGCTCTCCTCTCGTGAAACGTGTTGCGTGTTGCGTGTCACGCTACTCATCTACTCATTCACTCACTTTGGCTTCCCTACGACCGTCATATAGATCGCGCTCTCATCTACGCCATCCACGTCCAGCAAACCGTTCACCTCGTCGTCGTACAGCGCCGCGATCTGGCAACTGCCCAGGCCCAGGGCCACCGTCGCCAGGGCGACGTTCTGGGCGATGTGCCCGGCGTCCAGGTAGACGTAGCGGTAGGCTCGCTGCTTGTACTTCCACTTGGAGCGTTCAAAGACCGCCGTCCAAACGAGGACGACGTTGGCCCAGTAGGCGATCTCCTGGTCGAGGGCCGCCCGGGCGACGTCCGTTCGGAAATCCCCCGTTTTCAACTGGTCGAGCTCGTGCTTTTCGACACCGTAGTGATAGACGCCAGGCCCAATCCCCTCGACATCGTGAACCACCAGGTAAGTCTCCACCGGATACAGGGCGCCGGCAGAGGGAGCGGTCCGGTACCCAAAGCCCCGGCTGACCCGGGTGATCCCCTGCGCCGCCCAGAGGAGTTGCGATAACTCCGCCTTTTGCAGCGGCCCGTTCAGGAAGCGGCGCACGCTGCGTCGCTTCCTGAACACGTCCCATACCGGCACGCCGCCTTCGGTCTGGGGTGGGCTCAGCGGGATCTTGGGCGTGGAGGGATAGCGTTTGTAAGTCGCGGGTTTGCCGGCCCAATCCAGCCTGCCACCCGGCAGATGGCCGCGTTAGTATTTCGTCTCCTGCTGAAAGGCGTCTCTAATCCCTGGCTTCACCATCTCGTTATCCGATGAAGAATGGCAGTTCCTCGCTGTCCCACCAGGTCTGGTTCTGGGTGAGATACTCGTGGGTGTTTTGCAGGAGCCGGTAGTGATCCTCCTCCTGGCCGGTCAGGAACTCGTAGGCCTGGCGGGCTTGCGGGTCGTCCGCCTCCTGGGCAGCCTGGGCGTAGAGTTCGCGCGAGATACGCTCCGTCTCCAGCCCGAACTCCAGCGCGGCGATATCCCCCTCCAGGGAAATCTCCCGGTCGGGGGCGAAGACAGGCATGGGCTCCGGCGGTTCCTCCCCCGGCAGGTCCGGGTTGGCGGGATCCAAGGGGAAGTCGGCCTGCATCGCCTCCTCGTGAGGAAGCCAGCCGCGTCCCTCCTCCAACGCCCGGTACTCGGCCAGCAGAAGCCGCAGATGGTCCGCCTCCTGGGAAGCCAGGTCAGCGAACATCGCGCGGCCCCGCTCGCCCGAGGCCTGCTCGGCGGCCTGAGTGTAAAAATTGTAGCCATCCCGTTCCAGGCTCATGCCTCGTCGCAGGATACCTTGTGGAGTGTTCCAGTCCATTATGTATTCTCCTTTAGTTGTGCTGTTCGCGTTGTGCCGACTGGTCCCAGGAGCACCGTCCTTCCGGCGGGCGGCGCTCCGGGATGGATTGTATCTCCCGCTCGCCTCGCAGCACCTCGTCGGAGACGTAGAGGGCGCAGTAGCAGGCCCCCCAATCGGCCAAGTCCGCATCCCGATAGTCACACGGGCAGATAATGTCCTTGTCCTTCCGTTTGTCCCCCGATGCCAACCGGCAGGGGCAGGACTGATACCCATATCGCTGCCTGTTGATGAGCAGACCTTCCACCAACCCTCGGGTGAACTCCTCGTCAGGGTTGAGGTTATAACCGGTAGACTCTGCCCAGCGCTTCAGAGTTTCGTAGAGAGCGTCAACTTTCTCAGGAGGGATGACGATTTCTTCGCTCATAGCCCCAGCGCCTCCTTTAGCTTCTCTGGCTTATACCCCACCACACATCGGCTGTCGTCCATCACCACGGTGGGGAATGAGATGGCGGAATTCCAGCAGCGGACCTGTTCCACTGCCTCCTCCCGCTCCTGGCCCCTGAGCAGGTCCACGTAGACGAGGTCGAACTTTACACCCTGGCTCTCCAGGAATTGCCGGGTCCGCTTGCACCACATGCAGGTGGATAGGCCGTAGAAGACGGTATGATGTTCGCTACGAGTACCAGGGATGCTACCTCGCGCCTCTGGCATGATACCTCCCCACGAGTGTATACAATTGTGTGGTTCGCTACCGCTTCTGCCCGACCTGCGGATCAATGTTGCCGGGCCCGCCGCACTCAGGAGTGTAGCAGGTGGTGTCAACGAACTAGACCGCTCCGTAGATGGGGATGCGCGCGCCGTTAGTAGAAGCGGCAGCGTCGGAGCAGAGGAAACGCATCGTCGTGGCGATGCGCGCAGGCTCCACCCACTTGCGCGGGTCGGCCTTGGGCATCATCTTCCGGTTGGCCAGAGTGTCAATGATGCTGGGCAGGATCACGTTGGCGGTGACACCGGTGCCTTTCACCTCGGCAGCGATGACCTCGGTCAGGGTGATCACTCCCATCTTGGAGACGGCGTAGGCGGCTTGTTTGGCGCGTGGCGCGACGGCGGTCCTGGAACTGACGTGCACGATGCGCCCCCAGCCGGCCTCCAGCATCAGGGGCAGCGCCGCCCGCGAGAGGAGGAACGCCGAGCGCAGGTTGAGCGCCAGCATACGATCCCACTCCTCCACGGGAGTCTCCCCCACCGGCTTCCCGCCGCTCCACCCGCCGACGGTGTTCAGTAACACGTCTACCCGCTCGAAGCGGGCCACGATGGCCTCCACCAGGTCTCTGACGCCGTCGGCCTGAGTGACGTCGGCCGGTGCGGTGAAGATGCGCTCCGCAGGTAGGCCAACCTCGGCGGCCAGCCGCTCCAACTTTTGCTCCGACCGGCCGGTGAGCGCCAACCGAGCCTCCGTCCGGGCAAACTCGCGTGTCACGGCCGAGCCTAACGCCCCGGCCGCCCCGCTGATCAGAACCACTTTACCGCGTAACTCATCAGACATTGCGCTCTCCTGTGTCCCCCTGCCGCTAAACAAGCTCCGCCCGCAGCGCCTCTATTTGCTCCGCTCGTAGTTTCTTCAGCGGCTGCTCCACCAGCGGACCGGCCTCTAGCGCCGGCACCTGCTCCTCGTAGGTTGGAGTTGGCTCGCCTCGATAGACGATGCCGATGGGTATGCGCTCTCCCCACTCCTGAGCCTTGACCCAGGCCGCCGTTCGATCCTGGGGGTCGTACCCTTCTTCATCTTCCAGCTTGTAAACCCGTTCGTTGTAAAAGTCGTAGGCGCTGGCCCGGTTGAAGGTGACGCAGGGCTGCAGCACATCCACCAGAGCATAACCCGGATGCTGTAACGCCTCGCCGATGAGCCAGACCAGGTGAGACAATTCGCCTGGGTAACCCCGGGCAACGAAGGTGGCTCCGGCGGCGATAGCCAATGCCAGCGGCTGTACCGGCCGGTCAATGGCCCCCTCCGGCGAGGTGGGGGTGCGCATACCCGGTTCGCTGGTGGGGGAGTACTGCCCTTTCGTCAGACCATAGACCCGGTTGTCCTGCACGATGTCCACAAAGCCGATGTTGCGCCGAACGGCGTGCAGCCAGTGGCCCAGCCCCATGCCGTATCCGTCGCCGTCGCCGTGGACGGTCATGATCTTGAGGCCGTGGTTGGCCAGCCTAGCCCCGGTGGCCACCGCCAATGCCCGGCCGTGAATGGTGTGAAAACCGTTGACCTTCATATAGTGCGGCAGTTTGCTCCCGCAGCCGATCCCGGTGAAGATAACCAACTCGTGAGGCGCGATATTTTGCTCGGCCAGGGCCATCTTGATCGCGTTCAAAATGCCATAGTTGCCGCACCCCTTACACCAGGTGGGCCGTTCGGGGCTGTCAAAGTCCTTTCGCGTGACCATCTCTACGCCTCCATTCGAGTTTTGGGTTTTGAGTTTCGAGTTCACTCGCAACTCAAAACTCCCAACTCGAAACTCGGAACTACTTGTACTTCGCGCCTTCGACGGGTGATTTCTGCAAGTAGGCGGTGAAACCACCGATGAGGCGCACTGTCTCGTCGCACAAGCTGTAGCCTCTGTCGAATTGCTCTGGCGTGATGTACTCCTGGTCGAGGGCAACGTACAACTGGGATTGCACTTCACCGGCCGACGACTTGGCAATAGAGAGAAACTGAATGAACTCACGCCGTCCCCCGCGCTCAAAGCCCTCGGCGATATTGGACATAACCGAAACCGCCGCTCGCCGAATCTGGTCCTTCAAGCCAAAATCGCGGGCAAAGGCTTTCTGCTTGGTAGAAGTGTAGACAAAGTTCGTCAGTTCCCGTGCCTTTTGCCAGCCCTTGATCTCCTCATACCGTTCAATAGTAGCCACGAGAATCCCCCTTCCTTGGGTCTTGAATTTCGAGGTAACCCGAAACTCTAAACTGATAACACGAAACTCACAACACGAAACTCATAATGTACTCGGGAGTGAAAGCCCGGCCATCATATCTGAGGATCGTGTCGTCCATCGTTTGGCCGGTGTTGGCCCGGATGAGCGTCGCCAGTTGTGCAGTCGCGTTGTTCTCCACGCCGATGAGCCGTCGGGCTGATTTCAGAGCCGCCGTCACCGCCTCGGTCGGGAAGGGCCACAGGTCCACGAAATGCAAGAGATTGGCCCGACCAGTTTGTTCTGCGTTCAGCCGGTCCACCGCCTCCCGCAGCGGCCCGTAGGTGGAGCCCCAACCGACAAAGGCGACCTCCGCTTCCTGGGGGCCGTATCGGTATGGGCCGGACATCTCCCCGGTCATGCCGATCAGCTTGCGCTGCCGTTTCCCCACCTGCGCCGTGCGCATCTCTGGCTCTTCGGTAATGGCCCCTCTCTCGTCGTGCTCGTTGCCGGCAGCGACGTAGACCGCCCTGGGATGTCCGGGCACCGCCCGTGGCGAGACCCCCGAGTCGGTGATCCGATAGCGCAGGTACTCTCCCTCCAATGCGTCCAAGTCCGCTGCGCTCAACAGCGCCCCCCGATCAATCTCTACCGCCTCAAAGTCAAAACCGTCGAGTTCCAGTGTACGAACAGCCACGGCCAGGTAGTGGTCGCTGAGCACCAGGGCCGGAGTCTGGTACTTTTCCGCCAGGTTGAAGGCGCGCCAGCCGGCCGTGAAACATTCCTCGTGGGTGCCGGGAGCCAGCAGGAAACGGGGGAACTCCCCCTGCGAAGCGTGGAGCATAAAGAGCAGGTCTGCCTGCTCCTGGCGGGTGGGCAGGCCGGTGGACGGCCCCGGTCGCTGGGCGTTGTAGATGACGACCGGCGTCTCTGTCATGCCGGCCAGACCCAGCGCCTCCACCATTAGCGCGAAGCCACCCCCCGAGGTCGGAACCATCGCCCGCGCTCCCATGTGGGCAGCCCCGATGGCCATGTTGATCGCCGCGATCTCGTCCTCGGTGTGCTTGGTCACCACGCCATAACGAGCCGCGTGGGCCGCCATCCAGTGCAGCACCGGCGAGCCTGGCGTCATCGGATAACCGGCCACGAAACGACAGCCTCCCGCCAGCGCCCCCAGGGAGAACGCCTGGGTGCCATTGACCACCATGCGGGGCGGCGCGTCCGGTATCCTCTCCAGCTTGAAGGGGAAATCAGCGGCGTGCTTCTGTCCCTCCTGGTAGCCCACCTCGACGGCCGCCAGGTTGCCATCCACCACCGCCTGGCCCTTGCGGGCAAAGTTATCGCGGATGACGCTCTCCATCTGCTCCAGGTCAAAGCCGGTCATCCCCGCTGCGACACCCAAGGCCACGGTGTTGCGCGCCAACACGGTTCCGGCCTTCTCTTTGGCGATGTCACTTAGAGGAACGGGCAACAACCGGACCCCATTCCCGGACCACTGCTCCGGCGACACTTTGAGCCCCGAATCATAGACGATGGCGCCCCCTTCGACCACCTTGTCTCGGTGACGCGGGATCGTCTCCTCGGTCAACGCCAGTAACAGATGCACCGGCTCGGCGTGAGAGTAGAGCGGCCGGTCGCTTATGCGGATGGAGAAAAAGTTGTGCCCGCCCCGAATGCGCGAGTAGTAGTCGGGCAGGCCAAAGACGTGCAATCCACCCCGGGCCAGCGCCTTGCAGAAGCCAGCGCCGCTCGATTCCACCCCGTCGCCCGCCGCTCCGCCGATTCTGACGGTCATCTCGTTGGTTATCATGCTTCGCTCCTCCTAACCCAAGGCGACGTCCAATGTCATCATCACTGCAAAACCAAGCATTGCCCCCATGGTCGCAATATCAGTGTTCTTCTCCAACTGCGATTCGGGTATCAGTTCTTCAACCACCACAAATATCATCGCCCCGGCAGCAAACGCCAGGGCGTAAGGCAGAATAGGCTGCATCAGGATGACTGCTGCTGCACCGAGGACGCCTGCAATAGGTTCCACAATTCCAGACAACTGTCCGTACCAAAAGCTCCTGAGAAGGGACATCCCCTCTCTTCGCATGGGAACTGAGACGGCGGTACCCTCGGGAAAGTTCTGGATACCGATACCCAGCGCCAAGGCAACTGCACCGGCTAACGTTGCGGAAGGTAGATTCGCAGTCAGCGCCCCGAAAGCAACACCTACAGCCAACCCCTCGGGTATGTTGTGCAAAGTGATTGCCAGCACCAGGAGAACACTTCTATGCCAGCTCGTTTTCAGACCCTCCGCCTCCTCTATCGGAAATCCCACGTGGAGGTGTGGTAACAACTTGTCTACCAGCCAGAGAAATGCCCCTCCTAACAGGAACCCCGCCGTAGCGGGAATCCAGGAAGGCATGTTCGATTCCTCGGCCATTTCTATCGCCGGTGCCAGGAGCGACCAAAAGCTCGCGGCGATCATCACTCCCGCAGCGAATCCAAGCATACCGTCCAGCACTTTCCTGTTGATGCTTCTAAAGAGAAAAACCACGCCGGACCCCAACGCGGTCAGGAACCAGGTAAAGCCGGTGGCTAACAACGTTTGCGATATTGGACCTAGATTTTCAAACCATTGAATTATCATTATTCTCTCTCGTCCTTCCAGCCCGCAGGGCTGGTTTCCGTACCGGTCATAAGCTCATAGGGAACTTCGTTCCAATGAACAATGAGACAATGAACGATGAACAAAAGCGGCTCAACATTCTGAATGTTATTCACAATCCTGGGGCAATAATGACCTAGTACTTGAACACATGGATTTTGATAGATGCTCCTCTTGAGGTAAAATAGGGCCAAGTTCACCTTTGTAGGAGGGGGAGAATGCCCAAGAAAATTTATATCGTCGATTTGACGGAAGAAGAGCGT
>Ga0307430_1001119_pt1 | contig 20350 bp, 18 predicted proteins | sample SalMarWE160130MG_FD_202159 | JGI IMG/M metagenome (GOLD analysis project Ga0307430, IMG submission 202159) | Salt marsh sediment microbial communities from the Plum Island Ecosystem LTER, Massachusetts, United States - WE1603-130 | ecosystem: Environmental > Aquatic > Marine > Intertidal zone >...
ATTAGGAGTTAGCGGATATGGGTGCTTTCGAAGATTTTGTTGACGCAATAAAGCAGACAGAGACTATGCAAGCTCTCCTCCAGAACCTGGAGAAGGAGCCGGCGAAGCTCTTGGCCGCTATTTGCCGAGAGTATGAAGCGACTAACAAAGCAGTTCCTGACCATCACCTTAATTTGGCTGGGTACTTTGGTGAGGCAATGTTACGAGCATTGGTATCGGCAAATTTAATTACCAAAGAACCAGAAGACAGGTTTGCCCTCTATGTCTACAAGCCGACTGAGGCGGGGCTTAAGTATTACAAGGCCATGCTTAAAGAGAAGAAAATATAGTGTACAAGCTCATCGATACTCATGCCCATCTTGACGAACTGAAAAACCTCGATTTGATGCTCGAGGAAGCTAAAAAAGCAGGCGTTATTGCTATAGTAGCCGTGGGGTCGAACCACCAATCGAACATAAAAACATTGGAAATATCGCAAAAACATCGCCGTTTTGTCTATCCTGCTTTGGGTTTACATCCCTGGGAGCTAGGTAATCTTGGAACCTTCGAGATAGATGATAATTTGCGATTTATTGAGCAAAATATTGCTTCAGCGGTTGCTGTTGGTGAAATAGGTCTGGACTATGACAAGAGAGTGTTGAAGGCAGCGTCCAAGGAATTGCAGAAAGAGGTTCTTGCTCGGCTTCTGAATATAGCTAAGAAATATGCTAAGCCAGCAATAATTCATAGCAGATATGCTTGGAAGGATGCGCTACATCTGATTCAGGATGCCGGCATGGATAAAGCCGTTTTTCACTGGTTCACTGGCTTTTCCAGTGTTCTTAGGGGTATAATTGACGGTGGCTATTTTGTTTCTGCCACGCCAGCTGCGGAGTATCATGAAGAGCACAGAAGGGCAGTCAAAGAAGCACCTTTGCAGAGATTACTTCTGGAGACAGATTGCCCTGTCACTTATGGAAGGACAGCACGGTATGAGTCCCAGCCCGCTGATATTTTAAGAGGCCTGGAGGCTGTGTCCCAACTTAAAGGAATTGCTGAAGCTACGATTGCTGAACAGACAACGAGAAATGCCATTAACTTCTTTTCTTTAGATATAGTATTTTAAATAAGGAGGTCAGTTCTATGATACAAGCAATAGCAGGTGAGGATAACTTTCAAAATGTTGTTTTGCAATCGAAGTCGCCGGTTGTGGTAGATTTCTGGGCACAGTGGTGTGCTCCTTGCCTGGCTGCCGCTCCTGTTCTGGAGGAATTAGAGAAAGAATATGATGGTAAAATAGACTTCGCTAAAGTAGATGTGGATTCGAATAGTCCTTTAGCTGTCAAGTATGGAATAACTGCCATTCCCACTATGCTCATATTTAAAGGCGGTCAACCTGTTCGGCAAATTCTCGGTTACAAGCCTAAAAAGGAACTCAAAAAGGTACTAGATGAAGTTCTTGGGGAGTAAATTATACGCTAGCTCGTAATAAAGAAATCGCGGATGAAATCGAATTCCCCAGGCAGAAGGTCTAATAGCAGGGGGAATCCCTCCATCAAGAATTTGGCTACTCCCGATTGACTGATGACTGCCGCCGTGCCCGGGTAATACTTAACTACAATAGCGAGAACAGCAGCACATAACAGGCCTCCTATAAAGACGCCGAGGACACAGCCCACAAGCCTATCCAGCCAACCAAGCAGGACGAGGTGAACCAGCTTGGCTACGAACCAGCCAATCACACCAGCTACAATTAAAGTAGCTATTAGGATGATGGCATAGGCAGCTATGTTGGCCCAGGTAGCACCGCTGGAAGAAAGCAAGGCGGCAAGCTCGTCGTAATAACGCCCGGCTAAAACTATGCCAACTATTAACCCGGCAATACCAAATACTGTCTTGATAATTCCTTGTCGCAAGCCCGCAAGACCCAATAAAACTGCAACAACTATTATGACTATATCTAACCAATTCATCGCTCACCTCTCCAATCCTTTATTGTATCATAAAATAACCACCTGTTTGCTCAATATCCTTTCTGTGATAAGCAGCTTAATTGTTTTCTATGCTAAGCTTCGCCACATTCAAGCCTGTAGTCGCAGTAAGAGCACATCCATGAAGGGCATTTGGGAAGCTGCAGTGGTGATGTCGCCTTTTCCAAAAGCTCAAGCCGGCGTAATGCTTCAGCTTTAACAGCATTCAAATTCCTGAAGTTTACATCATAGACCATCAGCTTGGCATCCTCTTTAGGAACCTTAACATAGTAGAGCAACAGCCTGCCCTTTGTGTTCTCCGTTAAGGCACAATCAAATCCCAGGCGGAGGAAGTAATGGGGGAATGCTCTGGGCAAACGTTCTCTTTCCACCAATGAAGAAAATTTTGGGTCGCGCAGGATGGTGGGCAAGTTCTGCCAGATTTGGACCAGGTCGGCCAGTGGCGCATGCTTCACGGGAATCCTCTGCGCTTCGCCTGGGGCACCGTAGCGTAATGAATCGCGGAGTGCATCGAGAAAGCCAAGCTCATCCATGGAACGAAGATACTCTCCCTTCTTTTCCCGGACTCCTTCACTCAACTTAAGGCGCTCAAAATATGCTTTGCGGGGGAAGACAATATCGTTGATGCCAAACAGTTGGGATGGTTGAGACCCAGCCATTTTGCTGAGGAGTTGCTCGCAAGTTGTGCTATCGGCATAAATTTCCCCGGCTAATTCAGCTATCTCATACGATGCTGGGACTGATGTAGTCTTGCAGTCGCATACCTGCGAGTAATCACAGTGCTTGTTGAGCCAGGGGCAAACGGGGAGATTGCTGGGATCGTTGGAAATGAGCGCTTGCACCAGAAGGTCTCGCCTCCGCCGCATTTCAATTCGAATTGCTTCCAGGTTGGGGAAAGTAACATGATAGACAAGCAAAGGAGAGGGCGATTCCTCCGCGGGGCGCTGATAAATGATAATTTCTCCCTCGTGGGCATTGACCATAGCACAGTACATGCCTAATTGCTCGATATAAGTTGGCCTGTATTTCAATAAATCCTTCGTGCCTATAGGTGTAGAAGTGGTCTTAACCTCCACGGGAATCTTTTCGTAGATATCAATCTTGCCAACAATGCCCTCGGCTTCTACAAATTGTTCCAGGTATTCTTCGCTGGATACGGCTGAGCCGAAGGTCTTGTGAAAGCCGGTGCCGGCCCACATAAGCTGCTGTTTCTCCAGAGGCGGAACGATTTCGGGATACTTTCTCCTGAAGTAAGCCTGTTTGAGGTTAAGTAAGTCGGTTACGGAGATGCGATATGGAGGTCGGCGCGTCTTTAAGCTTTGCATTAAAGCATCCTTAACCGAGCGGTTCGCCTCGATATGGGAAACATAAGATGCGATGTCAAAGTCACTCATTTTGCTACCTTATTATAGTATTTTGTCGCAGAAATAACTTCATTCTAGCATTGCGAGCCAGATTCCCTCTCCCTTGAACCCCCCTGTCATTGCGAGGCCCGATTTATCAGGCCGAAGCAATCTTTTCTCCCTCGACGGGAGAGGATTAAGGTGAGGGTGACAGGCGAAGCAATCTAACTTCACTGCCAGGCCCTCAGGCGCCTGAAGGCTTCGAGCTTCTCTCTGTCTCCGATTTTAGCCTTCCCCCCGTCCTCTGTCCTGAGCCAGACATCTCCTGCTCCTTATGGCTTTTCGGCCTTGAATATTATAATATGGATAAGATTAGAAGTTCTAGTGTGAAGACGTGGGCAGGAAAAATGCTGAAAGCATATCTTAAAAGAATATATGAGGTTGCCCAGACCGGCGATGCGCGAGAGGAAAGCTACTACTCAAGTTTAGAGGAGCTTCTAAAGGCCTTTGCTGATTCTACCAACAAGAAGCATATCCATATCACCACATTGCCCAAGAAGACCGAGGCAGGCAATCCTGATTTCAGGGTTTGGGATGGGAGGCAAAACATCGTTGGTTATATTGAGGCAAAAGAGCCGCTCGTGGGAAATCTTGACTATATTGAGAACGGTGAGCAGCTAAAACGCTACAGAGACACATTCCCCAATCTCATCTTAACTAACTTTTTTGAATTTCGCCTGTATCGCAATGGAAGCTTAATTGATAAAGTCTTGCTAGCTAGACCCTTTATTGTTCACGAATTGAAAACAGTTCCACCTATAGAGAATAAAGATAGTTTCCTAAATCTCCTAGATAAGTTCTTCTCCTTCTCGCTCCCTAAGGTTTATACTGCGGAGTCTTTAGCATTTGAATTGGCAAGGAGGACTAGTTTCTTAAAAGAGCAGGTCATTCTGGAGGAATTGAAAGAAGAAGGCAAAACTTCCATTCTTGGATTCTACGAGGCGTTCCAGAAATACCTCATTGCCGGGCTGACTCAGGATAGTTTTGCTGACTTGTACTCCCAGACCGTCACCTTTGGGCTTTTCGCTGCCCGCACTTGTTGTGAAAATGGCTTTAACCGCAAATTGGCTTATGATTATATTCCCCGGACTATTGGCGTCTTGCGAGACGTTTTCAGGTTCATCTCATTAGGGGAATTGCCTAAGCAAATGGAATGGATTGTGGATGATATTTCCCAGGTTTTAGCAGTGGCTGATGTCAATGAAATTCTAAGCAAGTTTTATCATGAAGGTAAGGGGAGAGACCCCGTTTACTATTTCTACGAAACTTTTCTGGCTGAATATAATCCTGAGGAGAGGGAAAGAAGGGGCGTTTATTACACCCCTGAATCGGTAGTTTCCTATATTGTTCGTTCCTTAAATATCATTCTTGAAGAGCGTTTTGACAGGCCAGATGGATTCGCCTCCAATGCCGTTACCGTGCTAGACCCAGCCGCCGGCACTCTGACCTTTCTTGCTGAGGCAAGCAAATTGGCAATAGAGGAATTTACTGCCAAATATGGTGAGGGCGGAAAGGAGAGCTTTATCAAAGGGCATATCTTGAACAACTTCTATGCCTTCGAGTTGATGATGGCTCCCTATGCCATAGGACATTTGAAAATAGCATTGCTGTTGGAAGAATTGGGCTACAGGCTCCGAGAGGATGAGCGCTTTAAGTTCTATCTTACAAATACCCTGGAAATGGAAGAACTAGAACAGACTGCTCTACCTGGGATGTCTTCCCTAGCTGAGGAATCGCATCTCGCCGGTAGGGTGAAGAAGAAAAAGCCTATTCTGGTTATTTTGGGAAATCCTCCATATTCAGGGCATTCTTCTAATGTGGGAGAATGGATTTCAAAGGAAATCAAAGCCTACTATAAAGTTGATGGCAAGCCATTGGGTGAGAGAAACCCAAAGTGGCTTCAAGATGACTACGTTAAGTTCATTCGTTTTGCTCAGTGGAAGATAGACCAGGCAGGTAAAGGTGTTTTGGGATTCATCACCAATCACAGTTATCTGGATAACCCAACTTTCCGAGGGATGCGGCAATCATTGATGAATAGCTTTAATGAAATCTACTTGCTCGATTTGCATGGCAATAGCCTAAAAAGGGAGAAATGCCCCGATGGTTCTAAAGATGAAAATGTCTTTGATATCCGGCAGGGAGTTGCCATCTCAGTCTTCATCAAGAAGAAAGGCTTGGAGAGGAAGGTTTTCCATTCTGAATGCTGGGGCTTGCGAGAAGATAAATACAACTGGCTTTCGGAAAACGACATTGAAACAACCAATTGGCGAGAGATAAAACCAAAATCAGGATTCTATTTGTTCATCCCTAGAGAAGAAGCACTTTTGGAAGCTTATAGCAAGTATCCAAAGATAACCGAGATTTTCCCAACAAATAGTGTTGGCATTGTTACTTCTAGAGACAACTTTGTCATCGATTTTGACAGACAAGATTTAGTGGGGCGAATTAAAGTCTTTCGCGACAAAGAACTATCGGATGAAGCTATCTTTCAGGCATTTGGGCTGAAAGATAAGGCAAATTGGAAACTAACCAAGTCAAGGGAAGGAGTGAGCAAAGATGAAAAGTGGCAAGAGGCAATAACGCAAATACTTTATCGCCCCTTTGATGTCAGGTGGATATTTTACCATGATGAGCTTATTGAGCGCCCTCGTAAAGAACTCATGCACCATATGATGCACGAGAATTTGGGATTGATAGTAAATAGACAGATAAGAATGGATAAAATCCAACACTTTTTAGCAACGAGTCTCCCAGCGGACTTGCATATCCTAGAGACAGCTAATGCAAGTGCATATCTCTGTCCTCTCTACCTCTACCCAGATAAAGAAGATATGTTTACGCAAGGATCTCAAGAAAGAAAGCCAAATCTCAATCCCAAGCTGATCGAATCATTGGCTGAGGTTTACCGTAAGGAACCAACGCCAGAGGAAATCTTTTACTACATTTATGGCATACTCTATTCCAATGTCTATCGCAGTAAATATGCTGAGTTTTTGAAAATTGATTTCCCGAAAGTGCCTTTTACCAGAAACTATGAGTTGTTTAACACAATAGGAAAATATGGCAGCAAGCTCGTTGATTTACATTTAATGAGGTCGGCAGAGCTAGATAATCCCATTGCTAAACTTCAGGGCAGTGGCGATTATCAAGTTAAGAAGCCGAAATACAATGAAAAGGAAAAACGAGTTTACATTAACGATGACCAATACTTCGAGGGGATAGAGAGAGAGGTCTGGGAATACCAAATCGGCGGTTATCAAGTTCTTGATAAATGGCTTAAGGATAGAAAAGGCCAAAAGTTATCTCTTGATGATATAAAGCATTACTGCCGGATTGCCACTGCCTTAAAAAAGACAATAGAGATTCAACGAGACATAGACAACATTTACCTAGATATTGAGAAAGATACTATATAACTATTGAACAGGATGAAGAGGGCGTATTCGTTGTCGAATGTCCGAGTATTCCAGGGTGTGTAAGTCAAGGTAAAACGGAACAAGAAGTCTTAGAAAATATTGAAGTTTAAATGTTGCGACACGTGAGATAAATGAAAGCAGTAGAAGTTAGAGAACTGGTCAAGGACTATGGGAACTTCAGGGCAATAAACGGAATCTCCTTTGAAGTAAACGAAGGGGAGGTATTTGGTCTGATAGGTCCTAATGGTGCGGGGAAGACAACCGCATTGAGAGTTATTGCCACGCTGCTTCAAATAACCTCTGGCTCGGTAACGGTCTTTGGTTATGAACTTCCTAAAGAGGCGGGAGAGGTGAGAAAGATAATAAGCTATTTGCCCGAAGAGGCTGGCGCCTATAAAAATCTCACGGGCAAAGATTACCTGAATTTTATCGCCAAATTCTTTGGCGATGGAGAGAAATTCCAGAATATGGTACAGAGAGGACTGGAAATAGCTAATTTAGGAGAGAGAATAAACGATAAAGTTGATACATACAGCAAGGGAATGACACGGCGTTTGCTCGTGGGCAGAGCTTTAATGGTAAACCCGAGATTGGCAATATTAGATGAGCCTACCTCTGGCCTGGACGTGTTAAATGCTCAAGAGGTGAGGAAGATAATAAATAGCTCAGTCGAGGCGGGAGTGGCGGTTTTATTGTCTTCACATAATATGCTTGAGGTGGAGCTCTTATGTCACCGCATCGCTTTGATAAACGATGGGAAAATAATTGCCAGCGGGACTGCCGCGGAACTCAAAAAGGAATATGACGCTAGAAATATAGAAGAGGCTTTTGTTAAGGCGATTAAATGATTGGCAACATAATAAAGAAAGAATTCAAGGAATTGTTTACCCTCTCAACCCTGATCCCAATAGTGGTTATTGCCATAGTGCTTGGATTTGTGGGGCAAACGGTTGGCAACATCGGGGAAACTATGGAGGAGAAGCCAGTCGTAGGAATCGTGGATATGGACGATGGCGATTTTTCTGATATAGCCATGTCCGTTCTTATCGAGAAGGCGGAGGTTATCTATAATGGCAATGATGCTGAAGAAGGTTTGGAAGAAGTAAGGAAAGAAAATGGAGTTGCGCTTCTGGTAATACCTGAAAACTTCAGCCAGAACATTTATGCCAATCATCCCGGGGAAATAGAAATTTACTGGATAATGAAAGGGGCGGGGATGATGGATTCCATATCCTCAGGCGTAGTTGAAGGGCTTATCCAAGCAGTGAACCAGGGGATATCGACGAAACTGATACAAGAAGATAGCTCCTTTGATCCAGCCCTCGTCTTGGCCCCGACGACAAGAGTTGAAACCACATTTTTCAAGGGAAAAGAGATAGAAGGGCTATCGTCAAGTCAACTGGGCAATATGCTAAGTTCACAATCAATAGTTATTCCAATTGTAGTAATGATGCTCATAATCATGGCCGGGGCTTCCGTAATATCTTCGATGGGCATGGAGAAGGAAAACAAAACCCTGGAGACATTGTTAACCCTGCCCGTAAGGAGAAGTCATATAGTAATTGGCAAAATAGTCGGCAGTGCCCTGGTGGGGATGATAATGGCAGCTATCTATATGATTGGATTTTCACGCTACATGAGTTCGTTCCAGATTTCAGATATAAATCTGGCAGATTTTGGGTTGGCCCTGGGCATGCAAGATTATTTATTGATAGGAATTTCGTTATTCGTAGCTCTTTTAGCCGGGCTTGCACTATGTATAGTTCTGGGAACATTTGCTAAGAATTACAGAAGTGCCCAGACACTAGTCTTCCCGATAACCGCCCTTGCTATGATCTCCATGTTCATAACCCTGTTTAAAGATTTCGATACCATTCCCGTCGTCTTAAGAATTCTTGTGTTTGCCATACCTTTTTCCCATCCTATGATGGCTATGCGGGCTCTTATGATGGATAATTATCCGCTGGTAATCGGCGGTATTGCTTATACAGCAGTTTTCACGGCAATAATGATAGTGGTAGCGGTTCGCATTTTCAATTCGGACAGATTGCTGACCGGAAGCGTTCAAAAGAGGGCAGGTCTGGGGAAACTGGTGTGGGGATTGCGGCGGTAATAAATCGGCCAGCACAAAAACAACTTTCCCGTGCACTAAGTTGCGTTGCAGTCTGAGGGTGTTTTGGATAAATTCCTGATAATAAGATAAAAGTGAGTTCACATGATAAATATAGACGGTGGAGCGAAGTCGGGGAGCGGGACCATAGTCCGCTATTCTGTGGCGTTGGCTAGCCTGCTGGGCGAGGAAATAAGGATAGAAAATATCAGGGCCGGGAGGGATAAGCCAGGCTTAAGGGCGCAGCATCTTAAAGTGGTGCAGGCTTGCCAGGAGATGTGCCACGGGTTGGTGGAAAATGCTGCGGTGGGCTCTAAGGAGATTACCTACACACCCGGAGGAAGGTTCAATGGAGGAGAGTATAGCTGGGACATAGGGACGGCGGGCTCAACCACTATGATGGCCCAGACGCTTTTGCCGTTAGCTTGTTTTGCCCGAAAACCCTCCAAATTCAGGCTGAAAGGCGGGCTGTTTCAGGATTTTGCCCCTTCGGCTTATCATATGAAGTTTGTCTTGCTTCCGCTTCTAAAGCGAATGGGTGTTCAGGCTGAACTTGACATAATGCGTCCTGGCTATGTGCCGAGAGGCGGTGGGATTATAGAAATTAGAGTTGAGCCGCTGGGGAAATTGAAGCCGTTGAATCTTACCGAGCAGGGGGAGATTTTCAGTATCAAAGGCATAGCGCTTTCCTCGCATTTGAAGGAAAAGAGGGTAAGCCAGAGGATGGCAGCGGAATGTCAGAGGGTATTAAAATTTTGTGGGTATAAAGCAGAGATTGAGATAATTGAGGACGAAAGCTCTTTTCAAGAAGGAGCAGCCCTGGCGATATATGCCGAGACGAGCTCGGGTAACCGGATGGGTTTCGACAGGGCAGGGAGGCCAGGCAGGAGCTCGGAATCCATAGGAAGATATGTGGCTGAGAGGTTTATAGAAGATGTTAAAACTGGCGCCGCAGTTGATAAATATATCGCAGACCAACTCATAATCTATGCTGGCTTAGCCGAGGGGTTTACAAGGTATTCGGTCCCCCGCATTGCTGAACATGTGGAGACAAACCTGTGGTTGGTCGAGGAATTTCTTGGTGCCAGAACAAAGGTTAGTGGAAATCTCCTGGAGATAGAGGGGATTGGCTTCGCCTGAAGGATGTTTAGGATGAGTCTGGCAGACAAGCTGGATTTTGCCACAATGGTAGTGTTTTGGAGGTGAATATGGAGAGTTTAATTAAGCGGGCAGCAAAGGATTTGGCGGGAAGTAAATATGCCATTGCATTAACCGGGGCGGGCATGTCAACCGAATCAGAAATACCTGATTTCAGAGGACCAAAGGGCATCTGGACCACGAATAAAGAAGCAGAGGCTAAGGCTTATCAAAGATACGAGCTTTTCCTGAACAACCCCAAGGCATACTGGGAGGAAATACTGGGGTTGCGGGGGACATACGGGACGTTTCATGAACAAATCAGGCAGGCTAAGCCAAATCCAGGTCACTATGCTCTGGCTGAGCTCGAAGCTCTGGGGATACTAAAGTGTGTAATCACACAAAACATTGATGGTTTACATAAAAAGGCGGGGAGTAAGAGGGTTTTAGAATATCACGGCAGTGTCAATGCGCTGAGGTGTATTTCTTGCGGCTCAAGGTTTGCCTGGGAAGAAGTCTCCCTGGATGAGCTTCCGCCTCGCTGCAAATGTGGTGCTGTCCTGAAGGATGATGTGGTTCACTTCAAGGAACCGATACCTTCAGATGTCATGACGGAATCGGAAAAAGAAGCTTTGGGATGTGACTTGATGCTTATCTGCGGAACATCAGCGGTGGTTTATCCTTTTGCCAATCTGCCCAGGATGGCAAGATTTCATTCGGGTAGATTAGTCCCGGGCCTGGATGTAATGGGGCATAAAGCTAATGTGAAGATAATAGAGGTGAATGCGGACCCTACGCCGCTCACCCACGAAGGCATATCAGACTATTTAATCCAGGGGAAGACAGGTGAGATATTACCCACGATAGTGGAAGAGGTTAAGAAAAGCATAAAAACATAAAAGCATCAAAACTAATATGTGTATCGCTAATTACATTAACAGGTGTAATACTGACTAAAGTTCTTCTGGGAATTTTACATCACTCTCTTTAGCCTGGGGTTGGGGGTGATGCCGGGCATTCTGCCTCTTTTGGCGATGGATTTGCCTTCTATTTCGTGAAGGTCAGCGGTGAAATCAATGGGCTTGGCATCGCTGATATAGCTGCCAACAGCGAAAATATCCACTGGTGCCCCTTCTTCGATAAAATATCTGATTCGTTCCGGGTCAAGTCCACCGCTGGCGACTATTTTCACGTCCTTAAATCCCTCGAGGTCCAGCCAGGCTCTAACTTCTTTGACCAAGCCAGCAGTAACTCGACCTCTTTCTGAAGGTGTATCTAATCTTACGCCTTGTAACTTTCCTTGCATCGCTTTGGCCACAGTTACACTTTCTCTAACCTCATCCTCAAAAGTATCAACCAGAGCAATGCGTGGCACTTCGGAAGGCATATGCTTGTCGAAAGCAAGAGTGGCCTTAGCAGTGCTGTCCATAATAATGATGAGGGCGTGGGGAATAGTCCCTGTGGGTTGGATGTCGGCAAGTTTTGCTCCAGCGGTACTGGCGCAGCCAGTGCAGCCTCCGACTATAGCGGAGTATTCCATAATGCCGACTACTGAGGGGTGGACGTGGCGGGCCCCGAAGCTGATGACGGGAATGCCTCGGGCAGCATCAACGCATTCTCGGGCAGCGGTGGCCCAGCCGCTGCAGTGGGAGAGTATGCCCAGATAAGCTGTTTCATAAGTTCCATAGCTTTGATAAGGGGCTTTTATGCGCAAGACCACTTCTTTTCTGTCGAAAGGTTCGCCTTGAGATAGCGACCATACTTCACAATTATTCTCAGGAAGAACTTTGGCGAGCAAAGATTTAACTTCCTCTATGCCGCACAAGATACCAGCTCGGCGAGGAAATACCTCCATAGTTGCTACGGGATTAATCCCCTCTTTCTTAAGTATTTCCACGGTGCGGGGAAAATAGATGTCGGCAGTTTCCCCACTCAACCATGAATCAGGAATTTCGAAACGGGGCGAAGAAACCTTAACTAAAGGTTTAACAAGCTTGGCTCCAAGCACCTTCTCCATATAGTCCAGGGCGAAGAAGTGAGCTTTTTTATCGAAGGAAGCAACACAATCAACAGGGACTTCAACTTCATAGCCTCTGTTTCTGGCATCAATTACTGCGTTCAGAACACAAATATGGGTGGTTACGCCGCAGACGACTATGGTTTCGGGCTTGATTGCCTCCAGTTTCTTGTCTAAAGGAGTGTTGTAGAAACTACTAAAAGTTCTTTTGGATATTATTTCACCGGGATATTGCAAAAGCTCGGGTATGAGTTCAGCTTCCTCAGTACCTTCAATGCAATGGGGTGGAAACATTTTGAATTCCGGGTCGTCGGGTGTATGGTGGTCACATAGGTAGAAGATTTTCGAGCCCTGTTCTAACTCTCGTTCCAGTAATTTCTGGATATTGGGTATGGTACTACGGGCCTCGATGCCGCAATAAAGTGGATAACCTTCCTCGAGAAAGCCACGTAGCATATCCGATACAATTACTACTCTAGCCATGACATCACCAATGATCGGGCTCTGGGCTATAGTTTTTCTGCAGGAAGGCAATGTAATCTTCTAGCAAAGAACCTGCCTTCGTGCTGTCTCCCTTCCTTAAAACCTCTAAAGTGTTCTGGAGCATTTGTAGTTCGGTGTCTATCTGGGGTGCCAGATTGCAGATGTTGCCACAACAAGAACCCCACTCTGCCCTTGCCAGATGGGCTTCCTTCATTTTTATCATATTTTCCACATCGGCAATACACTCTGCCCTTTTTCCCGAGTCAGCTATCTTTTCTCTAAGTGACATAACGCTGTCCATAGTTTCTTTACTAATCATGAACATTTCTCACCGCCTTGTTAGCTACGAGCTAAGCAATCTCACTCCCTTTGAGGATTGCTTCGGCTCAGGATGCCTCGCAATGACTAGTCGAAGTCAGTGTCTGAAATGGCGAATACCAGTAAATACCATGGCAACATTATACTTGTCTGCCAGTTCAATTACCTCTTTATCTCTTACCGAGCCACCGGGCTGGATAATGGCGGTAACCCCATGCTTGATTGCCAATTCCGGGCCATCGGTAAAGGGGAAGAAGGCATCTGAGGCAAGGACGCTGTCTTTAGCCTGGGCACCAGCTCTTTTCAAAGCTAGCTCAACGCTTACTACCCGGCTTGGCTGTCCGGCTCCCATGCCTAACAATGTTTTGTCCTTGGCGATAACTATGGCGTTAGATTTTATGCCTTTAACTACCTTCCAGGCAAAGAGCAGGTCTGATAACTCTGCATCTGAAGGCTGGCGCTTGGTTACCACGCGAGGCTTAAGTTCGGATTCGGTTAAAGTGTCCGACACTTGGGCCAGAAAGCTGCCTCTGACATGGCGAAAATCGAGATGTAGTTCGGAGGACGAAGGACGATAAGGGGCAACTTTAGCAAGGCGCAGGCTTTCTTTGCGTCTTAGTAATTCCAGAGCCTCTTTCTGATATCCTGGAGCAACAATGGCATCGTAATGATGCTTATCGATTTCTCTGGCAGTAGCTAAATCAATAATTCGGTTGCTGGCAACTATGCCTCCAAAGGCAGCTACAGGGTCGCCAGCTAAAGCTCGCCGATAAGCCTCGGCTAAATCATTATGAGAGGCAAGTCCGCAGGAATTAGTGTGCTTCATTATGGCAATGGTGGGAGCAGTAAAATCGCGCAACACGTTTAAAGCAGCATCTAAGTCGAGAAGGTTGTTGAAGGAAGTTTCGGGTCCGCCAAGCTGTTCCAGGGATGCCAGGCCGTCTTGCCTTTCTCTTACATTTTGTTCAATGTAAAAGGCAGCTTGCTGATGAGGATTCTCGCCATAGCGAAAGCTACGGGCCTTTTTTAAGGCTATTGTCATCTCTTCGGGGAAAGCTTCTTCGTTAAGGTATTGAGCGATGGCTGTATCATAAAGGGCAACATGCTGGAAAGCTTTCTGGGCTAACTGCTTCCTATATTCTGAATCTATGTTGCCCTGGCGCAGCTTTTGCAAGATTGTATTGTAATCCCCGGGATCGACTACTACCAGGACGGAGGGGAAATTTTTGGCTGCGGAGCGAATCATGCTCGGGCCGCCAATATCGATGTTCTCCAGTGCCTCGTCTAGGGAAACTTCAGCCTTGGTCACTGTTTCCACAAAGGGATAGAGGTTGACCACCACCATGTCAATGGGCTCAATGCGGTTCTGGGTTAGCTCGGATAGGTGTTGGGGAAGGTCACGTCGGGCCAAGATGCCTCCATGCACTGCGGGATGCAAAGTCTTTACCCGACCATCGAGGATCTCTGGAAAACCAGTAAGCTCCGAGATGCTGTGTATTTTTACTCCAGCAGCCTCTAAAGACTTCTTGGTCCCACCGGTGCTGAATATCTCAATGCCCAGCTCTTTTAGACCTCGGGCAAAGTCAGCTACGCCTGATTTATCCGAAACACTAACTATTGCGCGCACAGAGCCTCCTTTAATTTATTATTACTCTTTCCTCGTCTTCTCTCTTGATTATCTCGCCGATGGCTTTAGCCTGGGGCAAGATACTGACAATCTTGGCTACCTGCTGGGGGGAACAAACAATGGTCATGCCTATCCCCATGTTGAACACCTGGTACATCTCCATCTCATCTATATCGCCTTCTTTTTGAATGAGCTTGAAAATTGGCGGTATATCCCAGGAATCCTTACGAAGATGAGCGCCTAGGCCTTGAGGTAGGATGCGGGATATATTACCTGCAAAGCCGCCACCGGTAATATGAGCTATACCTTTAATCAATGGCAAAGCTGGCTTAAGTTGTGGATAGTAGCAACGGTGGACCTGGAGCAGTTCTTCACCGAGGCTCTTTCCTAGTTCAGGATAAAATTTGTTTAAGCATGACGGATTGGCATCTATACCAAAGACTTTTCGTACCAGTGAATAACCATTGGTATGTAAACCAGACGAAGACAGGCCAAGGATTACGTCATCTGGAACAATGGAAGTGCCGCCGATGATATTCTTTTTTTCCACCACTCCGACAATGAAACCTACCAGGTCATAGCTCTCCTGGGAGTATATGCCGGGCATCTCGGCGGTTTCTCCGCCAATTAACGAACAGCCAACTTCTCGGCAGGCCTGGACTATACCCGAAATGATGGCTTCTATTTGCTCAGGCCTAAGTTTGGCCATGGCAATATAGTCGAGGAAGAAAAGGGGCTCGGCGCCACAACAAAGGATATCGTTCACGCAATGGTTGACTATGTCAATGCCCACGGTGTCGTTTTTGCCCGAAAGCGAGGCTATTTTGAGCTTGGTGCCTACGCCATCAGTGCTGGAGACCAAAACCGGCTCGTCATATCCTTTAAGCTGGAACATGCTGCCGAAAAATCCTGAGCCGATGACTTCGGATCGAAAGGTAGATTGAGCTTGCCGGGCAACGGTTCCCTTTACTTTGTCAGCAAGATGAATGTCTACACCGGCAAGAGCATAAGCTTCCTTAGAGGTGGATTTCACTGAGTTCCTCCTGGGGGAGTACTTCCAAAGCTAGTTTGTCCATCTCTATTTGAACTGGAATGGGATATACTCCAGTAAAACAAGCAAGGCAGAAAATATCTCTGGGCAGGTCCACAGCCCGAATTAAGCCGTCAAGGCTGAGGTACCCCAGTGAATCAGCATCGAGGTATTCCTTGATTTCCGGGACAGTTTTCCTCGCGGCGATGAGTTCCCATCTGGTCGCCATATCTACCCCGAAGAAGCAGGGGTAACGGATAGGAGGGGCGCAGATGCGGAGATGAACCTCGGCAGCACCTGCTTTTTTGAGCAAATTAACCACATGAGGAGTAGTGGTGCCACGAACAATACTGTCATCGACGACTACTAACTTTTTCCCCGCAATTATGCGGGAAAGGGGGTTGAATTTTAATTGGACGCCAAGCTCCCGTATCCTTTGGTCAGGCTCAATAAAAGTACGGCCTACATAGCGGTTTTTTAACAGGCCTTCGCAATACGGGATACCGGAGGCATTAGAATAGCCAATGCCGGCGGCAGTGGCGGAATCAGGAACACCCATGACGAAATCAGCATCAACAGGATATTCTTCAGCCAGTATTCTGCCCATAGCTTCTCTTGTCTGGTAGAGTAATTTGCCTTGGATGATGCTGTCAGGACGGGCGAAGTAAATGTATTCAAAGATGCATAATGCCTTTTTACCATTCTCCTTCTTAAAACCTTTCACTCCCTGGCTATCAATGACTACAATTTCCCCGGGTTCGATTTCCCTTACGAATTGGGCACCTATATGGTCTAAGGCGCAACTTTCCGAGGCGATGCTCCATCCGCCGTCAATAGCTCCGAGACAAAGAGGACGAACGCCGAAGGGGTCACGGACCCCGATCAGTTCATTTTCAGTTAAGATCACCAAGGAATAAGCTCCTTGGAGGCGGTGCATGGCATGTCCTATTTTTTGCTGCCAGTTCTGGCCGGGGGAGGCCAAAATCAGGTTGGCAATGACTTCGGAATCAATGCTAGTGTGAAAATGATAGCCGCGCTCCTGGAGTTCATCGCTGAGCAGTTTGGAGTTGATGATATTACCGTTATGTGCTAGAGCAATGGTCAACCCCTCTGATTTCGCTATAATGGGCTGGGCATTCGCGGGTCTGCTTGAGCCTGTAGTGGAGTAGCGGTTATGCCCGATGCTGATATATCCTTTTAGCAAAGCGAGGTCAGTTTCCGTGAATGCCTGGGAAACCAATCCCATACAGGTATGTATTTTTATTCCGTTGCCATCAGTGACAGCGATGCCGGCACTTTCTTGACCACGATGTTGTAAAGCAAAGAGGGCAAAAAAAGTCGCCTGAGCTACATTTATGCCCGGGGCGTAAACTCCAAAAACACCGCAACTTTCGTGCATAAAAAGTTGCCTTTACTAGCCCATTATAAAGCATCCAGCTCTTCTGGTCAATTCCTATACAAGATTTTTTTATCGTGATATGATATACGACATTACTAAATTAGGGAGTTTATAACAGTGGACAAGGAAAAAAAAGGGGAAATCATCACCCAATTTAGACTTAAGGAAAATGATAGTGGGTCTGTCGAGGTCCAGGTGGCTTTGCTTACCGAGAGGATAAATCGGTTAACGGAGCATCTTAAGTTGTATCACCAGGATCGGCACTCCCGACATGCGCTCCACGGGGTGATAGGGAAGCGGAGGCGTTTTTTGGGCTACTTGAACAGGACGGCGCCCGAGCGGTATCATTCTCTTATTGCCAGATTGGGTTTGAAGGAATAATATGTCTGATGTTTTTGAGCGTTCAGTAGCGGGTAGGACGCTTAGCATTCAAGTAGGGAAATTCGCTCAGCAAGCCAATGGTGCTGTTGTTGTTCAATATGGCAACACAGTTGTCCTGGTTACTGCCTGTACAAGCTCTGAGCCCCGAGAAGGAATTGATTTTGTGCCTCTAACAGTGGATTATGAAGAAAGGCTCTATGCCGCGGGTAAAATACCGGGCAGCTTCATCAGGCGAGAAGGACGTCCTACGGAGGAAGCAGTTATAACTGATCGGCTCATCGATCGCTCCCTGCGCCCTCTTCTTTCCAAGGAATTTCATAATGATGTTCAAGTTGTGGCGACAGTGCTATCTGTTGACCAAGAAAATGACCCAGATATTTGCGCCCTTATTGGCGCTTCAGCAGCCTTGACATTATCGGATATCCCGTTCTTTGGTCCTATATCAGCAATACATATTGGCTATATAGATGATGCTTTAGTGGTGAATCCCACCTTGCCCCAAATGGACGATAGCTTGCTTGACCTGATTGTTGCTAGCAGTAAAGAAAACATTGTAATGGTGGAAGCAGGTGCCAAGGAAGTTTCCGAAGAAATATTGCTAGAGGCAATTAAGTTGGGACACGAGGCAAATCAGGAACTCATTAAGCTTCAAGAAGAGCTACAGCGAACCTATAGCAAAGCCAAGGTAGAAGTTGAGCATAAGGAACTTGCTCCTGAGCTTTCATCTCAAATCGCTCCCATACTTGGTGAGAAATTAAGCCAGGTTTTAGAGGAACCAGGGAAACTGCAAAGAGATAAGGCTTTAACGTCTATCAAGGAAGAAACAAGGAACAAGTTGCTTGATTCTTTTTCTGAAGATGAAATCAATTTTGCTTTTGAAACCCAGCTTAGAGCTGCGGTGAGGGAAAAAATATTGCAGACGAGGCGACATTTGGACGGCCGCCAAGCTAAAGAAATTCGTCCTATTAGCTGTGAAGTTGGTATCCTTCCTCGCACACATGGCTCAGGATTATTTGCCCGTGGGGAAACACAGGTTTTGACTATTACCACTTTGGGGTCTACAAACAGGGAGCAGTTATTGGATGGCTTAGGTCTGGATGAAACTAAACGCTTTATGCATCACTATAATTTTCCGCCCTTTTCTACTGGGGAAGTGAAACGAATAGGAACAACCGGGAGGCGAGAAATTGGGCATGGCGCTTTAGTGGAACGAGCTATTGCGCCAGTACTGCCGTCGGAGGATGATTTTCCTTACACTTTACGCCTGGTTTCCGAGGTAGTTAGTTCTCAAGGAAGCACATCTATGGCTAGTGCTTGTGCTGCGACCCTCTCCTTGATGGATGCCGGTGTACCTATCAAGGCGCCTGTTGCTGGGATAGCCATGGGTTTACTTGCCGGAAAGGATGAGGGCTATGTTGTTCTAACTGACATTGTGGGTATGGAAGATGCCTATGGTGACATGGATTTCAAAGTTGCTGGCACAGCTCGTGGGCTCACGGCTTTGCAGCTTGATATCAAGCTGCAGGGGATAAATTATGGCATCCTGGCTGAAGCCTTAAGCCAGGCTCGTGAGGCAAGGTTGGAAATACTGGGGAAAATGAGTTTAGCTATCAGTGCTACTCGCTCTGAACTTAGTCCCTATGCTCCCAGGATGTATGAAATGACGATTGATACGAGTAAGATTGGGAGCGTCATTGGTCCTGGGGGTAGGGTTATAAGGTCTATTATAGAGGAAACCAAAACAACTATAGATATAAAGAACGATGGTAAGGTTATCGTTGGCTCTTCAAACGAAGAGGCAGCCCAGAAGGCAATCAAAATAATTCAGGACTTAACTCGGGAACTGGAGCAAGGACAGGTTTACACTGGGAAAGTAACCAGGCTGTTCAATTTTGGTGCCATGGTAGAAATCCTGCCGGGGAAGGAAGGCCTCGTCCATATCAGCGAGCTTGCTAACTACCATGTACCTCAAGTCGAAGATGTGGTTAAAGTGGGTGATGAGGTAATGGTGAAAGTCATTGGGATTGACAATTCTGGCAGGATAAATTTATCGCGCAAAGCAATATTGGAAGGGCTTTCCAATCTCCCTGGTGCTGAAGTTAGGAATTCCTCGGCTCCCAAAGACCGTCAGAGGAAATTTGTTCACCCACGTGATAGGGGTGAACAACATGGCAACCGTAGTAAATAAATTGCTTTACTGGTGAGGGGCGAGAAAGGAACATGACTTCTTCTTTAGAACCCATAAGAGTAGTTATTAATGGCGCTTTAGGCAGGATGGGGCAAGAGGTAGCTAAAGCTGTGGTTTGCGAGCCCGGATTAAGGGCAGTAGGTGCTGTGGACAAGGAAGTAACTCAGCAATATCTTCCCTTAGCTGAGGCTTCCGAACTGATACTCCTTTCTTCCGATTTAGGCTCGTGTTTAAGGATCTGCGACGCTGATGTGGTGGTAGATTTCACTAATGCCGAGGTTTCTATAGCAGCCGCTCGCATTGCTATTAAACAAAAAGTTAACATGGTTATAGGCACCACAGGCCTTTCTGAGGAGAATTTAGCAGAAATTGAAAAATTATGCCGGGCCAATAAGGTAGGAGCGGTAGTGGCACCCAATTTTTCTCTGGGGGCTGCACTTTTGATACATCTATCAAAATTTGCTGCTAAGTTTTTCAACCACGCCGAAATTATCGAAATGCATCATGATAAGAAGGCTGATGCTCCTTCAGGGACTGCTATAGCTACAGCCAAAGAGATGTTGCAAACGCATGGTAAACCGTTCATTTATCCTGAAGTTACACGTGAAGTACTCAGCAATACCAGAGGAGGACAGATGGATGGCATAGCTATCCATAGCTTGAGGTTGCCGGGATTTATGGCTGGGCAAGAAGTTATATTTAGCGGAGCAGGTGAAACTCTAAGCTTACGTCACAATACTATAAATAGGGAATGTTTCCTGCCCGGCGTTATCCTAGCAATTAAGGAAGTGACAAAACGCAAGGGGCTGACTTACGGGTTGGATGCCTTGCTAAAGCTGTAGGAAAAGCCATGGAAGGATTCAATGTA
>Ga0307430_1001123_pt1 | contig 20302 bp, 18 predicted proteins | sample SalMarWE160130MG_FD_202159 | JGI IMG/M metagenome (GOLD analysis project Ga0307430, IMG submission 202159) | Salt marsh sediment microbial communities from the Plum Island Ecosystem LTER, Massachusetts, United States - WE1603-130 | ecosystem: Environmental > Aquatic > Marine > Intertidal zone >...
TGTTTAGGTTAACGCAATAGAGAATTTCCTTTTACTTGGAGAAAGGGAGAAAAAAAGAGAAAGGAGGTTATTTTGAAATAAAACTAAATCCAATTTTTTTATGTAAATAAAAAATAAGGGAGGATAAAAGTAATGTTTAAAAAATTATTTTATCTTATTATTGTGGCTTTAGTATTTGTTTCGAGTATATCAGTTTGTGTTTTTGCTCAGGAAGAAGTGGAATTAACGATGCTTAATTATCTTGATATTACTTCGCCTGAAGCTGCAGTTTGGGATGCTACTGTGGAAGCATTTAATGCTAAATATCCTAATATCACACTGACAATTGAAAATAGTTTCGGCGATGCATATCATCAGAAACTTGCTGCGCTGGCTGGTGCAGGAGATCTGCCTGACGTTATGCTTCTGTGGCCAAGTGGACGAAGTCTTGAATTTTATAAAAATGAGCTTACTGAAGATCTATATCCATTTCTAGGCGCAGATAAAGACAAATATGTTCCTTCTGCTGTTGCTCCCCAATGGGATGGTAAACTTCATGAGCTTCCTATAACAGCAGGAACTGCATGCCATGTGTTGTATGTTAATACCAAAATTCTAGACGATCTCGGCCTTAGCATGCCTACTACATATGAGGAACTTGTTGCAATGGGACCTACCATAAGTGATGCTGGTCTTTATCCTATCTTGATGGCTAATAAAGCTGCCTGGGTTATGCAGTCTTGCCTATTCAGCGCTCTGGTAGGAAGAATAGCCGGCCAGGATTGGATAGATAAAGTAATTACAGGAGAAGCCTCTTTTACAGATCAGGAGTTTGTTGACTCTCTTGCACTTGTAAAAGATATGTATGATACTGGTTTACTTCCACCTCAAAGCATCCAGTTAGAGTACGGAGATGCTCCAAACCTGTTTGTAACCGGCAGAAGTCCGTTTATGATTGATGGAGATTGGCGAGTAGGTGCACTAACCCCTCTCTTAACTGAAGAGGAACAGGCAGATTTTGAACTTGCTGTATTTCCTGATATTGCAGGGCAAAAAGGCGTGTCCGGTTCCACCGCTGGCGTTGCATCAACCGGTTTTGGTATGAAAGCGGGTCTTACAGGGGATAAAGCTGATGCTGCATGGAAATGGATTTCCTTCTTTGCAGGACCTGAAGCATCAGAGCTCAGATTTGTTGGAGAGGGAATAATACCTTCTTATATTATGGATCTTTCAGTATATGAAGATATCCCACCACTTGTAGTAAAAAGAGCAGCTTTTTATGCTGAAGTCAGCACCAACACATCTGTGCTTGATGCTGTTATTACTGGTGAACCAATCACTCTAATAAACAACGGTCTCCAGCAATTGGCATTAGGTGATATTACACCTGAAAAATTAGCTGCAGATATAGAAGCTGCAATGAAATTAGTTCGATAAGGTAACCGATAATGGGCACCGTATACGCGGTGCCCATTAAATATATTAGAGAGATAGAATATAAAAAATGGAAAAATTCAAAAGAGTATCAATATATATGGCCTTTGTTTTGCCAGCGTTGTCTGTTTATCTGGCAATAATCGCATTTCCAATAATATCATCTGTGGGCTTAAGTTTTACAGATTTTAATATTTATAAAAACCTGGCTATATGGACAGGGTTGGCAAACTATATAAAAATATTCAAAGACCCGGTTTTTTGGTTCTCAATGAGGAATAATCTTATTGTTATCTTCGTATCTGTTTTTGGTCAGATACCACTCGGGTTTGGACTGGCATACCTTATATATAGAAAGCTTGTAAAACGTTCAGGTTTTTTTCAGGCTATGGTTTTTCTCCCAACTGTTATTTCCACTATCATTATAGGAATTCTCTGGTCAAAAATGTTTTCTCCGATTGGAGTTGTACCAAATATTATTCAATCTATTACTAACAATCCTAATTATTCAATGACTATAATGAACAGCAAACAACTGGCGATGATTCCTATTGGGTTTGTTCTTCTCTGGGTGTATACAGGAACTTACCTGATTATTTTTTTGGCTAACCTGCAGAATATTGATCCGAATATCATTGAAGCTGCTCAAATAGACGGAGCAACAGATGGCCAAATTTTTATAAAAATTATTGTACCTCAACTTTATGGCGTAATAGTATTAACCTCGATTTTAGCTATATCGGGTAGTTTAAAGAGTTTTGATTTACTTTTTGCTATGACTGGCGGTGGACCTGCCTATTATACAAATTTGTTAGCACTTTATATGTATCAAAAATCTTTTATATTTTATGATTATGGTGTAGGATCTGCTGTTTCTACGGTTATGGTTTTCTTATCAATTGTTTTGGTGACCCTGATACGATTTGCAAGAAGAAAAATTGATACTGATATGGAGGCGTAAACTGTGTACGAGGATACTTTAAATATAAGAAAAGAACGGGATATTTTTAACAGATTATTAATTTATACAGTTTTTATAATATTTGCGATATTTACCCTTTTTCCTTTAATCTGGCTTTTTTATTCTTCATTTAAACCGCAGCTTGAAATTATCAGGAATAGTCTTGCTTTGCCGAGAGACTGGATATTTAGCAATTATACCCAGGCAATAAAAATTGGAAAGTTAAATATATATGCGGTAAACAGTATAATTTATACATTTGTTTCTACAGGGTTGGTTATTATTTTTTCTATGATGGCCTCTTTTGCATTTGCTAAAATAAAAAATAGAGCAACTCCATTTTTATATAATTCGTTTTTGATAGGTTTACTTATCACCATACAGGCTATTTTAATTCCATTGTTTATTTCTATGACACGGATTGGACTTAGAGATACCCGCCTGGGGATAATAATGATTTATGTTGCCATCAATCTACCTCTGGCGATTTTTTTAGGGACAGAATATGTAAAAGCAATACCGGATTCTTTAATTGAATCAGCACAGATTGACGGTGCTTCTTATTTTACAATTTTTATAAAAATCATTTTGCCCATGTGCAAACCGGTTATGGTAACCATTCTTATTTTTACTGCTCTTGCCTGCTGGAACGAATTTATGCTTGCTCTTGTCTTTACCAGTTCTGACTCGTCAAGAAGCCTTCCTGTAGGCATTTATTCTTTCTCAGGTCCTCTTGCAACTGAGTATGGGATGCAGTTCGCGGCTCTGGTTATTGGAATGACACCAATGATTATACTATATGCAATATTTCATAAGCAGATAACCCGTGGATTTGCAGCTGGAGGGGCAGTAAAGGGATAACCTTTGTTAACTTAATCATATTTAAAGATAAGATAATATGTAAAAAATATATCTCATTATGAATAGATAAGTAAAAATTTAAGTATGAGGTTAAAATTTACAATATGAGGGATCCAGAAATAAAGCATCTACTTATTTATTAAAAATATTAATAATATCTATAATTACTTAATAGCATTAATTATTGAGGAGGGCTTCTATAATGAGAAATGAAAACAAAAGCAAATTAGAAAAAGATACCACAATTTTTAAGAAGCTAATCTCTAAGATGACTCTGGAAGAAAAAATAGGGCAGATGTTTCAAGTTGGTTTTATTGGTACAAAGATTACTTCTGAAATATCGGAAATGATAAAAGGTTATCACATAGGGGGGATAATATATTTTAAACGTAATATCAAGTCGCTTGAACAGATATCCAATCTTTCAAATGAATTGCAGATATTATCGGCAAGCAAGAGACCAGGTTTACCGTTAATGATTTCCACCGATCAGGAAGGTGGTATAGTACACCGATTAATTGGAGGAACACATTTTCCCGGAAGTATGGTATTAGGTGCTACAAAAAATACAGAATTAGCTGAAAGAATGGGTCAAGCAATTGCGAAGGAACTAAAAACGGTAGGAATTAATTTGGATTTTGCTCCCGTTTTAGATGTTAATTGTAATTCTTTGAATCCGGTTATAGGGGTAAGGTCTTTTGGCGAAGATCCTTTTTGGGTTGCCAAGTTGGGCGTAGCTTTTATTAAAGGGGTACAAGCAGAAGGGGTTATTGCTTGTGGCAAGCATTTTCCCGGACATGGCGATACGGTTGCCGATTCTCATTTAACCCTTCCAGTTGTTAAACATGACAGGAATCATTTAGAGAAAGTTGAATTTTATCCTTTTATGCAAGCCATACAAGCAAGGGTTGACAGTATTATGACTGCCCATGTCTGCTTTCCTTCCATAGAACCAAAAGTAGATATTCCCGCAACTTTATCATACAATGTTTTAACAAATTTACTAAGAAAGGAATTGGGATATACAGGTATAATTATTACTGATTGTATGGAAATGAAAGCTATTGCTAATAGTTTTGGTACAATAGAGGGGTCAGTTATGTCTATCGAAGCGGGCAGTGATATAGTTTTGGTATCTCATACATTAGATAAACAAATTGCAGCCATAGAGGCAGTAGTTAAAGCAGTGAAAGAAGGTAGAATTACTGAAGAACGAATCAATCAATCTGTGTTAAGAATACTTAAACTGAAGGGGAAAAGAATTGGTTTAAAAAACCCACCAATTTCTGACTATAGAAAGATAGATAAAAACATGGATGAAGAACTTGCCTATCAGATAGCAAAAAAAGGAGTAACTTTAGTTAAAGACGAGAGCAATTTAATTCCCATTGATATGTTCAATAGCAAAAAAATATTGGTTTTAGATTTTTTTCTAAAACGCTCATCGTTAGTAGAAGATGATATAGAGAATAAAAATTTATTAGTTGATTTTTTAAAGGAAGAAGGAGTAGAGGTTGAACACTATACTTTTTTTGAAGGCAAGGATACAATGCCTTCATTAAAGGGAATTGATAGGATTATTGTTTGCAGTTTTAACGCTATTCATAACCCTTATCAGATTAAAATAATTAAAAAACTACATGCTATTAATATACCGTTTATCGTTTTATCCATTAATCCTTATGATCTTCAAGTTTTTCCAGAAGTATCTACTTTTCTGACTATTTACGATTATAGTCCTTTTAATTTACAAGTAGCTAGCGAGGTAATAGTTGGTAAACATAAAGCTCAGGGAATTTTACCTATAATTTTGAAATATTAAAATTATTTATTCTAAATTGATTTCTGTGATTTTTAGGAGAGAGGCTATTGATGGAATTTAGAAGAATTGTTACCAGAGATGGAATATACAAAGGAATAGATTTATGGAACAGGGTTAATTCATCATTTTTTATAATTTCTCGTTTAGTAGAACAGAATATTTTTACCCCATTTGCCGGAGTAAATATTCATGCCTGGGGAGCTTTTGAAGGAGATAATTTACTTGCTTTTGCCTTAATAAAATATTTAACCATTCCCATAATTGAAAATAGCCAGGTGGATGAGGGTTGGATAAGTCTGATAGTTATAGATAAAAAAAATATTAGAAATAATTCTATAGGGAATCATTTTTTTAAAATAATAGAGAGAGATTTAAAGGAGAAGGGAATACATAAAGTATATTTTGGTAGAGATCCACAGAATTTTTTACCTGGTTTACCTGCTAATTTAGATGAAGATTATTTACTTTTGTTAGAAAAAATGGGCTACAAAAAAGAGGGCGTGGTATATGACCTCTACCAAGATATCTCGAAATTTACAATTTCTCTTAAAATTGCGGTGCTGCAAAAAGAATTAGAATTAAATTTACAAGCAAAGATGGTTACTAAAGAAACGGAAAAATCTTGCTTAGAATTTATAAAAACATTTTTTCCAGGGAGGTGGCATTATGAAGCAGAAAACATTAGACGTATTCCAGGCGGGATTGAAGATTATTGGCTTTTCTGGTGTAATAATGCTCCAGTAGGATTTGCAAGAACCAATACCTCTGAATCTTTGTATATGGGGTCGAATGTTAATTGGGGCTCTCAAAAGGGTCAAAAATATTGTGGACTAGGACCAATTGGTATTGCTAATAATTGTAGAGGCAAGGGGTATGGGATATATTTGATGATTAAAATCATTCAATATTTTCAACAAAAAGGCTACAGACATATGATTATTGACTGGACTGATTTGATAGATTATTATGATAAAGTTGAATTTAAACCCTGGATTAAATATTTTTTGTTATACAAAAATTTATAACTAATCAATAGAAAATATAATTTTATAATGATTATCATTTGCAGAATTATTTGTAACAATATTTAATTTATTGTAAAAATTCTAATAACGAAAGGATGGTCCGACTGGGTTTATGGCCAATGACTTAATATCATTAATGAAACCAAAGATAGATTTTATAATTGATGAAAAATTTTATCCAGCCGTACTATGGAATCATTCTTTTTTAAATGCTGTTCATAATTCAAAAAAAAGCGTGCCTTTATATATTGCTTTACAAAGAGGGGATGATTCTGTTTCAACTTTTGAATCCCGGGTTTTTTCTCAAGAATCTAAATATAATTCTTTGAATTATTTTTACCTGGAACGGTTAGTAAAAACACTTTTGTGGATTTATGGTGGGCCTAAAATAATTATAGGTGGTCCCAAAGAAATTGGCGAACATATTAAAAAATTGTATTCTCAAAAAGGGAAACGTTTTTTTGATGCAAATTTTATGTCTAATATTTATGAAAAGCCTTTTTCTGTAGTGGATGGCAGTGCAGAACAAATGGCTTCGATTAAAGAAAAATCAATTCCCTTAAATCGGCAACTTAAAGGATGCCGTATCGGTTTTGACCTCGGGGCTAGTGATAGAAAAGTAAGTGCGGTAATAGATGGCAACGTAGTCTTTAGCGAGGAAGTAGTATGGAACCCTAGCGTACAAACTAATCCGGATTATCATTATCACGAAATTATGTCTATGTTACATCGTGCTGCGGCACGTATGCCCCGTGTTGATGCTATAGGGGGAAGCTCTGCAGGAATCTATATAAATAATCGTGTAATGAGTGCTTCAATATTTCGTGGAGTTCCTCCTGATCTTTTTGAAAAAAGAGTAAAACGCATTTTTTTAGACATACAAAAGAAATGGGATGTTCCTTTTAAAGTGATAAATGATGGAGAAGTTACAGCTTTAGCTGGGTCTATGTCATTAAAAGTTAATGCAGTGCTAGGTATTGCTATGGGATCCAGTGAAGCAGGGGGTTATGTAGATAGAAAGGGCAATATTACTACTCAGCTAAACGAATTAGCTTTTGTGCCTATTGATTTCAATGAACAAGCACCTGTTGATGAGTGGTCTGGTGATCGAGGATGTGGAGTTCAATATTTCTCACAGGTAGCGGTTATACGACTTGCTAAAAAGGCAGGAATTGTTTTCAACGAAAAACAAACTCCTGCCGAAAAATTAAAATTTGTTCAAAAATTACTTGCTAAAGGGGATAGTAAGGTAGTAAAAATTTTTGAAACAATTGGTATATATTTAGGATATGCTATTGTACATTATGCAGATTTTTATGATCTAGAACATATATTAATATTGGGTCGAGTTACTTCAGGTGAAGGTGGGCATATAATTTTACAAAAGGCAGAGCAGGCTCTAAAAGAAGAATTTCCAGAAATATTTGAAAATATTTCTTTACACCTTCCCGATGAATCTATTAGGAGGGTAGGCCAATCCATTGCTGCTGCAAGTTTGCCTTCTTTACCATAGATTATATTAAAAAGAAGCGGAGAGTAAAATGATTAATAAAAACAAAAGAATTATTATAATAAATGGTACAATTATCACTCCATTTCACTTGGTCAGCGGTAAGGCTATCATTGTAGAAAAGGAAAAAATTTTAGGAATAAAAAACGAAGAAGAAATAAACAATGTTATATTGAATGGGGCAGAGGTAATTGAAGGTAAAGATAAATATATAGCCCCCGGCTATATTGACATACATGTCCATGGTGGTGGTGGTTCAGATGTAATGGATGGAGACTATGAAGCCATAAACCAGATTGCTATCACTCACTCTCATTTTGGTACCACGTCGTTTCTTCCCACTACAATGACTATGAGTAAAGATAAAATCATTAGAAGTCTTCGGAGCATTTGTGAGGCAGTAAAAAAAGGAACTGCGGGTGCGGAAATTTTAGGGATACACATGGAAGGACCTTATATTAACCCTGAAAAGAAAGGAGCTCAAAAAGAAGAGGATATTAAAAAAATTTCCATTGAGGAGTTCTTGGAATTTAATCAGGCTTCGGGTAATTTAATTCGTTTGGTTACTATTGCGCCAGAAATATCGGGGGCAATTGGTCTTATTAAATATTTATATAAACAGGGAATTATTGCTTCGGCGGGACATACTAATGCTACTTATGCCCAGGTCCAAGCTGGTATTCAGGCCGGGCTATCTCATGTTACCCATACTTTTAATGCTATGAGAGAACTGCACCATCGGGAGCCTGGCGTGGTAGGAGCGGCTTTGATTTCTCCGGAATTAACAGTAGAGGTTATTGCTGATGGTATACATATCCATCCCATTGTATTGAAAATATTAACTAAAATTAAAGAAGGCGAAAAAATAGTCTTAATTACTGATGCCATGAGGGCAGCAGGCCTTAAAGAGGGAACCTATGATTTGGGAGGACAAGAAGTTACTGTTAATAAAGGACAGGCGAGATTAAAAGACGGCACTTTAGCAGGTAGTGTGTTAACTATGGATAAAGCAGTTAAAAATATGGCAAGTAAAGTAGATGTTCCCTTACCAAAAGCGATTCAAATGGCAAGCTTTAACCCGGCAAGGTCTATAGGAATAGACGATAAAAAAGGCAGTTTGGAGCCTGGCAAAGATGCCGATATAGTTATTTTAAATAAAAACTTAGAAACCGAACTAACTATAGTAGCCGGTAAGATAGTTTACAGGAGAAAATAGATATGAAAGTTGTTGTAGTAAAAGATTACCATGAGTTAAGTTCCAAGGCTGCTCAGTTAGTTACTGAGCAAATCATAAACAAAAAATATTCTGTTTTAGGTTTGGCTACAGGCAGCACACCAAGTGGTATGTATAAAGAGTTAATTGGTTTAAATCAAGAAGGAAAGGCGGATTTTTCAGAAGTAATTACTTTTAATTTGGATGAATATTATGGATTATCTCCGAAACATCCACAGAGCTATTACTTCTTTATGTGTGATAGTTTTTTTAAAAACATTAATATTAAAAAAGAAAATGTGCATTTATTAAATGGAATTACAGAAAATATAGATAAGGAATGTGCGCAATACGAAGCTTTAATTAAAAAAAGCGGTGGAATTGATTTGCAAGTTTTAGGGATTGGCGATAACGGTCATATAGGTTTTAACGAACCGGATATCAGTTTGAATACCCAAACTCATTTAGTAAACTTAACTGCTAAAACGATTCAGGCAAATTCTCGTTTTTTTAGTAATGTTCAAGAAATGCCCAAACAAGCTATCACTATGGGAATAGGTACTATTATGCGGGCAAGAAAAATTATTTTGCTGGCTAACGGTAAAAGAAAAGCCCGGGTTATTGAAAAAACAATAAATGGTTCTATTACTACCAAGGTACCGGCAACTGTTCTTCAACTTCATAATGACGTAACCATAATCATCGACCAAGAAGCAGCTTCTCAGTTGCTAAACCAACAGTGATATAGCTTATTTTAATTAATAAATTTAAGTTAATTTAGAAAGCATAATTTAGATAATATTTTTAAAAAGAACTGATTCTCTAAATTATGCTTTTTGTTATTTTAAAAGTCAAATCTTTAAAGGTATTTATAAACCTTTAACTAAAAGATTTCCTAAAGAGAATAAAATATTATATAATAAAACAAATTTAATTTTAACTAAAAATATAACGAATATTTATGTTCAATGATAAAGACCTCAGAATTTTTAAAAAAGGAGTGAAGTGTTTTGGTTAAAAAACAAATGGTGACTGATTTAAGTTTGAATACACAGATTAATGATATATTTTTATTAAAAAATAAAGAGTTTAGAGTAAGGCGGGATAAAAAAACTATAGATATGTTTTTTAAAATTGCCGATAAGACCGGAGAGATTGAAGCCATAAACTGGGATGTTTCTTCAGATAAAGTAGAAGAGTTGGGCAAGATTGAATTTGCCCGAGTCCAAGGACATGTTACCAGAAAGAAAAGTGACGGGACCCTTCAGGCAACGATTTCTTCTCTTATCAAAACAGCTCCCTTAGATTTGGATTATTCAGATTATTTGCCCCAATCAAAAAAAGATTTAGATAAACTGATGGGTATAGTATATTCAAATATAGAATCAATGAAAAATATTTATTTAAAGAGGTTATTAAAGACTTTTTTTGACGACCAGGAATTTGTAGAAAAATTTAAAAAAGCTCCGGCGGCTACAAAAGTACATCAGCCTTATCTCGGTGGTTTGCTCGAGCATACCTGCAATTTAGTTGGGATTTGTGAGACAATAGGTAATATTTATAAGGAGATAAATCGTGAATTTTTGATAACTATGGCTCTACTCCATGATATAGGCAAAGTTAGAGAATATACTTATGACAGAGTAATTGAATATACCGATGAAGGTAAACTTTTAGGTCATATTGCTATAGGGTTGGAGATGATTGACCAAAAAATAAAGAGTTTGGATAATTTTCCTCCGGATTTAGAATTAATGATAAAACATACTCTCTTAAGTCATCACGGTCATTTTGAATTCGGCTCACCAAAACTCCCCAGCATATTAACTGCTATTGCTCTTCATTATGCTGATGAAATAGAGGCCAAAATAAGTGGTTTTATAAACATAAAAGAAGAAAGTGGAAATTTTAATGAAAAGTGGAGTAAGTGGATTTGGTGGTTAGAGAGGGCGGTTTACTTAGATGAAGAAGCGAGTTTAGAAGGGAAAGAGATAGGGAGAAAGTAATAATGAGAGAGATTTTAGAAAAGGTATTAGAAGATAAAAAGAGTAAAGCAGATTATATTGAGATAAGGGCGGAAAAGAAAGAAGTCACCACCATTCATTTTCAGGGGAAGAAGTTAGAAAAAATAAATTGTTCCCAGCAGACAGGAGGAAATGTTCGTGCTCTGGTAAAAGGAGGATGGGGTTTTGTTTCCTTCAATCAGTTTGATGATTTAGAAGCGAAAGTCATAGAGGCAATAGAGGTAGCGAGTTTAATTGGCAAAGAAGAAAGTAAATTGGCTGTTATTTCACCAGTTGTGGAAATAATTAAGCGGGAATTAGATAAGGATTTTCGTCAGGTAAGTTTAAGAGAAAAGAAAAATTTAATGGAAAATTATAATAATATAATTATGAAATCTAATCCTCTGATCCAATCCTCCAATGTGGTCTATACCGACAGGTTTTCTACTACTTATTTTGCCAATTCGGAAGGCAGCTACATCGAACAGGAAAAACCGTTTTTAAGTGCGCACTTTACAGCCATAGCCCGGGAGGGGGATAATGTCCAGATGGCCAGTGAAAGTGTTGGAACTACCAAGGGTTTTAAAATAATGGAAAGAATTTCCACCAAAGCACAAAAAGCAGTTTTTCGGGCAGTCAACCTTCTTAAGGCTCAGCCGGTGGAAGGCGGGGAATATACGGTTATCTTAGATCAGACATTAGGTGGGGTTTTTATCCATGAGGCCTTTGGACATCTTAGTGAAGCCGATTTTTTATATGAAGACGAGAGGATGAGCGACTTAATGAAATTAGGAAAGAAATTTGGCTCACCCAAACTTAATGTAGTTGATGATGGTTCTATCCCGGATTTATTAGGTTCTGCCAAATATGATGATGAAGGGGTTATGACCAGGAAAAATTATCTGATAAAAGAGGGAATCCTGACAGGCAGATTACATTCACGGGAGACTGCTGCTAAAATGGGGGAAGAACCAACCGGAAATGCCCGTGCCCTTAATTATCGCTTTAAGCCTATTGTTCGAATGACCAATACTTATATCGAAAATGGAGATACTCCTTTTAAAGATTTATTATCCGGAATAAAGAAAGGAATTTATGCCAAAGACTGCTATGGGGGGATGACTACTTTTGAGATGTTTACTTTCAGTGCCGGGGAAGGTTTTATGATAAGAGATGGGGAGATTGCCGAACCGGTTAAAGATGTAGTATTGAGTGGAAATTTATTTACCACCCTTCTTAATATTGAGGGTGTAGGAAATGATTTAAAGATGATTGAATCAGGCGGGGGATGCGGGAAAGCAGGGCAAGGTCCTTTGCCTGTGTCTTTTGGTAGTCCTCACCTCAGGATAAAAAAAGTCGTAGTGGGGGGTAAGTAAGATGGAAAAATTGTTACAGCAAGCCTGCAAAGAAGTAGATTCAGCCGAACTATTTAGAGTAAAGAGCAAGACTGTCCCGGTAAATTTTGAAGTAAATAGATTAAAATCTATCGATATTTCTGAGAGTGAGGGGAAGGCCTTACGAGTAATAAACAAAGGAAGGATAGGATTCTCTTCATCTACAGGAAGTGAAGGTTTTGATTTAATGGTTGAAAAAGCAGCAGCCACCTCTGAATTTGGGGCAAAAGCGTCTTTTGATTTCCCCGGGGAAATTAAAAGAGGGAGAAAAGAAAAGAAAAAAGTAAATATATATGACAGAAAAGTAGAAGATAAAAGCATAGAAGAGATGGTTAAAATTGGCGAAGATATTTTAGGAAGAGTAAAAGATTTTGACCGAAATTTACGTTGTGATGTAACTATTTTAAAAGATTATAGTGAGGTAGAATATTTTAATTCTCGGGGAGGTAATTTTTCTTATAGTAAGACGGCGATTGCTTATTCGGTGATGGTTCAAAAAATAAAAAATCAAGATATGTTAATGGTTTATTCTTCTCTTGAATTCGGGAAAGACAATCTCGAGCTTGAAGAATTGACTTCTGAGATAATTGAAAATTTAAAATGGGGAGAGAAAATTGTCCCTGTAGAAAGCGGGAAGATGCCGGTTATCTTTACCCCCAAAGCAGCTTTGGTCCTAATTCTTCCCATAATCAGTGGTTTAAACGGAAAGATGGTCTTGAAGAAGATTTCACCGTTGGCTGCCCAGAAAAATAAGAAATTGTGGAGTGATCTATTAACTATTTATAGTGATGGCACTATAAATTTTGCTTTAGGGAGTGCTCCTTTTGATGATGAAGGAGTAGAGATGAAACGGATTCCCTTGGTAAAAAAGGGGAAGATTAAGAATTTTTATTATGATTTGCAAACAGCGGGAATGGCCGGGGTTGAGAGTACCGGAAATGGTTTGAGAGCCGGCTCACAAAGCGAACCCGCCCCTAGTATAAGTAATTTAGTAATGGAGGAAGGAAAAGTATCGTTTTCCGAAATGATTAAAGATATAAAAGAAGGGATAATCATCGACCAGGTTCTTGGGCTGGGACAGGGAAATATAATAAGTGGAGCCTTCTCTAATAATGTACAGCTGGGTTACAAGATAGAAAAGGGAAAGATAGTAGGTCGGGTTAAAAATGTGATGATTGCCGGCAATGCCATAGAAGAACTAAAAAATATAGCTGTCTTAGGAGATAAATCCAAATGGATTTCCGGCAAATATAAGTTCCCTCATATCTACCTAAAATCTCTATCTGTTTCTGCTAAAAAATAATTAAAGACTTGTTTTATCCGGACCTATTCTAATAAAGGAACCGGAATATTTAAAGGATTTAAATGAATAAGATATGAATAAAATTGTTACCAGGCCGGAAGAAACAGTAAAAAATGAGCGAGTTTTGTATGCCGGGAATCATTACCTGAGCGTACCTATTATTGATTGTCAGAATGGTGCTATTAAAAATATAAATGTGGTATCTCTTTCTAATAAAGCTTTAGTAGAATTAAAAGGTGAAGCAAATTTATTTACGCCACATTTTTATCAAGAAGGAAATGAAATTGAAATAGAAAAAATAGATGCCTCTAAAGAGCAGTATTATCTACCCCATTTAGACTTCTTTTTAAAAGGCGGGATAAGGGTAACCGGAAGAATATTTACCGATCTTGAGGAAAAAGGATTAATCTATAGTTTTGAAAGTTCAGAAAAAATTGATATTTCTTTATTTTTTGATTTAAAAGATGTATTTTTGTTACGATTCGATTCTCACAAGATAGACACTAAAAAGATAATTAAAAGAGATAAATGGCTGGGGAATCCACTAGCTAATATTTTTTCTTCAGGAGTTTCGCTGGCCCTAGCCTTTGGCGGAGATAAAGATTTCGAAGTTGATGACTTTAAAGGAAAACAAACCTTAAATTTAAAAATATCCTGCAAAAACAAAAATTGTTTTTATATAGCTGTAAATTATGACCCGGATGGTGCCTCTGCTACCCTTATTCACTTAAGAAGAAAAGGGTATAGCGGAATCTATAATGAATTTCTGGATTGGCTAAAGAAAAAAACCATTCCCTATCCTAAAGACCCTGCATTGGAAACCAGATTAAATGAAAATCTATTTTTTAATTATTTTTACTCCATAGCCAAAGACATGGAAAGTGATAAATATCTGGCATTAACTTCAAGAAGTCCCCGCTATTATGTTTCCGGAGCATTTTGGGAGAGAGATTGTTTTTTATGGTCTCTTCCCGCTGTCCGATTGGTTTGTCCTCAATTATTTCAACGTCTGGCAAGAGAAATGATTCTTTTGCACAGTAAAAATCCGGGGGATCATGCCCATTATATTGATGGAACTGTCTTATATCCCGGTTTTGAGCTGGATGAAGCAGCCAGCTATTTTATTCTTTTAGATAACCTGGAAGACCATTTTTTCGATGAGGCGCTAATAAGGGCTCTGGAAGAAGTGTTTGAGCGGATAGAAAGAGAGTATGACCCACGAACCGGACTATATAAAACTTTCTTGCTTCCTTCTGATGACCCCGCAGAATACCCTCTGGTTACTATTGATAATGTTATTCTCTGGCGAGGATTGCAGAATTTGAGAGATATTTTATTAAAAAAAGGGAAGTTAAAAAAAGCACAGCTTATAAACCAAAAAATCAAAAACATTCATAAAGGGATCCATAAATATTTAGTTAAGGAAATAGAAGGAAAGAAAATATTTTTATGGTCTACTGACGGAAAAGGAAATTTCAGATTATACAATGACCCTCCCGGGAGTTTAGGTACTCTCTGTTTTTATAGATTTGTAGATAAAGATAACCCGATATTTAAAAACACGATAGATTATTATTATTCCTCTTGCAACCCTTATTACTTTGAAGATGCCAGGATAAATGAACTGGCCTGTGATCACCATCCCCATACCCCTTCAGGGCTGGGATTATGCGGGAGCATCTTAAATCCGTTATTATCAAACGCGGCACTGAAATGGCTAAGGAACGCGAATATGGACTACGGTCTTCTGGCGGAGAGTTTTGATAAAGATTCAGGAGAAGCTAAAACCGGAGTCGGGTTTGCTTCCGGCTGTGGGTATCTGGCTTATTCTCTCCATTATGTCTTAATTAAGGAGGGGGAGTAGGAATAAATGAAGGCAGCCTCGGTAGAATGGCAAAAAAATGAATGGAAAAGGATAGATAAACCAAAGACCCTGATTGGTAAAATAAAAGAATATATGGAAAAAGCGGTAAAAGAACAGGTTGATATAATAGTATTTCCCGGATTTACCGGGTGTTTTTTCCAGCAACTGAGCTGCCCGGATAGGAGAAGTATAATGAGTTTAATAAACAAAGCAGATTCCCGGGAATACATCGAACAGGTTAAAGAATTATCTCAGGGCTATAAGATCGTAATTTGTCCGGGAAGTTACTGGCAAAAAGAAAAAAACAATATCTATCATGAATCCTGCTTGATAATAGATGGAGAAGTCCAGCTTAAACAAAGGCAAACTTATTTAGCGCGCTGGGAAAGAGAATTGGGACTTTCCCGAGGAGTAAAGATTGAGTTAAAAGAAATAAAGGATTGGAAACTGGCGCTAATAATTTCCACCGATGTTTTTTATCCCCAGGTTTCCAGAATGGCGGCTTTAAAGGGTGCCGATATTGTTCTATCCCCGGTAGGATTTATCGGAGAAAAAAATCGGGCTTTACAGGTAAGTGGACTGTGGCAAGAAGTCCAGCAAAATCAATTCTTTGCGATAGAGAGCGGATTTAATGGATTCCTGGGGGAGCAGAATTTTTGGGGAGAATCGGTTATCTATGCCCCCTTGGAAATGACTGAAGAGGGAGATGGATATTTAAAGAGAAGCAGTGGACAACAAAGTTTAACAATTGCTGAGTTGGATAATAAAAAGAGAAGAAAAGCAATTTCCAAATTTGATGTGCTGTCCCAATTGAATCGAGAATTTTATCAGCAGATGAAAATGTTTAGAGGAAGATAGGGCGCAGTGAATATGGAATATTTAATTGAAAAATGGTTTAACAAAAAAATATCCTTAAAAAGAATAGAAAAATATTGCCAGCAATTAAGGATAGAAAGAAGCGGACTTTCAGAAGATACTACTTCGGAAAATATTCGGGTTTCCTGTGTCCAAAGGCAGATTCACCCGGTAAACAGTATAGAAAAATATATAGATATGCTTTGTGGTTTTGTAGATGAAGCAGTAAAAGACAACAGCTGCATGATTATCTTTCCCGAATACAACTTTTTTGATTTATTCGGTTTAATTCCCGGGTTTAGCTTCTTAAATCAAATTCTAAATAAAAAAGCAGTAAATGCCCAAAACAGAGAGAAAAACAGAGAGGAAGAATCACATTTAAAAGGGAACAGCCATTTTTTGACTACTGTTTTTAAAGGAGTTGCCAAACCAATAGAGGCGGGGATTAAAAGAATTTTTTCTCTGTTAGCAAAGGAATATGGAATATATATTTATACCGGAAGTTATCTTTTAAAAGAGAAAGAAGAAATCTATAATGCCGGTTCTCTCTTTGGCCCGGATGGAAATCTAATAGGAACTCAAAAGAAAATGCACCTTACTGATTTTGAGGTTAAATTAGGAATAGAAAGAGGCAATAAAATGGAGGCATATTCTTTACCTTTTGGTAAAGTAGTATGCCCTATTTGTATGGATGCCACTTACTTTGAGATTTTCCGTATCGCCAGAGAGATAGGAGTAGATATGGTTATTTTACCTATTGCTAATTTAGAAGAATATTCTACATGGAAAGCCTTAAGAGGGATTTGGCCCAGAGTGCAAGAATCATATTTGTATGGTTTAAAATCCTCCTTAAACGGATGGATTGCCGGGATGCATTTTACCGGAAAGGCCGGAATATTTGCTCCCCTGTTAATGACTGAAAAAAAAGACGGAATTTTATCTTTATCCCCCTCTTATGAGGGAAATCACCTGGTAACAGCCAACATAAACCTAAAGAAATTATATGAAGCAAGAGAAAAAGCGGAGTATCAGGAAGATAAGAATGCCGAGTTTGAAGAAAAATACATTGAAAGAACCTATAGTTTAAATTAATAATAAAATTTCCAAGAAAGGAGAAAGAGATGGAAGAATTTAAAGGTAAGAGACTTTTTCTCTACAACCTATCCACGGCAGGATGGGTATTATTAGATTCGATCTGGTTGACTTTTGCTATAGCCTTTCTACTTCCCCCCAAAGAGAGGGTAGCAGAAGGTATGATTCCTTTTGTTTCGAATGAGAGGTTTTTAGGAATTATTACTGTGTTGGGAGCAGTGATGCTTTTTGGAAGGATAATAGATGCTGTTGCAGATCCCCTGGTAGCCTCCTGGACTGACCGTTCCACCTCAAGATTCGGAAGAAGGAAATTTTTCCTTATTATAGGCGGACTTCCCCTGGCAATATCTACAGTTTTTATATTTTTCCCGCCCACACCTTATACTTCCTTTATTAATGGTATCTATCTGGCTATTGTTTTTGGTTTCTACTTTTTTTTCTTTACTGTATATGTCGTTCCTTATCTTGCCCTAATCCCTGAACTCGGTCATAATGAAAAAGCTCGAATTGGCATAACCACAACCCAAGGATACTTCTCTCTAATTGGTTCAGCAGTGGTGATGATTGGCGGACCTCTTCTTTTGACTTTTTTTAGGCAAAACACTGATTATGTAGGATCTTACCGGAAAATGATCATTTGTCTGGCTATTATTGGAGCCCTATTATTATATACGGCTGTATTTGCGGTAGATGAGAAAAGGTTCTCCAATGCCAGGCCCAGCCAGGTTCCCCTTGTTGATTCCTTTAAAAAAACAGTGAGGAATAAGGCTTTTATTATCTACCTTTTTGCCAACATATCCCTATGGTTTCTTTTTAATATTGTCCGCTCATCTGCCATACCGATTGTAATTACTCTAATGGGTGCTGATGAGGTCTTTGCCAGCAACATGTTCACTGTCCTCTTTGTCATTGCGGCAATCTGTTTCCCGCTGGTGGGATTTTTAACCAGGATTCGAGGAAAGAAAGTTATTATGATTATAAGTCTTGGTTTATTCTCAATATTTTCTATTCTTTTATCTCTTACCGGCTTAGTTCCGGTTAATCCTAAATTATGGGGATTGGTCGTTGTAGGACTTATGGGCTTTCCTGCAGCAATTCTAATGATTATTCCTAATGTGATTCTTTCTGAACTTTGTGATGTTGATTATAAAAAAACCGGAGAGAGAAGAGAAGCTATGTATTTTGGGGTTCAGGGTTTTTTCATGAAACTCAATTTAGGACTTTCCACCGCAAGCCTTGCTCTTTTATATTCTATCTTTGGAAAAGACATCAGTAATTCCCTGGGAGTAAGATTAGCTCCGGTATTAGGAAGCATAATAGCCCTTTTAGGGCTTATTATTATGACCCGGTATCCGGAAAAACAAATTAAAGAACTTTTATCAAAATAGTTTTATAAAATATTGTTTGATTTCTAATTCTCTTGTAGGGGTCTATTACAATACGCCCCTACTTATGGATTCCGCATCAAGTGCGGAATGACAAAACCAGTGTTATCCCCGCTCTACTTATATAACTTATGTAACTCATATTCTACTTATGTAACTCCCGCTCCCACTTATGTAACTCATACTCTACTTATGTCATTCCCGCGGAAACGGGAATCTATCTTTAATAATATTTTCTATTTACTAGAAAGAGGTTAGTAAATGGTTACCTTAAAAAAAGGAATTTTATTTTTATGTACCGGAAATTCCTGCCGCAGTCAGATGGCGGAAGCAAAAAGGATTCATTGGGCACTAGAAGATCCTGCCAAAGCTCAAGGAAGCGAAGAAGAAATTGCTATAGTATTCCGAAAAATTCGGGACAATATTAAATCCTATATAATCGGGACAATATTAGATCCTATATAATTAGTTATCTACTTTCCCCAGCTCTACCTTCATCCCGGATAATTCTTTCTGCACTTCCGCAAAACGCAGGGAATAATACTCCCGATTCTGCTGATTTAAACTGGTGATGGTACTATGTATCTCTTTAGTATTTTCCAGGACCTGCCGATATCCTTCTTTCTGGGCTAACACAATCTCCTGCATAAACTTATCTATACGAAAGATTAAGAGTATCGATAAGGCGATAGGGAACCCCTGATTGGCGATCACTTCAGACAATGTTTTAACATCCATTATTTCACTCCTTTCTCAAAAAGGTAAACAAAGGTGCCAGGCACCTTTGTTTACCTTTTATTCCCTCCAGCGGGTGCGTTTGGTTGGGCGGACGTCAAGGTGGAGGAAGTTCTTCTTCTCGTAAAACCCGATACCGGTAAAATCAATATTCTCACATATCTCCAGAAGTTCAATTAAGTTAATATCTTTTACCTTTATATCTGCTGCCAACCCGATACGATGATAGCTGTTTTTTATTCCTCCAACTTTCTGGTTATATTTCGAACAGCGGTATCCGGAGTTAATATATACCGGTCTTTCCAATATATTTCTTAATTCTACCAATTTAGCCAGCAGCTTGGGATGTAACATCACCAGCTTACAGCAGGGACAGGCAAATTCGGATAGGTTGAAATAGGGGGCGATGATTATATTGTTGGTACTATTTAGCATTTGAATGTGAATTTCCTCCTTTCTAGTAATTAACCTGCTGGTTAATTGCGTAATAAGTAATAAGTGATGAGTAATTAAGATTTACCAATTACAATCTCCTCCCCCTCCGAGGGGGGAGGATTAAGGTGGGGGTGACTAATTTTATCTCTGTATTTTCTTGACTGGCCGACTGGTATACTGGAAGACCGGTAGACTAATTGAATTGGTGAATTGTATTATCTTGTATTTTGTATTTATTACTAACGACTATTCACTATTCACTAACGACTATCTAAGAGTGACTGCTGGACGATCTTTTTATCCTTTATTAATTTTTTCTTCAGCAGCACATCATAAGTCTGCTGGTTGATTCCTCCCACATTGGCCTTCATCATCACTTTTACCGCTTTCTCCTCAGACTTCCTTAAACTGATATTCTTATCAGCCAGTAT
>Ga0307430_1001126_pt1 | contig 20275 bp, 19 predicted proteins | sample SalMarWE160130MG_FD_202159 | JGI IMG/M metagenome (GOLD analysis project Ga0307430, IMG submission 202159) | Salt marsh sediment microbial communities from the Plum Island Ecosystem LTER, Massachusetts, United States - WE1603-130 | ecosystem: Environmental > Aquatic > Marine > Intertidal zone >...
ATATCTTAATTCTTTTAAAACAATATATTTTAGGCTATGATGTGCCATGAATGAATATTATGCACGAATTAACAGGGTTATCGATTATATCGAGAATAACATTGCTCACGATTTCACGCTGGATGAGCTAGCCGGGATCGCCTGTTTTTCGAAATATCATTTTCACAGAATTTTTAATTCCCTCATGAACGAAACACTTTTTAATTTTATCTACCGGCTCAGACTGGAACGGGCTGCATCACGTCTCTGCTTCGAGATTAACAAATCCGTAACCCATATCGCGCTTGAGTGCGGATTTGGGAGCCCCGCCTCATTCTCCAAATCATTTAAAGAATATTTTCATGAATCACCCACAATGTGGAGAAGCAGAAATAATATAATCCTTAATAAACGCAATAGCAATTTGAGTAAAATAAAAAGCAATACCGGGAAAGCAACGCGCCCGGCTCTCAGCTATAATAGTATCCATACAAAAGAGCTGGCCGCTTTTGTTAAGCAGAAACTGATTGATGAAAAAATTGTCAATCATCCGGAAACATGGGTGATCTATGTAAGAAATGTGGGACCATACAAACAGGATATTGAGCTTTTTAAAAAACTTAATAGCACACTGTTTAAATGGGCGTACGCCAGGGAGCTGGTTCATTTTCCCGAAACCAAATACCTGGTTATCGCCCACGACGATCCTGAGATTACCGAAGAAAGTAAGCAGCGCATCAGTGTGTGCCTGACCGTGCCGTCTGAGGTAGAAACCGGCGGTGAAATCGGGAAGATGAAAATCCCTTCCGGCAGATACGCGCAGCTTGAGTTTACACTCTCTCCCATAGAAATTAAACAGGCCTGGGAATGGGCCTACGGGATCTGGCTTCCGGACAGCGGATTCGTACCGGATGACAGGCCGGGTTTCGAGCTTTATCATCCGGACACAGAGGAAAAAGGATTAAAGAGCAAAATCCATATGGATATCTGTATTCCTGTGAAACCAATGGATGGGTAACACGGGATCGCCAGTTTCTAAAATAAATTATATTAAGGAGTAAAACAATGAGTAATAAAAATATAACCATTACCCCGATAGGTACGGTAAAAGCAAGTAACGGGAGCTTTACCATAGAGATCTTTAAAAAATACAGGCCCGCCCTGCTCGGACTCGACGGGTTCAGCCATCTTCAGGTTTTTTGCTGGTGCGACCAGCTGGACAGCGACGAGTACAGAAGCATTACTCTTGCCGACAAACCCTATCAAAAGGCACCGGACAAACTGGGAATTTTCGCCACACGCTCGCCTGTACGGCCCAATCCCATCGCTCTCACCGCGGTTCCCGCGCTGCATATCAACTATGAAGAAGGCATAATTAGCGTTCCCTATATCGACGCGGAAAACGGCTCGCCTGTTCTGGATATAAAACCGTATCATCCGGCCACGGAGAGGATAAAAAAGGTCAGTGTGCCCGGCTGGTGCTCGCATTGGCCGCAATGGTATGAGGACAGCGCTGAATTCGACTGGCAGGCTGAATTCGTAAACGCGCAGTAAAACTTATCGAAATAATATAACGGGGCACAGTTTTCAGGTGCCCTTTTTTAAATAGTAGTAAAAATAACAGACGCCGGATTACTTTTTCTGTTTACCATAGTTTCCGGTATCTGGCTTAAGCAGTTCCGGCAGAGCGGTTAACAACATATCATTGATTATCCACAGTCTCCCGCCGATTGTGACGGTGATCAGCACTGCCGCGGTAATGTATGTTTTAATGAGATAGATGTAAGCTTTTCTGAAAATCAATAATATCCATTTTTCTGCCAAATTTATCAGCAATGCCTTTATAATGCGCGCATTGCTCATATCCCATTTTTTTAAATAGTTTCATACTCGTAGTATTTTCACCTGAAATTGAAGCAACCATAACCTCAATCCGGTTTCCTTTCGCAGTGTGTTCAAGATATTCGACGATCCTCTTTCCCAGACTTTTCCCGGTGCATGGAGGTTTCAAATATACACCAATTTCAGCGGTTTTATCATAAGCCGGCTTTTTCCGGAATTTTGTGAAAAAACAAAATCCGGATAATTCATTATTTTCATAAACGAGAAATGTTTTATACCTGTTATGATTGATATATATACGGTTTTTTATTTCTTCCGATGAAATTCTCTCATAATCAAAAGTCACCGTCGTATTTTCTATATAATAGAGGAAATTGCAAAACTCATAATATATTAAGTTAGTAAAATATTAATTCTTTATACCATAATAATTTAGCAATTTCCATTTTAGGAGCTTCTTGCAAAAATGTTATTTTTGCAAGAAGCTCAATAATTATATATTTCTAAAATTGTGATGAGATCAATTTCTTTTGCTTCCACAAACACAAGCGAATCTGTTTTTATTATAACAATTTCCTTTTTTCCAGTATTTTCTGTATTGATACGAGACTCAATTAAGATATATTTATTGTACAAGCAAACACCTGAAATCACAAGCTTTTACAGAATTTGAAAAATATTTTCTTCGAATATCTTTAACATTGTCTTAAATATTATGATAGAACATTTGTGCTTAATCTTATATAATATTTACATTGGAAATAGAAAAATACCGGTGCTATGACGAATAAGGATTCAATAAATGGTCGGTAAAAGCAAAAAACAGGAAAACACCAAAGCGGAACCTATAGAAAAATTACTCTGGAAAGCAGCCGATAAGCTCAGGAAAAATATCGACGCCGCCGAATACAAGCACATTGTGCTCGGCCTCATTTTCTTAAGATACATCTCCGACGCGTTTGAGGGATTGTACGCCACATTAAAAAGCGGCAAAGGTGAGTATGCCGGGGCGGACCCGGAGGACAAGGACGAGTACAAAGCGGAGAATGTGTTTTTTGTGCCGGAAATTTCCCGCTGGTCTTATCTGCAGGCAAAAGCAAAACTTCCCACCATTGGTAAGGAAGTTGACAATGCCATGGATGCCATTGAAAAGGACAATCCGTCGCTTAAAAATGTGCTCCCCAAAGTCTACGCCCGCGGGAACCTTGATCCAACCAATCTTGGCGGACTCATCGACCTTGTCGGGAATATCGCGCTGGGTCATGCCAAAGCCCGCAGTGCCGATGTACTCGGCCATGTTTTTGAATACTTCCTTGGTGAGTTTGCCCTGGCCGAAGGGAAAAAGGGCGGTCAGTTCTACACACCCCGCAGTGTCGTTGAACTGCTGGTGGAAATGCTTGAGCCCTACAAAGGAAGGGTATTTGACCCCTGCTGCGGCTCGGGCGGGATGTTCGTTCAGTCTGAAAAGTTTGTCACCGGACATCAGGGCAAAGTGAATGATATTTCAATTTACGGACAGGAGAGCAACCGGACCACATGGAGGCTGTGTAAAATGAACCTTGCCATACGCGGCATCGACAGCTCGCCGGTCAAATGGAATAACGAAGGTTCTTTCCTGAATGACGCGCACAAAGACCTGAAAGCCGATTATGTCATCGCCAATCCGCCCTTCAATGACAGCGACTGGAGCGGAGACCTGCTGCGCAAGGACGGCAGGTGGAAACACGGTGTGCCTCCCGCAGGGAACGCCAACTACGCCTGGATACAGCACTTCCTCTACCATTTAAGCCCAAGCGGCATGACAGGATTTGTGCTGGCCAAGGGTTCTCTCACTTCCAAAAGTTCCGGTGAAGGTGAAATCCGCAAAGCACTGATCGAGGAACGGCTGGTGGACTGTATCGTCAACCTGCCGGCCAAGCTGTTTTTGAATACGCAGATTCCGGCATCTTTATGGTTTTTAAGCCGGAACAAGGCCAACGGCCGTTACCGAAGCCGTACCGATGAAATCCTGTTTATCGATGCCAGAAATGAAGGCCATCTGATAAACCGCAGAACACGGGAGCTTTCAGCGGAGGATATTCAGCAGATCGCTTCCACCTATCACAACTGGAGAAATCCTGAAGGAAAATATGAAGACATCAAGGGATTCTGTAATTCCGCCGGCATTGAGCGGGTGCGGGAACTGGACTATGTGCTGACACCCGGCCGGTATGTGGGACTCCCCGATGATGAGGATGATTTTGATTTTAAGGAACGGTTTACCGGCCTTAAGAGCGAGTTTGAAGAGCAGTTGAAAGAGGAAGAGAAGCTGAACCGTCTTATTTTGGAGAATTTAGCAAAAATCAAGGTGAAAGATCATGGCATTTAATCCGAATGAGCCTCATAACGAGCTGCCTCCGCTTTTTCCGGAAGAGAAGTACTGGAAAACCATTCAGGTTTTTGAATGGTCTGTTAAAGCGAACAGGGCATTGGCGGAATTGAAGGGAAGACTTTCCGCGATTCCAAATCCGCAAGTGTTTATTAATACTTTGGCTTTACAGGAGGCAAAAGACAGCTCAGCAATTGAAAATATATTTACCACAAACGACAAAATGTTCAAGGCTTTTACGTCATCGATTTCCGATCCACAAACCAAGGAAGTTTTGAGGTACGGTAAAGTGCTTGCCGATGCCTTTGAGCAAGTTAATAAAAAACCTGATTTTTCGATCGAACTAATAGAGAAAATCTACCGGGGCATCAAGGATGAAAAGGATGGCATAAGAGAAAGCAGAGTAAGAGTAGGGAATTCTTTTCAAACACTTTATACTCCTCCTGCCGGTAAAGATATACTTTTTAAAATGCTTGTTAACTGGTTGGAATACGCCAATAACCGGCATGACATTGAACCGCTTATAAAAATGGCTGTACTACATTACCAGTTTGAAGCCATTCATCCGTTTAAAGACGGAAACGGTCGCGCAGGCAGGATTTTAAACGTGCTTTTTCTCTCCGTGAATAAATTGCTTGATGAGCCTGTCTTGTACCTTTCAAGATATATCAATGAATTCAGAAGCGAATATTACCGGCTCCTGCTTAATGTGACTGAAAATCAGGATTGGCAAAGCTGGATTGTTTACATGCTTAAGGCGGTGGAGAATACCGCCAAGTATACACTTGATAAAGTACTGGCCATTATAAAACTAATGGAACATACCAAAAATAAAATACAAAAAGAAGCCCATGACATATACACCTTTGAGCTGGTTGAGCTTTTGTTTATGCAAGTGTATGCGAAATACGCGTTTCTGGAAGAGCGAAAAATCGCTTCCCGGAACACGGCCAGTAAATATCTCAATAAACTGGTTGAGATCGGAATACTGGAAAAAGAAAAAATAGGGAATGAGTTTATTTTTAAAAATATCGCCCTCTATGATTTGTTCAGAGACATGTAAGGAAAAGCCTTAATTTGAAGTAAGCGGGGGGCTATGCACAACGCTTGCGCATAGCATATGATGAATGCACAATATCAACTGTATTTTGTGCATTTTAAACCGCGAATGCACAAAATACAGATAAAAGTAAAATAAGGAATTCCATATTTTACTTTAAAGCGTTAAAGTAAAAAAAGAATACATTGGATAATTTGAAAATGTTAAAGGTAAAAGAGTGAAGCTGATCAATATACCAAGCCTTTTAGAAGTACAAAAAAAACTTTCAACGGCATTACGATCATTATACAAAAATGATTTGCTTCTCATTAAAAACAGCACGCATGAACGTTCAATAACCCATAAATTGGCGGAGTATATTCAAATTGTATATGCGCTTGACTATTTTTCCGTAAAAATATATATTTTAACTAATAAGACCCGCCACGGGATACTTTCGGGTACCGCACCAGGGCGGGTTGTTTTTTTATTACCTTCCGGGGGCAAAACTAATGCCTAAAGTCCCCTATACAAAGCCAAGCCTTAGAGTCGATCAGCAGATAGATCTTTTAAAAAACCGGGGCGTATCCATTAATAATAGAGAAAAGGCAGAACGTTTTCTCACATATCATAACTATTATTATGTTAGCGGCTATGTATACTATTTTGAAATAAAAGGGCAAGTACGCACTCATAAGCTTTCAAAACCCGTAAGTTTTGATGATATAATTACCCTAGTCCTTTTTGATCAGGAACTAAGGGAACTTTGTTTCAACGCAGTTCAGTCTATTGAGATAGCAGTCCGTAGTTCCATTGCACGGAACCTTTCACTTATACACGGTGCCTTTTGCCTTGAAAAGGCAGAGCTTTTTAAAAATGGGACCGAACATGCTGCACTGATGGATAAAATTAATCAATCATTATCTGAGCACAATAGAGAGGCGTTTATTACGCACTATAGTAATAAATATACTGAGCATATCCCACCTGTTTGGGTGGTTATTGAAATATTGACGTTCGGAGCTATTTCCAGACTCTACAGTAATTTAAAAAATGAATTACAAATACATATAGCTGCGGATTTTGGGATAGATCACCATATCCTGGTATCGTGGTTAAAAGCCATTACCGAGTTACGAAACACCTGCGCCCACCATTCACGGTTGTGGAACAAGGTATTTGTTAATTATCCTAAAATTATAAAAAAGGACCGTTCATTTCCTGTTATGCAAAACAGGGTAAGCCGTTTGGGAAGTTTTATACCCCTTATTAATCATATGCTGAATGTTATCAGCGAAAAGCAGGATTGGCAAATGAACTGCCTTTCACTGTTAAAAAATAATACCTTTATACGACCCGCGGATCTCGGATTGTCTCAGTGGTGGTAAAAATGACTTATTATGAAATTATGCGGAGGATATTTAGGGATGAGTGAGTGGAGGGAATGTAATTTGGGGGAGGTTCTCATTGATAAAGGATATATACGTGGCCCCTTTGGTTCCTCATTAAAAAGGGGCGAAATGAAAGAAAATGGTATTCCAGTTTATGAGCAAAAGAATGCGATTTATAACAACCGTGAATTTCGATTCTTTATTGATAATAATAAATTTCAAGAACTTTCTAGATTTCAAGTTAAAACAAACGACCTAATGATCAGTTGTTCGGGTACTGTTGGCAAAATATCGATAATAAAAGAAGAAGATCCCAAAGGCATAATCAGCCAAGCGTTATTAATTCTAAGACCAGACATTAAAAAAGTTACATTAAAATATCTCTATTATTTTCTATCTTCGAAACAAGGATTTGAATTGATTACACAAGCTTCTCACGGCTCTGTTCAGATAAACATTGCTGAAAGAAAAGTTGTAGAAACTATACCTTTATTCATCCCCCCTCTCCCAGAACAGCGCGCCATCGCGGGAGTGCTTTCCAGTCTCGATGACAAGATCGACCTGCTTCACCGTCAGAACAAAACACTTGAGGCCATGGCGGAGACGCTTTTCCGGCAGTGGTTTGTGGAGGAGGCGGATGAGGGGTGGGAGGAAGGGAAAATACCAGATGAGTTTGCTTTTACTATGGGGCAATCTCCTGTTGGAACTTCTTATAATGAAGACAAAATTGGGACACCGATGTTTCAGGGGAATGCTGATTTTGGTTTCCGCTTCCCTTCAGAAAGAGTTTATACTACCGAACCGAAACGTTTTGCCGAACCACTTGATACTCTTGTTAGTGTTCGAGCACCGGTAGGAGAACAGAATATGTCTTTAGTGAAATGTTGTATTGGTCGTGGGGTTGCTGCTTTTCGTTATAGTGCTAACAAAGATTACTACACTTACACATATTTCAAAATAGGCTCATTGATGACAGCAATAAAACAATTTAATGACGAGGGCACTGTTTTTGGTTCTATCGGAAAAGCAGATTTTGAAGCATTGGATATAGATATCCCGCCACAATATTTAATTCACAATTTTGAAAAAGCAGCCAAAACAATTAATGATAAAGTTATTGAAAACTGTACGCAAATCCGCACCCTCGAAAAACTCCGTGATACCCTATTGCCCAAACTCATGAGCGGTGAAGTGAGGGTAACCTTATGAATGCACCTAAAAATGAAGCCCCTCTATTGAAATACAAAGAAGTTCTTGAAAAAATTCAGGGTCATGAAAACCATCTGTTATTGGGAAACGGATTCAACCGAGGTCTTGGGGTCAATACAAGTTATGCCAACATTTTCCAAAAAATGATCGAGAATAATTTTGGGCTATACAAGGAGGCTGAGCCTTTAGTAAAGGAATGTGGCGATGACCTGGAACGCTTTATTGGTCGGCTCGTCAATGATATTGATTCTGGGAACACTTTTCTCAAGAAATTCGTGAGCAATAAAGTCAAACTGGATTTTATGCAAGCCACGCACGAAATTGTAAAGTCTGCTATTAAAAATGTTTATTCAGAAAAGCATGAAGGAATTTATCTTCTTCTTCAATGCTTTACTAATTATTTTACGTTAAACTATGATCCTCTACTTTATCTGTTGCTGCTTCACTTCAAATCCAGCAAAGACCAGAATAATACGGCCCTTGCCATGCAGCCTTCTCTCAATTTCATTGAAGAAGACATGAATGAAAGAGAAAACAGTATCTATAAAGAGATAAAACATGCCAGGAATAATGGAACGCTCGTTATGTCTGGTTTGGATGACGATTCTGTTACAACAAGCGACTTTAAAAAGTTAAAAAAGACCCGTTTTATATCTGTAATTACAGAGTATTCTGAAAAAAACAACAAGGGCTGGAAAAGTAAGGATATCCAAAAGGTCGTAAATTCGTTACTGGAAGAAGAAAAGAAACACAAATTTTTGGATAAAGTGGATGATGGCAGTAGAATGCTGAGTTTATTTGGAAATGAAAATGAGTTAGTTTTTTATACTGCAAGTAACACCCAGAATCTATTCTTTTTACACGGGGCCTTTCATATCTACAAAGACGGAAACCTTGTAAAGAAAATTACCCAGCAAACTGACAAAGCTCTCTATGAACGCCTGGAAGACATTTTGAATAGTGATGGTCGTGATATCGTTTGCGTTTTTCAAACAGATAACAAAAAAGATGCTATTTACGAGAGCGCATATCTTAAAAAGTGTTTGAATAAACTAAATACACTTTCAGGTGTAATGGTGATTATTGGCTCTTCATTAGATGATAACGATGATCACATCTTCAAAGAAATAAATGAATCAAGTATTGACACTCTTTATATCTCGACTTTGGATGAGTCAAAAAATAAAATGCATGAGAGTGCTATTAAAAAGTTTCCTGCAAAATCTGTCCACTTATTCGATGCCTTATCTATTTCCTATGAATTACCAGATGTAAAGAATATAGCCTCCAATATAGTAGAGGTCGATGTATGAAACTTTCTCAACCCGCAATTGATTACATGGCTGGAATAATTACCGGAGACACAAAAAAATATATTTATAAAAGCGGCCCGCAACTCGTACAATTCTTTAATAGCTTCGGCGAAAGCGACGAGTACGGCCAAGGTTTTCCATCCAGAATAACATATGCTCAACAGAAACTGCTAAAATTCAATAACACAAAACACCTCGCAGACATTATCAACCAGGCATTTCATCCTGCTAATCTATTAACCAACGAAGTTTCAATATCAGATTTAGTAAAAGAAGCCAATGCCATTTTCGCCTATGAAGGGCTTAAACTTGTAGAAACAGATAGAGGACTCAAAATAACGGATCTTTCTGTCCTAACTCCCACAGTTGACACCGATAACCACCTCTTTAAAAAGGATATGTTTAGACTTTTTATCAGTCACAAAGATGACAATAAAAAGATAGCTAATGAACTAAAACAAGCCTTGGAAGTGTTTGGCATTTCGTCCTTTGTTGCGCATGAAGATATAGAACCCAGCACAGAATGGCAAAAAGAAATTGAAAAAGCCTTGTTTTCAATGGATTCTTTGATTGCCCTTCTCTCAACCGGTTTTTCTGGAAGCGTTTGGACGAATCAGGAGGTTGGCGTTGCATTCGGCAGAGGTGTTTTCATTCTTTCTATTAAGAGTGGTGAAGACCCCAAAGGCTTTGTTGGCAAATTTCAGGCACTGCGTCCCAAAAGTTCTGATGTAAATGATTTAGCATTACAAATTGCTGAACAGCTGATTAAGAATCAGAAAACATCCGAAAAGATGAAAACGGCATATATTCACACGCTTTCTTGCACCGCTCAATACTCAGAAACTGAAAGATGGTCCACGCTACTTCCTTATATCGCTTCATTGTCACAAGGTCAAGCAGAAAAGTTGCTTAAAAACTACAATTTGAATTCACAAGCATACGACTGTTTTTCTCTTAACGGCGGCAGATATGAAAATAATAAAAATATTGCAAACTACCTAAATGACTGGACTGCAAGCAAAAGGTATACACTTTCGAATAAAAGAATAAGAGAGGTTTCAAATGACCAATAACAACCTCCCAGAAAAATTCCCCAACTTCGTCATCTTCAAAACCGCAGACGGCAAAGTCAATATCGATGTGTACTTTCACGATGAAACCCTGTGGCTCACCCAAAAGCACATTGCTGAGTTATTCGGAAAAGCCCGTTCTACCATCACCGAGCATCTGAAAAACATCTTTGCCGAGGGAGAACTGCAAGAAGAACTGGTATGTCGGAAATTCCGACACACCACTGAGCATGGCGCAATGGAGGGCAAAACCCAGCAAAAAGAGGTGCTATACTACAACCTGCGAGCCATTACTGCCGTGGGGTACCGGGTCAATTCCCACCGTGCCACCGCGTTCCGCAAATGGGCCACCGAAATCCTCCATGAATACATTATCAAGGGTTTTGCCATGGACGATGAACGCCTCAAGCAGATCAAGCACTTTGGGCAGGATTACTTTGATGAACTGCTGGAGCGCATCCGCGAAATCCGTCTTAGCGAGAGGCGTTTTTATCAGAAAATTACCGATATTTACGCCCTGTCTGCCGATTATGACAGAAACGACGAAACCACCAAAGAGTTTTTCTCCACAGTGCAGAATAAAATGCACTGGGCCATACAGGGCAAAACCGCAGCAGAGATCATTTATACAGAAGCGGATGCGCAGAAAGTCTTTATGGGCCTGAAAACCTGGAAGAATGCGCCCGGCGGCAAAATCCTGAAATCCGATGTGACCATTGCCAAAAACTTCCTCAACGAAGAACACCTCAAAGAGCTGGAAATAATTGTATCCGCCTATCTGGATCTGGCCGAGAACCGGGCACGCCGCGGCATTGTGACCAACATGAAAGACTGGGTGAGGTTTCTGGACAAGTTCCTTGCTCTCTCGGATTACCCAATCCTTCTGGATAAAGGCAAAATCTCAGCCTTGGAAGCAAAAATCAAAGCAGAATCTGAATACGATAAATTCCGGGTTATACAGGACAAGCAATATATTTCCGACTTTGACGAGGTAGTCAGAAAGCTGATAGGAAAAGACGAAGGCGGTAAAAATGACGAACTCTAAAATCACCGAATCCTCCATCAAACAATCCACCATCAACCTCCTCGAAAAACACGGATACCACTACATCTTCAGCCCTGACATCGCTCCTGACCTGCCTGCGTCCGCGGGAAAGGCAGCGAAAATCCATTTCGTCAGTCCTTTGAAGAAGTCCTACTCCTTGATCGTTTGCAAGCCGCTGTCGCCCACATCAATGCAAAAATCCCGGCCGATGCCTGTGAGGACGCAATCAAACAGATTCAGCGCCTGAACTCGCCGGAGCTGATAGCCAACAACAATTGCCGGTTTGTAGGGGTCGTCATGCTCGCCGCTTACTTATAAGTTAAAAAACTTGCATTAAGGCGTATTTTTGTGTAGAGTAAAAGTGTATTCAGGCGAAAAACAAGGACTCCTGTCACACGGTAGAAGGCAGAAGTTCAAATCTGTTATCGCCCGTGAATTTAGGGAGATGAGAATATGCATAACGAGTTTACCGCTATTATTGAAAAAGATGAGGATTGGTATATAGGCTATTGTCCTGAGATACCGGGAGCCAATGGTCAGGGTAAAACAAAGGAAGAATGTGAAAAAAATCTTGCAGATGCCGTCTCTTTGATTTTAGAAGACCGGAGAGAAGACGCTTTAAGAGGACTTCCCGACGATGCCATCAGGGAAACAATCAGTCTTTAATGAAAAGGGAAGCGCTGTTAAAGCATCTGAGAAAAAACAGTTGTTACCTGAAAAGAGAGGGCTCTTCTCACTCGTTATGGGTGAATCCAAAAAACGGGGCAATTGAAACGATTCCACGTCATAGAGAAATATCCAATAAGCTTGCAAAGAAAATCTGTAAAAACCTTTCTATATCTGCGTTATGATACACTAAAATCTAACTGGCGTTAACTGAGAGATGTGGACATGACTATTATGTTTCCCCTTGCCTTTATCCTGTCAAACTGGTAAAATATATCACCGGTTTTAATAAATACCGGTAAAAAAACTTACCGGTTTGTGTGTAAACCGGAGGGGCATTATGCTTGCAACCTTAAAAGAAATTATCCTCGACTTTCAAAAAGACAACCTGTTTACGGGCATAACCCGCCATCTTGACTATGAAATCATAAAAGACAAGGTTTTTGTGTGTATCGGCGTAAGGCGAAGCGGAAAGACCACATTACTGCACCAGGTAATCGCTAAACTAAAAAAAGAGTATAACGTGGCCGGTGAAAATATAGTCTATATAAACTTTTTCGACGATCGTTTGACCGAGCTTAAGGACGGCAACCTGCAGCCGGTTCTTGAGGCCTATTTTACTTTGTACCCTGAAAAAAAGGGAACAGAGGAGGTCTGCTTTTTTTTCGATGAAATTCAGGAGGTAAAGCAGTGGGAGCTGTTTATTGAAAGACTCAGACGAACGGAAAAATGCCGTATCTTTCTGTCCGGTTCTTCGGCCAAACTGCTTTCCAAAGAGATCTCGACCCAGATGCGGGGCAGGTCTCTTTCATGGGAGCTGTTTCCTTTTTCCTTTAAGGAGTTTCTCGACTATAAAAAATGCGATTACTTAAGGTTGGATTCAAAAACCGGCTATACTATCCGTAAAAACTTCGATATCTATTTCAGGAAAGGCGGATTTCCGGAGGTTCAGGACAAGAACGATAAAATCACCCTTTTAATACACCAGGAGTATTATAAATCAATCCTGCACCGGGATATAATAGAGCGGTATGATATCAGTCATCCGCAGGCGGTGATGCGGATCGGGTATCGCTTGCTCACCTCTGTATCCAATTTATATACCATCAACAGAATCACGGAATACATCAAACCCTACGGGTATAAGATACCAAAATCCTTTGTTTCGGAGTGCGTAGGGTGGTTTGAGGACGCCTATTTTCTTTTTTCAGTAAAAATATACAGTAAATCCCTGAATATACAGAACACAAATCCCAAGAAAATATACTGCATCGATCATGGGCTGGTGCGCTCAATTTCACCGGATATTCAGCAAAAAGAGGAATATCTCCTGGAGAACATCATATTTATCTATCTGTGCGCCAGGTATCCTGATATTTATTACTATAAAACAAAAGGCGGAAACGAGATTGATTTTATCTGGATATCCGCTGACAGGCAAAAAAATCTTGTTCAGGTGTGCCGGCAAATCGGTGACGCTGAAACGGAAGATCGGGAGACAAGGGCATTGTATGAAGGAATGACGGAGTTAAACATAAACGAATCTTATATTGTCACCTACAATGAAGAAAAAGACATAACCAAAAACGGGAAAACAATTCATATCATGCCTGCGTGGAGGTTTCTTCTCGGAGAACCGGCATGACTGTTAAAATCACCGAATCCGCCATCGAACAATTCGCCATCGATCTCCTCGAAAAACATGCTTACCACTACATCTACGGCCCCGACATTGCGCCGGACAGCGAAACACCTGCCCGGCAGTCATTTGAAGAAACGCTGCTCCCTGATCTGCTGAAGGACGCGGTTGCCCGAATCAATCCAACCATCCCCGCTGAGGTTCGGGAAGACGCGATCAAGCAATTACAGCGCCTTTCCTCGCCGGATCTGATCGCCAACAACGAAGCCTTTCACAGGATGCTGACCCAAGGCATAAAAGTTACATACCGGAAGGACGGCGGCAGCAGGGGCGATCTGGTCTGGCTGATTGATTTTAACGACCCGGAAAACAATGATTTTGTGGTTCTCAACCAGTATACGGTAACTTCGACAAGCTCAGTAACCGGAACACTGAACAAGCGTCCTGATGTGATTCTCTTTGTCAACGGCCTGCCGCTGGTGGTCATTGAATTGAAGAATCCGGCGGATGAGAACGCCACCATACGTTCCGCATTCAGGCAGTTGCAGACTTACAAACAGGCAGTCCCGGCTTTGTTTATCTATAATGGCTTTCTGTTTATCTCCGACGGTCTGGAAGCAAAGGCCGGAACCATTTCCTCCGAATACAGCAGGTTTATGGCGTGGAAAAGCGCGGAAGGCAGGATTGAAGCATCCCCGCTTACAGGCCAGCTGGAAACCCTCATAAAGGGATGCTGGACAAGAAAACGCTTCTGGACCTTATCCGTCATTTCATTGTGTTCGAGAAATCCGAAAAAGAAGACAGGGCAACCGGTCTTATAACTATACAAACCGTAAAGAAACTGGCAGCCTATCATCAGTATTACGCGGTCAACCGTGCCGTGGAATCGACGCTCCGGGCGGCAGGGTATGTTGCAATGAAAGACTGGCGCCATGCGGGTATAATCGCCGAATCCCCCGAAAGTTACGGTTTGCCGGGGGTGAAAAAACAACCCATTGGCGATAGAAAAGGCGGTGTGGTTTGGCACACTCAGGGAAGCGGAAAATCCCTCTCCATGGTTTTTTACACCGGTAAAATCGTGCTTTCCATGGATAACCCCACCGTGGTGGTCATCACCGACCGCAACGATCTGGACGACCAGCTTTTTGACACCTTTGCCGCTTCAAAACAGCTTTTAAGGCAGGAGCCTGTTCAGGCGGAAAACAGGGAGCAATTGAAGGAACTGTTAAAAGTGGCTTCCGGGGGTATTGTGTTTACCACAATTCAGAAGTTCCAGCCGGAAGAAGGCAATGTCTATGAAATGCTCTCCGGCAGGAAAAACATCATTGTCATAGCCGATGAGGCGCATAGAACGCAATACGGATTCAAAGCCAAGACCATAGACCACAGGGATGAAAACGGAAAAGTGATCGGCAAGAAGATTGTCTATGGTTTTGCCAAGTATATACGCGATGCGCTCCCTCATGCCACGTATCTCGGTTTTACCGGTACACCGATAGAAAGTACCGATGTCAATACACCGGCGGTTTTCGGAAACTATGTTGATATTTACGATATTTCACAGGCCATTACCGACGGCGCAACGGTGCGGATTTTTTATGAAAGCCGTCTGGCAAAAATTACCTTGAGTGATGAAGGTAAAAAACTTGTTAAAGAACTCGATGATGATCTGGAACAGGATGAGCTTTCGGAAACACAGAAAGCCAAGGCAAAATGGACTCAGCTTGAAGCGCTGGTCGGCAGTGCGGACCGCATTAAACAGGTTGCCAAAGATATTATCACCCATTTTGAACAGCGGCAGGAGGTCATGGAAGGCAAATCAATGATTGTCGCCATGTCCCGCCGTATTGCCGCGGAGCTGTATAAAGCAATCACAGACCTTAAACCTGAATGGCACAGTGAAGACCTTAAAAAAGGTGTGATCAAAGTGGTCATGACTTCAGCCTCAGCGGACGGCTCGGAGATTTCCAGACACCATACCACCAAGGAACAGCGCAGAGTATTAGCCGACCGCATGAAAGACCCGGAAGATGAGCTGAAGCTGGTTGTTGTCCGGGATATGTGGCTTACCGGTTTTGATGTTCCCTGCCTGCATACTCTCTACATCGACAAGCCCATGAAAGGCCACAACCTGATGCAGGCCATCGCACGGGTGAATCGCGTCTACAGGGACAAAGAAGGCGGCCTGATTGTCGATTACCTCGGCATTGCTTCCGATTTAAAAAAGGCGTTGTCGTTCTATTCGGACGCCGGCGGGAAAGGCAATCCCATGGTTACACAGGAAAAAGCGGTCGGACTCATGCTTGAAAAACTGGAAGTTGTCTCCCAGATGTTTCACGGGTTCGCGTACGAGGAATATTTTGTAGCGGATACCGGCAGAAAACTTTCGCTTATTCTGGCGGCAGAAGAACATATCCTTGGGCTTGAAAACGGCAGGAGAAGGTTTATTGACGAAGTAACGGCTCTTTCACGGGCTTTTTCTATCGCCATTCCCCATGAACAGGCACTGGATGTCAAAGATGAGGTTTCTTTTTTCCAGGCGGTAAAATCCCGTCTGGCGAAATTCGACAGCACAGGAGCGGGAAAAACAGACGAGGAGCTGGAAACCGCGATTCGACAGGTCATTGATAAAGCACTCGTAACCGAACAGGTCATTGACGTTTTCGGCGCGGCGGGTATTAAGAAACCGGACATTTCCATTCTTTCGGAAGATTTTCTGCTTGAAGTGCGGAACATGGAGCATAAAAACATCGCCATGGAAGTGTTACGGAAACTGCTCGATGATGAAATAAAGTCCCGCACCAAAAAGAATCTGGTGCAGGGCAGGACACTCATGGAAATGCTCGAAAACTCCATAAGGAAATATCATAACAAAATCCTGACGGCGGCCGAGGTAATTGAGGAGCTCATACGCTTGAGTAAAGAAATTCAGGAGATGGATAAAAAGCCGCAGGAAATGGGCTTGTCCGACGCGGAATACGCTTTTTACACGGCGATAGCGGATAACCAAAGCGCCCGTGAACTCATGGGAAAAGACAAATTACGGGAACTTGCAGTTGTCATATACGAAAAGGTGAAAGAAAACGCTTCAATAGATTGGACAATCAAAGAAAGCGTAAAGGCAAAATTGAAGGTAATCGTCAAACGCACACTGCGCCGTTTCGGATATCCACCTGACATGCAGAAGCTGGCCACGGAGACAGTATTGAAACAGGCGGAATTGATCGCGGCGGAGATTATAAGATAGAAGGAGGTAGATATGAGTAAAACGGATATAAAGGTTGGTGATCTGGTAGAAATGGTCAGCAGCGGTGATCTTCGCTTGCCGGAAATGCAGAGACGTTATGTCTGGCGTGCAACACGTGTGCGGGATCTTCTGGACTCACTCTACAGGGGATATCCAAGCGGGTCCATTCTTGTTTGGGAAACTGACAGGGAACAGCCAAGTAAGGACCTTTCATTAAAACAGGCAGCAAGCCCTTTTACCGGCCGCATACTGTTGCTCGATGGTCAGCAAAGACTTACATCACTTACCGCCGTGATAAAGGGTGAACCAATAAAAGTCCGTGATAGAAAGAAACCTATAGAAATTCTTTTTAATCTCGAACACCCGGAAAACTTATCTGAATTTACCGAAGTGGACTCTGACACTGATTCCCCTTTAACTGAGCCGGATGAATATGAACCCGACGATAATGGAACAGATGATTTAACACTTCAAGAGAGAATGAAACAAATGACTTTTATTGTTGCCAGCAAGGCTTTGGCACAACAAAAAAATTAGGTTTACGTCACAGAAGTTTTTCAGAATGAAAATGATGCCGATATCTTGAAGCCTGCGGGCATTACTTCTTTTGATGATCCGCGTTATGCAAAATATTCATCGAGACTAAAGAAATTACGCCTGATAAAAGAATATATGTATACGATGCATGTCCTTCCCAAGTCGTTAAGCTATGAAGAGGTCGCTGAGATATTTGTTCGGGTAAATTCACTCGGTGTAAAATTACGCGGTTCAGATTTGGCTCTGGCACAGATAACAGCGCGCTGGCCACATTCATTAACTTTATTCGAAGAGTTCCAGGATGAATGTGAGGATTACTGGATGACGCTTGATATAGGATTGCTGATTCGCGCGATGGTTGTGTTTGCCACCAATCAGGCACGTTTTGATAAAGTGTCAACTACTCCAATTGTCAAATTCAAAGAGGGCTGGGAAAAGGCAAAAAACGGTTTGCGGTATGCAATAAATTTCCTCAGAACTAACGCGGAAAGGATGCAATTGAAAAGCAGGCCGTACCTTTGGATTCCGATTTACTGGAAATTAATAATTATAAAGAATTCCTTAACAGAAGGCGGGAAATGTTAAAGGAGACGGTAAATAAATTTTTAAAGAAAATATCAAAAGGGTGATATTTGAAGGAGGTTTTATGAATAAAATTAAGAGCGAAGAGTTCTTAGAGGTATTCCGGACTTCTTTTAAAACAGTCTTTATAGCCGAACATTTACATTGGAAATAGAAAAATACCGGCGCTGTGGACGCCATTGAGAAGGACAATCCTTATTTATACTTCCTGAAGCTCGACACAAGAAGAGAAAATGAATCCGGTTTGTACTGGTTAAATTCTTCTTCATCTACGAAAACATAATCGAAATGAGTTTTCTTCTGTATAAGATTAATGTCCTCACACCATTTTTGTAGACGTGCCATTTTTAATGGTACGTCCATATCTTCCATACCCTTAGTTTCCACAATATAAATATTATTAGCTTTAGTTTTTACAATAAAATCAGGGTAATAATTTGAGATATTACCGTCCGCATTAACATAGTCAATGGTAAGATGAACCGCCAGGTAATTTTTAGCATAGGAGATTACGTCATCGCATGTATCAAGAAATGATGCGAACAGTAATTCCAGATGACTATCCCCGATAATTCTGTTAAAAAGACTCTTTTTAGGGATAAAGTATTCCTGCTCCTTTACGACGAAGGGCCGGGTTTGTTTCAATTTAATATAGTCCCTGATTTCAGCGCTCCCTTTGTCCCAAACTGTCAATTCATTAATTTTCTTTTTAAAAGTCTCGATGATCGTTTTACATGCTTCAAGTTCAGACAGGTTGCGGAGTGTGTTCAAATCGTCAATTTCGACTGTTCCCGTAAAAAGATAGTTTGAAATAAAATCCTTTACTTTCCCGTAGAGAATGTCATAACCGCTTACCAGCCGCAGGTCATTCATAATAATATGGGTGAAATAGCCGATAACGCTTCGGTAGTCCGTAACAGTACCGGAATCAAGCAGAGTTGTATGGTTTACCTCGCCGGTGGTGATATCCTTGAAAACGATTTCCCGTTTTTCGTCCGCGGAATATTGTTTGTATTCGATTCTTTTTGTTCCAAAGGCGGAAGGCAATAGCTCCTCAAGTTGTTTATATTCGCGATAAATCCGGGGAGAAAGAACCGGTATCTCGATATCAAGTTTATCGACGTCCTTTTTTGTGTTTTCATGATCAACTTCAATAATCAAGGGAGCCTTGGCGTCCGTTCCCACGCCCATGGCCTTTCTTTCCAGCTCAACACCTTCGCTTCTGATGGATTCCACAAAATCCATAAAAACGTCGGTTCCCACAACGCTGACGTATTCGGTTGCATCGGCGAAGGGATACATTCGCCTGAGTCCGCGGCCCAGTGTCTGCTCGGGGAGAATATTACTTTTAGCGGCATAGGCGCGCAGGCCCACAATTGTCGTTACGTTCCTTACATCCCAGCCTTCTTTCAGCATGAGTACGGAAACGATAACCTTGCAGGGATTCTCCCAACTGTCAATTTGATTTGCGGCTTTTCGAAGGCATTCCAGTTCTTCCTTGCTTTTTTTTGAATCGGATTCCGATATTTCACCGTTATTGTTGGTATGGATTACCAGAACGGCGTCCCGGAATTCAGGATAGGTCTTTTCCAGGTATTCGGCCACGTCGTCACAGTTCCTGGTATCGTCCGTCATAATAAAGAGGACAGCTTTCTTTCCCATTTTTTCATGCTCCCCAAAAGACTTGCGCCATTCTTCCACACCAAGAGCAATATAATCCGCGTATTTCTCCGTGTAGCGCGAGCTTTTTCTCTCTGAAAGCTTGGCACGGCTTGCAGAATCGGGAAGTACCGGGTGTTTTACTACATTCTGGGAAATCGCCTCGACCAGTGGGTAATCGCATACGGTTTGAACGAAAATAGCGCCATTATTGTGCTTCGGTGTGGCCGTAAAATCAACCTGAAGCGCGAGAAACCTGTCTTTTTGCTTCAAACGGTTGTGGATATCTTCTATTGACTTGAACCAGGCCAGGCGGGCGTCGTGGATATGATGTGCTTCATCATTAATAATCACAAGCTCATCGATCTCCCTTACGATCACGCCCAGATCTACCTTTGAATCGGTTGTTTTACCCACAGGACGTTTGCCCAGGAAGTAATCCTCAAGGTTAGCATCGTCAAAACCAGGCTGGTGATTGCTGCCGGAATAGACACGGTGGATATTGGTCAAAAAAAGATTCCCTGTCTTGCGCACGACGGAAACGTCGTCCTGAATATGCAGTGTTATCTGAAAATCGTCCTGCCAGTTCCGGCCCTCGTAGCCGTTTTCCGGCAGGAGAGGGTCGGTAAAAAATATGCGCAAGCCGTCGAAATCGGCGCGAAGACGATCAAGGACGATTATATTCGGCG
>Ga0307430_1001131_pt1 | contig 20213 bp, 16 predicted proteins | sample SalMarWE160130MG_FD_202159 | JGI IMG/M metagenome (GOLD analysis project Ga0307430, IMG submission 202159) | Salt marsh sediment microbial communities from the Plum Island Ecosystem LTER, Massachusetts, United States - WE1603-130 | ecosystem: Environmental > Aquatic > Marine > Intertidal zone >...
TCTAATATATAAACAGTAGACCTCGATAAAAGAGGGGAAATAACCTCAAAGGAAGGATTTTCGGTGGTAGCCCCAATTAAGACTATAGTTCCGTCTTCTACGTAGGGTAAAAAAGCGTCCTGCTGGGCTTTATTAAATCTATGAATTTCGTCCACAAACAGGATGGTCTTCTGATTGTAATATCTTCTTCTATCCTGGGCTTCTTTGATAATTTTCCTCAAAGCAGGTACGCCTGAAACTGCCGCACTGAAAGGAACAAAATGAGTCTTGGTTATTTTAGCGATAATTCTGGCTAAAGTTGTTTTTCCGGAACCGGGTGGACCCCAGAGGATAATGGATTGGAGTTTATCTTCTTCAATAGCTTTACGCAAAGGTTTCCCCGGGCCAACAATCTTTTCCTGCCCTAAGAAATCTTCCAACCTTTCCGGCCTTATTTTATCGGCAAGGGGTGCATTATTTAATTTGTTTTTCTCAAAATTATCAAAAAGTTCCATTAAAAATTACCTTAATCATATTTTATTTAATTTTATCATCTTTCCGGGTATTTTAAAAATTCTTTTAAAGAAAGTATCGAGTATATAGTATCGAGTTAAGAAAGAGAAAAAAGATAGAAAAAAGTAACATTCCTCTTTTTATCTAACTACCCCACTAAAGTTTACACTAACCCCTGGTAGTCACTTATCTATCTTTTCAAACTCGTCTTTTAATATGCCCATTAAAATTACATCATAATATTTTCCGCCATAAAATTGACCTTTTCTTAATCTTCCCTCTTCTTTAAATCCACATTTCTCATAACAGCGTACACCTCTCTGATTATAATCAAAGACTCGAAGATATACTTTATATAAATTCATCTGATTAAAAGCATGGTTAAGCAGGATTTTTATGGCATCTGTACCATAACCCTTTCCCCAATATTCTTTATTGCCAATTACAATTCCCAATTCTGCATTCCTATTCTTCCAATCAATTTTATGTAAACTAATCTGACCTATATAATCTCCCTCTTTGGTTTCCATAACCAGGTTTTTCTCTGTATCATGATGACTCATCGATCTTTCCAAAAACTTTTCCTCTTCCGCCCGAGAAACCGGAAAAAGAAAGGCTGCCAAATATTTAGTAACCTCCGGGTCATTTGCCCATTTCATTATATCTTCCAGGTCTTTCTTCTCCACAGCCCTTAAATTTACTAATTTTCCTTTAAGCATAGTCCTCCTCTCCCCCAAAGGTAAACTTTGGTGCCTGGCACGAAAGTTTACCTTTTTAAAAAATAAATAATTTTTTTTCTATTATAGCAGGAATTTTAAATTATTTGTAGAAAGTAGATATAGTATCGTGTATATAGTATTGAGTATCGAGTTAAAAAAGCGAAAGAAAAGAAAAAGTTTACACTAACCAAGAAGGAGGATTTCTCAATGATTAATAAATTAAAAGTAGCTTGCCTTCAAGTAAGTGTAAGAGAGTATGAGGATAGATACGAAAATAAAGAAAATATCTTAAGAATGATTGACAAGGCAGCAGATTCACGCCCTCAATTAATAGTCTTACCGGAATGTGTTTACCCGGCCTATTATATTTCTCCGCTTATTGTAAAAAATTCCTTAGAATTCCAGAAATCGACTTTAGAACTAATTACCGAAGTTAAACAAAGGGCTAAACTGTATAAATGCTATATAGCTTTAGGAATAGTTGAAACTGACCTAATCGAAAATATTTTTTACAATTCTGCTTTACTTATCAATCCGGAAGGCCAGGAGATAAGCCGCTTCCGAAAATCTTACCTCTGGCATTTTGATTCTCATTGGTTCTGCGCCGGTGAACAATATCCGGTAGTTGAAACCGAATTCGGAAAGGTGGGTATGTTTATCTGTGCTGATGGGCGACTCCCTGAAATAGTCCGTTGTTTGAGTTTACAGGGAGCGGACATTTTGCTTGACCTTACCAACTGGGTGACTTCAGGATTTGAGAAAGAGACTCTCAGTAACCCTCAAGTAGAATATATGATTCCAACACGCGCCCTGGAAAACCGAGTGTGGATAATTGCCGCTAATAAAGTGGGAATGGAGGCAAAGAGTATATTATATTGTGGAAAAAGCGCCATTTTTACACCTGATGGCCAGATAGCCAAAATTGCCTCTTCTTGCCAGGAAGAGATTCTCTTTTATGAAATTTCACTTGAGGAAGTTATAGATAAATCCATCGATAACCAAATTAATACAATTAATGATAGAAGACCGGAGTTGTATTCCGAGTTGATTCAACCTACTGATACTTTGCCTATCTATTTTATTATGAAAAAAAAGACTAATCCTAAAAATCCGAATCCGCTTACTGCAGTAGTGCAAATAGAATTTGAAGATAATTTTAAAAAATATCTTCAAAAGATAGAATTCTTTATAAATAATCTATTAGAACAGGAAACTAATATTATCATCCTTCCCGAATGTGATTTTATCTTCCCCGAAAGTGGAGAGGAGATCATCTATAAAGTCAAACAAATAACTAAAAACAGGAAAGTGATCTGCGCTATTACCTTGGTTGAAAAAACGGGTGAGTTTTATTATAAAACCACCTTTCTTATCGAATCGGGTAAACTCCGAGGAAAATACAGAAAGACTCATTTAGAAAAAAAAGAAAAGAATCTTTTTTCTCCTGGAGATTTAGGCCTTCCGGTATTTAAAACTTCTTACGGTTACATAGGAGTAATGATAGGTTATGAAGGAATTTTCCCTGAAATTGCCCGTACTCTAATCCTTAAGGGGGCAGATTTAATTATCTGGCCCAGTAAATTTAGCAATGACAGACAGATAAATATCTGTCGCAGCAGAGGGGCAGAAAACAAAATATTTGTAGCCTGTTCTAATTCCATTTCTCATCAGGGTAGCGGACATAGCTTAATAACTTCTCCTTCAGGACAAATATTAACCTCCTGCCTGGGCAAAACCGAGCAAGCCAGCCTTTCCTCGCTTAATCTTTTACTTTCTCGAAACAAAGACATTGTTCCCCATACCAATACAATATTGGATAGAAAACCAGAAACCTATAAAATTTTATTAAACAATATTCATACAAAGGAGAAATAAAATTGAAAACAGAACTTATAGTTAATTTAACTGCCGGTGGGGGGAAGCCCCGCCCCCACCTAAAAACAATTTTTAAATATTTAAAAGAAAACGGATTTAATTTTGAAGTCAGCTATACTTCACATCATGGTGAAGCGGTAGAACTTGCCCAAAAAACTGCTGATAAGGGGATAGATCTTATCATATCAATTGGCGGGGACGGAACAGTCAACGAAATAGTGAACGGAATTATGAAATCAAAAAATAATCCTTCTTTAGGAATAATCCCTTTAGGATGGGCTAATGATTTTATTAAAAGCACAGACATCCCTTCTGATATAATTGAAGCATGTAAAATTTTAATTAAAGGTAAGACTAAAAAAATAGATGTAGGGGTAATTAATAACCAGATTTATTTTGCTAATATTTGTGGGATAGGATTTGATGCAGAAGTAGCTCTGCTTGCCAATCAAATGAAAAGCAAACACCCCAATTTGCGCATTCTTAGTGCATTTGTTTATGTCTTCGCTACCGTAAAAAAACTTCTTTCTCCTTTTAGCTACCATAATGTAAAGATAAAATTTGATGGACAAGAAATCCATTCTAAAATTCTATTTATTGCTATTAGTAATGGAAAATTTTACGGTGGCAGATTTAAAATTACTCCGGAAGCTATATTAGATGATGGTTTATTAGAAATCTGCCTGGTAGAAGAGATGGGAAGATTTAAATATCTTAGCATTATCCCCAAAGCTTTTAAAGGTACACACTCAAGTGTTAAGGGGGTAAATTTTTATAGAGCTAAAGAAGTAGTGATTCAATCTTCAGAACCTGTTCTGGCGCAAGTAAGCGGTGAGGTAATTGAAGGACAAAAAGAATTTACCATAACTCTTTTGCCAAAAAGTTTAAAATTGATTGTTCCTTAGCGAAAATACAGTAATGAGTGATAAGTGATGAGTGATAAAGATAGGATGTGGGATAAAAATACAGTAATGAGTAATTAGTGATATAAAAAGAGTTAGATGGCTAATCAGGAATTCGGTTCACATAATTTGCGATATGTTTTGTTTTAATTGGCGAATTGGCAAATCGGTGAATCGGTGAATTAAGACAAATTATCTTCCCTTACCTTTTTTTTTCTTCTCTTCATACATCTTCTGATCGGCTATGCGGATTAACTCGTTCATCGATAGAGGATTGGATGGGTTATAATAAGAAAATCCTGTACTAAATCCTATTTTATAAGGTTTTTTGGAAATCTGATTTAAGCGGGCTAATTCCTTACTTAACCTCTCTCTAATTATTGGTATTTCGTTTAAGGAACTGTCTAAGAAGATTACTAAAAGTTCATCCCCTCCCATCCGAGCGATAATATCTACCTCCCTCAAGATAGATTTAAAAAGTTTTGCTACCTGGACCATAACTCTATCCCCTTCTTCATGACCAAATTCATCATTGATATCTTTTAGATTATCTAAATCACTATAAGCTAATAATAAAGGAGATTTATTTCTTTTAGATAATTTTATCTGTCTTTGAATAAGTTCTAAACCATACCCTCTATTATATGCCCCGGTAAGGATGTCATAATGAGCTAATTTTTTCAGTTCCTCTTCCAGCTGTTTTCGCTGAATAGCAGTAGCTACTTGTTCGGAAATGAATTCCATAAGCTGAATATCTTCTTCGCAGTAAAGATCAGGATTAGTATAACTTTGGACAACCATAGCACCTATTACCTCATCTTTTATCTTTAAGGGGACCCCTAACCAAATAAGTTTATTAGAAGTATAACCTAAAACAATTAATTTTCCCTGGGAAACCAAGTTATCTCGCCCTTTATAGTCAATTAGTATGGATTTGCCGTTTTTTATAATATAGTAGGTAAGGGATTTGCTCTTACTAAAATTTGCAATTGGGGCATCATCATCATTTTCATCTACAAAATAGGGAAAATAGACCTCATCTTTTTGGTAATCTACTAAGGCGATATAGAAATTAGTGGTATCAATAACGTTACCCAACTCTTGATGGATAGTCTTATAAAGTTGCTTAAGGGATATAGTAGAATTAGCAGCTTTGGAAATATTGTATAAAACTTGTTGCATTTTTTCAGTTTTTTTGCGTTCAGTGATATCTTTATATAATCCTAAAATACCTCTTGCTTTTCTTTTAATTATAACCGGAGACCCAGATATGGAGACAGGGAATAAAGTTCCGTCTTTCTTTTTTCTAATCGACTCATAATTTATATATCCTTTGGATATGATTACTTTATCTAATTTTTCCCCTTCTTTTATTGTCCCAGGGGGATGAATTATACCATTATTAATATTTCTACCTTTAACTTCTTCTAAGGTATAGCCAAACAATTTAGTAAATTGAAAATTAATATTTAAGATATTACTCTTTTCGTCTACATAAACTAAAGCTTCCGGACTACTCTTAAAGATGCTGGCAAATTCTTGCTGACCTTTATAGAGAGCCTCTTCGTTTTGTTTTCGCTTTATGGCAGTAGCTACCTGGGAAGAGACAAATTCTAAAAGTGTAGTATCTTTTTCGGAATAGAGCTTAGGATTGGTGTAGCTTTGAACAGCCATAGCACCGATTACCTTGTCTTCTACCTTTAAAGGTACTCCAAACCAGAAGATATCTTTGGTAATAACACCAGGATTTAATAATTCTCCATTATCATTCAATTTTTTGATTTTATCATAATTTAAGAGTAAAGGGCGTTTATTCTTAATAACATAACCGGTCAAGCTTTTATACTCTAAGTTTTGGGGTTCAAATTCATCCCCCATCTCATCTACGTGATAAGGAAAATATATTTTGCCTTCCTTCTCGTCTAATAAGGCAATATAGAAATTAGTGGTATCAATGATGGTACCTAACTCTTTATGGATTATAGGGTAGAGATGCTCAAGCGAGATGGGAGAATTGGCAGCCTTAGAGATATTGTAAAGAACTTGTTGGAGTTTTTCATTCTTTTTAATTTCGATAATATCTCGGTAGGATATTATCCTCCCTTTATGTTTACCCTCAATTTCTACTGGAGAGCTGGAAATAATCACTGGGAAGAGGAATCCATCTTTCTTTTTTCTCACAGATTCATAGTTAGAATAGCTGCCGGATAATGATTTTTGATATAGATTTTTAGCTTCTTCCATCTTATCTTGAGGATGAATCATTCCATCATTAACATTTCTAGCCTTGATTTCTTCGAGAGTATATCCAAATAATTTAGTAAATTGGGAATTAATATCTAAAATATTACTCTCTTCGTCAACATAGACCAAAGCTTCAGGACTATTTCTAAAAAGACTGGCAAATTCCTGATGACTTTTCTTTAGGGTTTCTTCGGTTTTCTTACGTTCGGTGATATCCCGAGTTATACCTATTACCCCTATTATCTTACCTTCACTATTATACCATGGTACCTTAGTAGTCGAAACCCAATGCTCTGTTTTATTCAAATGAATAATCTCTTCTAGTTTATCAATAATAGGTTTACCCTTTTCTATGACGAAATCATCATCGGCTGAAGATTGTTTGGCAATTTCCGGAGGGAAAAAATCAAAATCAGTCTTCCCGATCATCTCTTCAGGAGCCAGCTTTGAGTGTTCTGCTTTCACCTTATTTACTCTTATAAATCTTTTTTCCTTGTCCTTGAAATAGACAGAATCTGAAATATTGTCCATAAGGGAATGTAATAAACTCTGTTCGTATATAATTACCATTTCGGCTTTTTTCCGTTTAGTAATATCCATAAAAATACCTTCCACTCCAGCAATATTCCCTTCTTTGTCATAATAGTAATGGCTGGAAGTGGAGACAGTAACCGGGGTGCCATCTCTTCTTTTTAGGGTTACTTCATGATCCTCAACACTTCCCTTTCTCTTTTTTAGCTCTTTTAAAAATTTTTTTCTGTCTTCAGGGATATAATATAAATCTTTAGCGAGATTTTTTCCTATGATCTCTTTGGGGGAATTATATCCCAGTAATTTAACTCCGGGAGGATTTACCATTATGACATTTCCTTTTCTATCTGCACGATAGTAGACCCCCGGCATATTCTCATAGAGACTACGATATTTTTCTTCACTCTTTTTTAAATCATCTACCATCTTCTGGCGCTCAGTAATATCCTGATATAAAGTTACAAGACCCTTTAACTTGTTATTAACCTTAACCGGGGCAGAAGAAATAAATACCGGAAATTCACTTCTGTCTTTTCTTTTTCTGTATGTTTCATAATTTACAAAACCCTTTAGAGCTTTTTTGGTTAAGTTTTTCCCTTCATCTATCATTTTCTGAGAAAGAATTAGACCACTATCAGCATTTTTTCCTTTAATCTCTTCTAAAGTATATCCGAATAATTTAGTAAATTGAGCATTTATATCTAATATTTTACCCTTCTTATCAACATAGATTAAAGCTTCCGGGGTACTTTTAAATAAACTGGCAAATTCCTGCTGGTTTTTCTTTAAGTCTTCTTCTGCTTTCTTACGTTTAATTTCAGATTCCTTTAATTCAGTAATCTGCTGACGTAATTTTGCTATTTCATTAATAAGTTGTTCTTCGGTTTTTTCACCATCTTCCATATTATCCATCCTCTAAAAATCAAAAGGTAATTTTACTCTTCCTTTTAAATTATTTTCTTTAATTCATCTTGCTCTTTCCCATAAACATTCCTGGCGAAATCTTGCATTATCTTAATGTCTTCTTCGGGAATTATCCTGCACTTTCCTACGTTTTTACTTAAAATATAAATATGAGCTGTTTTTTCTACTACATAGCAGATCTTCATTGCCTCTTCCATATCTTTCCCCACACAGAGAGTCCCGTGATTTAGAAGAAAAACTGCATTTCTATTTCCTAAACTGGTAACTGCGTTCTCAGCTAATTCGTCTGAACCGGGTAAGGCATATTTTGCGCATAAAACTTTTTCTCCCACTATCTGGACAAAGTCCTCACAAATTCCCGGAAGACTAAAGCCCGTTACTGCTAAGACGCTGGAATAAATGGGATGATAGTGGACTATAGCTCTTACATCCTTCCTGGCATTATATATGGAAAGATGCATGGGCATCTCAATAGATGGTTTTCTAAACTCCTCAATTATTTTACCTTTCTTATCAACCACAATAACATCTTCAAAGTTAATCTCATTATAGTCCATTCCACTTGGCTTAATATAAACCAGGCCTGTTTCAGAATCCAAAACACTAATATTCCCCCAGGTCCCGATGGTTAAATTCTGCTTATATAATTCTCGTCCCGTATCAACTATTAGTTTTTTAAACTTTTCCGACATTTTTAATTCCATAGCTCTATCCTCAAATTTTTTATTTTTCTTATTATCTTTATTTATAATTATACGCCATAATATTCTAAAAATCCTTCTTTTTTCAGAAAAAAAATTCCAACAGATAGCGGCGCTATGGATAGGAACGGCTAACTTGCTAAGTTTAAAAACGCTAATTGGAATCTATTATTGTAATTGTAGGAGCCTATTGCATACGCCTTGATAGCGTATAGCGTTTAGCGTATAGCGTATAGTTATTTGAAAGAGGGAATCAGAATTTAGAAGCCACCACCCCAGACGGTAGTCTTTTATTAATTCTAACGGTATTCTATTAATTTTAATTTTATTTGGAAATAAGTTCTTTTGGGGTTTTATCGATAATGGAAAATTTACAGATAACAGCTCCTGCAATAACTAAACCACAGGCTATCCAGAGGCTGGGCTTAATTACCACCTGAAGATATAAAGAACTGATAATGATAGAAAGCAAAGGGGTAAAATAAGAAAAGGAGGCAACCAGAATGATTTTTCCTTTTCGCATAGCTCTATCCCAGAAGAGATAAGCTAAAAAAGTGGGAAAGATAGACATATATAAAAGTTCCATTACTACACGTGGTGTCCAATAAGATTCTTCTGGAAACATAAACCTTATTACGATTAAGACTAATCCGGTACCTAAAAGAAAGAGGGGGACTGCTCCACCTTCAGTATGACCAGCCCAGCGGCGAGCTAAAATAGAATAGAGCCCCCAGGAAATAGCGGCCATAAAAGCTAATAAATAAGGAAAATAATTTACTTGAAAATTCCCTTTGAATACCTCCCAGGAAAACATTCCACTATTTACAGTGGCCAGATAAAAACCGCTAAAAGCCAGAACTACCCCGGGAATTAAAGTTATTTTCGCCTTCTTATGTAAAATAGGAAGGGAAAAGACCAGAGTTAAACCGGGCCAGAGATAATTAATAATACTTACTTCAATTACCTGTTCACGGCTAAAAGCTAATCCCACCGCCAAATAAAGACAGACCATATAAAAAATAAATAAAGTTCCGCAACCGATTAAATATAATATGGGAAGTTGAAAGGTTTTTTTAATCCTTCCGGGTTCGCTAATCAGATAAACACAACTCCAGATACCGCTCAGCAAGTATATCCAGGAAACAGTGGTTAAAGGTCCTAACTGTTCTGTCAGGCTTCGCGAAAAGGCAATAGTAGTCCCCCAAAATAGTATAGCCAATATTCCAAATATAGTATTTAAATTCTCTCGAGAAACAGATAATTTCAAATTACATCTACCTCAGGCTCTAAAGTTAAAAAATTATTTTTTCTCCAATTAATGTATTTATTCTACGTAAATAAATATTTAATTGCAAGAAAACTATTTATGCCGAGTAGAAAATTAGTTAGCTGGTTATTTAATTTCTTGGTTAATTAGTTAGGCTTCAATTTCAAACTAATTACTATCCAACCAAGACTACAATAATATATCTCAAAATTAGCACTATCTAAAGCAGCAAATTTTAAAGAAATATATCATTTTATCATTCTGCTCTTGATGCGGAATCCATCTACGCGAAAGCGGAGACGGGAACGACATTTTCGTTACAAATTTTAATATCACAAAATATTTTATAATATTTTTTATTATTACTTGACTTTATTAAACATATATATTAATATTATTAATAATAACATTAATATAATTAATATGGAGGTGAATAATGAAGAAAATTCCGACTCTTTGCCCGGCCTGTAACTCTATGTTAGAGATTACAGAATTAAGATGTCCTAAATGCAGCACTACAATTCAAGGAGAATTCCCTATAAATAAACTTCTATCTCTCTCTGATGAAGACAGCAATTTTTTAGTTGCCTTTCTTCGCTCCAGAGGAAACATTAAAGAGGTTCAGGAGAGGCTGGGTATCTCTTACCCTACTGTAAAAAATCGTCTGGATAAATTGCTGATTACCCTGGGATTGTTTAATGAAAGCGAAGGACTAAAGGAAAAAGAAATTTTAGATACCCTGGAAAGAGGAGAAATTAGCGCTGCCGAGGCGATAAAATTAATGAAGGAGGCAAAACAATAAATAAAAATTTTACCTTTGTCATTCAGTTGTAGTGGTTTGATTCATCGAACCTATCTATTATTTCTGTCATTGCTTTCCAAAGGTAAGCGTGGCAATCTCGTCTAATAACTAAAAACAAAATTAAAAAGGAGTTTAAAAAAATGAAAGAAGAAATTAAAAAAGTTTTGGAAATGCTTAAAGAAGGAAAAATTAATGATGGGGAAGCAGCAGAGCTTCTGGAAGCTTTAAGGGAAACTAAAGAAGAAGAGGAGATTACTCCTCTATCCACAAAGAAAAAGAGATTTTTAAAAATTCGCGTTACCAAAGGAGAAAAACCACAAGTAAATGTCACCATTCCTTTCAGCTTAGTCAATTGGGGATTGAATCTCGCTAGTAAGCTAGGTAATAATGCAATTAACATAGAAGGGAAAGAGATACCAATCGATATGGATGAGCTCAACAAAGCGATGAATGACCCAGAGTTTACCGGTAAAATCATAGATGTAGATGATGAAGAAAAAGGAGAACATGTCGAGATAGAAATTGTATAATCAAGACTATGCATACAAATGATATCCATCTTTAAAGAAGGGAGCGATCTGTTTCCTTATCGCTCCCTTCTTCAGTACTCTCCTTAGAAAAATTCCACTACCCTGGTGGAATTTTTCCATACTAACAACAAGTAAGAACAATAACAATATAACAGCCTATACCTGTTTCTCTTTCATTCCCGCGAAGAAGGTGGGAATCCATCAAATTGTAATTTGCTAAACAGCCTAAATGTGGGGAAAATGTTAAAAATAATGTCAGTTTTATATGTAACTGCTGTAGTTGTTGCTGCGAATTCCTGTTAGCAGCAAAAAAATTAATATTATTTCTCTTCAACAACACATCCAAGCTCTTTAAGCTTCTCCTCAGCTCTTACCAAATCTTTTTCCTTCACTAAAATGTGATCAGATTTTTTTCATTCTTATCGATTATATTTGCAAAAGCATTAGGATAAGGTTTCTTTGATTTAATTATTGCAAAAATTTCTTCCCAGACATATACTTTGCCATTTTTAAAATAATTTTCTAAATCTATAATAAATTTAAAAATCTCCCCTATATTATGAATATGTAAAATGCTTTACTAAAAGACGGTCTGGCTTCTTTTTAAAAGAATAACTTGCATACTTCATATATTATTCTACTTAGCATAATTTTATGTTAAATGTAAAGACACTTGAAATTTTACGCATGCAAACTTATTCCTTCAATGTTCTATTGTCAGAAGAACTGTTGTCCCTTGACATACTTTTTTATTCTGCAAATAATCCAAGCCGAATTTGAATAAAATCAAAGATAGTATCCGGGATACTCACCGGACAACATTTTTCTAAACCCTTAAATCCCGGCGATGAATTAGCTTCGCAAACTTTAAAATGCTCCCCATCAAATAGTAAGTCAATCCCGGTAATGTCCAACCCTAATATACGGGCACTCTCAGTAGCTAACCATTCGATCTCTTCATTAACCGGATATTCTTTGACTTCCCCTCCTCGGGAGAAATTAGCTTTAAAGCTCCCATCCTTAGAAATTCTTTCCATGCAGGCAATGACTCGTCCTCCTACAACAAAGACCCGTAAGTCTCTGCCCCGACTATTATGAATGAACTCCTGGATAATGAAATTGGCATTAGTTTTCGCCGTATCCATTAACTGCATCAGGTCTTCCAGATGGCTTTTAGTTTCACATAAAAATACTCCGGTGCCTTGAGTGCCAGATATAGTTTTTACCACTGCGGGAAAAGCAATCACCTTCTCAATGAGATCGATATTCAACGGATAACGAGCAAGCATAGTCTTGGGTACCGGCAAATTACTGGCAGCTAATATCTGTTGAGTATATAACTTATCTTTAACCACCTCAATGCTATGAGAAGGATTAAATGTAGGCACCCCCAAACGTTCTAAATGACGAATAACAGCCAAGGAAAAATAAGGGGTATTAGCCCCCTGCCGGGGTAATAGAAATTGGGGTAATTGGGTTGATTGATTATCTAAAACAATACTTTTTTTATCTTCTCGAGTCACGATTAAATCAAACTGTTCCGGGTTTAATATCCGCATTTTAATACTTCGCTTTTTGGCGACTTCCATAAAGCGAAGTATTTCATAAGAATCGTCCTCTATTTCCTCTTCTTTCTTTTTTTTAAGAATCCATCCTTCCATCCTTCTCTCCTTTAGTAATATTAAATTATTGTAAAAAGCCCCTGTTAAAGGGACGTCAGGCGCAACGATGAAACCCTTGTTTCTTCATAATCTTTTTCATACTTGATCCTCCATATTTATAAATGCGTTTGGGGTTTCTATTGCTGATAAATTATATCTAATTTTTCTACATTGTCAATAAAACCGTCTCTTTGACATTCTTTATTATTTATTATTATATCATTATCATATATCTAATCATAATAAAAAATAAAGCCAATTTATTAACTAAAAGTGATAATAAGAGAAATCTATTATATCTTTAAGGGTAACAGGAAAGTAGTATACCGTGTTCGCAATGATAGAGGGAATAAAACTAACAATATTTTACTTATAAATGGGTAAAATGTGTAAATATTGTGGAAAAATACCCTCTTGAAAGCCTTATATAATAAGGGTTTTAAGAGAATGATGCGAGAATTGCTTGTACGAGCAAATTTTGCCTTAACTTATACCTTTACCCCTCAAAAACAGCACTTTTTCGACGAAAATTTCACTCTTTTAAAAACTGAAAGTGGCTATTTATAAGGGTTCCCCGATTTGAAGAAGACAAAAATAGGCCAAAAATGGGGGTCGAATTTGCCGTTTTTTCGAAAATTGAGACCCGTTTAAAGGCACTCTACGTGCGTTAAAAGGGCATTCCTGAAGGGGGTCTGAAAGCTTTGTAAATAAAGGGTTTCAGAAGGTGTAAATGAAAAAGAAAACCACCCCCTATTCCTATTCCAATTGGAAAGAGTTACCTTTACTAATTTTGTTATATTGCAAGATCTGACCCCCATATACCTAATGGATGAGCTCAACAAAGCGATGAAAATGATCCGGAGTTTACCGGTAAAATTGTTGAAGTAGAGGATGAAGAAGAAGGAAAACATATCGAAATAAAAATTGTATAATAGAGGAAAAATTGTTATATTATAAAGTGCAAATATTCAAGAAGGAGAGAGAATGAGAAAAGTTACCCCTGAAGAGATTTTAACCGATAATCCCCTAAAAGTTATGTTTATATTAAGCTTTCCAGTAATGATCTCCCAACTCTTACAAACTTTATACCATCTTGCTGACACCTTCTGGCTGGGGCATCTTCCTCCCGCAGAAAGTGGGGAAGCAGTCGCCGGTTTACAAATTTCCTGGCCGATAATCTGGTTTCTCATTGCTCTCTCCTTCGGATTTGGAATAGCTGGTGTGGCTCTGGTTTCTCAATATACCGGAGCAGGAGAAAAGAAAAATGCCAATATGATAGCCAGTCAGATGCTTTCTCTTTCTATTATATTTGGATTGATAATTGCTGTATTCGGATTTATATTAACCCCTTATCTGGTCCCTCTTATTACTAAATCAGCTGCGGTCACCAGGACAGCCATAACTTATATGCAACTTATTTTCTGGGGAATGCCTTTCATTTTTATCGCCTTCACTTTTCAGAGTATTCTCTCTGCCAAAGGTGATACTATAACCCCGATGTATATAAATCTCTTCACCGTTACTTTAAATGTTATACTTGATCCTTTTTTAATCTTTGGGTGGTGGCGTTTCCCTCATTTAGGTGTGCTGGGAGCAGCACTGGCTACCGTAATATGTCAGGGTATAGCTGCCTCCATATCTCTCTATCTCCTTTTTAGAGGGACAAAAGGTATAAAAATAACCTTAAATGGTTTGATCCCGGTTTGGAAATGGCTGGAAAAAATCTTCAAAATAGGACTTCCAGCGGCGATAGGACATTCAACTACTGCCTTTGGATTCGTGCTGGTTATGGCAATTATCGGCAGAGTGAACAATCCGGAAACCGTTATTGCCGCTTATGGTGTGGGAGATAAACTGATTAATATTATTTTTATCGTGGTAGACGGCTTAGGGACGGGAATTGTAACCTTGGTCGGTCAGAATCTGGGGGCAAACCTTATTGATCGAGTAGAAGAAATCGCCCGGAAAAGTCTTCGGGTTGTATTTCTTATCACTTTGTTAGAAGCTGCTTTAGTCTTTACTTTAAGAATCCCGTTATTGAAATTATTTATCCCTGACCGGCCGGATATTATTGCTGAAGGGATTCACTTTCTTACCATATTTACTTTAGGTATCCCTTTCTTCGGTTTGATCGGAGCAATTATGGCACTGTTTAGAGGGTCCGGGCATAATGTTCAACCTATGATTGTGGATATGGTAAGACTCTGGGGATTAAGAATTCCTCTTGCCTACTTCCTCGGTAATCAATTCGGCTCAACCGGTATATGGTGGGGAATGGCTTTAAGCAATATTATCGCAGCTATTGTAGCCCTGTTCTTCTACTTTCAAGGAGGATGGAAGAAGCAAATTATTCATGAATACAAGGAAACTATTCAATCTACCCCTTCTCCTTTTGTTCCCGAGGAGGGATAAATTTAATCAGAGGGATATATCACATTTTAATTATGTAAATGTCTTGGGAAAAAGGGTAGCTCTCTCTTGATAATTGAATCTTTAGCCTATTTGATAATTTTTCGCTGGTTATAACCTCTTTTGTCGAAGGGTTGAAGTTTTTCTATCCACATTTCTTCAAGCATTTTCAAGTCATCAGTATAGTCCATTTGTATATCTTCTTTAGGTTTAAGATAATCAATCATTTCAAAGGAAAAATTGGTGATACCGGTTTGGTTAAAATCCTTTTGCAGAGCCCTGTTCATATGAGATCCGAGAGCAAGCTGAAATTTACATCCATTTATTTTCCCCTGTATGTTTAGTCCACTATCTATAAATATCTTTCCGTTTGCAAGGTTTTTTACCTGAAAGACACCCATGGGGAGTACGGTCTGTTTATATTGTTTTTTCAATTCTTTTTTGTTCATTGCAGTTTCACCCTTTTTAAATTTCCTTTAATAATCCATATAAAACATTTAGTCTTTCGCTAATAATTTCATCATCTTTGTGCAAACACTCATCAAATAAATTTATATCACTTTCAATATATTCATTATCTTTGCAAATGGATACATTCATTGCGCCACCTTGTAAGCCAACTCTATCCAAAAGAGGATATTTAGGATAATCCTTTTCATTTTTATGATAACGTTCCTGAAAAAATATTCTAGCCTTACAAATTAAAATTGCTAAATCAAGTACTCTATGCAACGGCATTTCTTCTGATTGTCTGGACCACTTTTCACCTGTATGACGCCATATTTTTGCAGATATCTCTAAATTCCCTCTTTCGTTCCATTGAGCAAGACCTAATGACAGTCCTTTTGCATCTGATTTATCTGCATATCTACCATCAATTAAGTCATAATCTTCTGAAATAATAACTGGTTTGTGCTTTAATTCAGTTGGAATCTTCATTTTACAACCCTCCTTACAATTTTAGTAATTTACTAGATTAGTAGTTTACTATATTTCCCCATAATAGTCAAGATGATTTTGAGTAGATTATATACTTTGCTGGATAGTAAGGTGTGAGATTATGTAGAATATTCCACGTATGTAAATGGCGAGGTGCATTTCTACTTGCCATTTACATACCATATATTGTTAGATTAATAAGTGCTGCTAATAATTGAAATTTTACATATATAAATTCATTCCTTTAATGTTCTATTGTCAGAAGAACCCTCCCCCTGACATTCGAAGTAATAAATTTGTATTTTCTAAAAAATACTAAAAGCCTTACAAGCAAAGAGCTTTTGTAATTCCCATCTTTTTTTATCATTCCCGCGTAAGTGGGAACCCAAAATTTTCTTAAAAAATTGTTTCTATCATCAAACGGATAACTTAATTTAGATCCGATTACAGAATCAGATTCTGATTTATGCGCTTCTTTTAGATTGTCAATAGAACCTTCCTTATGACATTCCCGTTAGGGAACTTCCCCTATTTATCTAATTTAAAAGTAAAATATTAATTGTCTAAGAAGATGGGATGTGTCGCGATTTATTATTTATTACTATTAAATCCCAACATTTTGACCTTTAGATGTCAAGCGGTATTTTTGCTTAGGACTGTTTGGCCTTTTTGGAATAGTATATTCAATAAGTCCAGCCTTCATTAAATTTCTCACCTGCTTATTTAACTCACCTGAAACAACTTTATGACCTATTTTTTCTGCAATAGCAGATTTGCTAAAATCTCCATATTTTAAAATACGCAGTATTTTATTTTGCAAAGATAGCTCTGGCCGTAACTCTGGCTCTTTACCTTTGATAAATGCTGGGTGGAGCAGTAACTCTACTATAAAATAACTACGGTCTTCATCCGTATGAAAAATCGGTTTCGGAGAATCGTTCTTTTCGATTGCCTGTAAAATCTTTGGTATTCCTGTCCCTCGCCCTTCTGTCATATCGAGTTCCTTTAAAAATTCTCCTATCCTTCGGTTACGGTATCTCCTTGAGATAAACCGGCATTCTTGCATATCTTTATCAGTAATTGATCTGTCCGGTCCCGGGAAACTGCCAATCGTAATTCTATCCGGTAATATCCTTACTTCAATAGGCTCACGTATCTCATACGAACGATGATAAACAGCATTGTCAGAATTTCTTCTATTGCTACATACGGATAATTATATCTGCGTTCCGCTTCTGCCCTATCAGGAAATTTCTGAACTTTTTCTTCAATAAATTGAGATTTAATATAATTAAGTGCATCAATAAGCATCCGGTCAAGCGGCCATTTAAAAGATTTCTCAGAAAAGGAATTGGCCCCGGGTCCATCAGGGAAATGCACCACATTGTATGCAAGACATCCTCCGGATTCCAGCCTTCTTTAAATTCTAATCGCTCCCACTCTACGGTACGCGCATTTATTAAATCATTTATGTTAATAGGTAACTTATTCATATACCCTATCCGTCCCTCTGTGCTTTTGCACTTTTATTTCTTACTTTTTCTTCCCCATCACTTTTTTAACTTCTGTAAGCAAATTACCGGATTATTGACCTGGCACACCTGCCTTATTTATTTAATTTAAAAGGAAAATATTAATTGTCTACGTGCATATTACGGTAAAATAGAGCCACCTTTCCGGTAACTCGTGAGCCATCGTTCCGGTGATTTTAAGCCAGTGCTCCATTAGATGGGAGCCACTTTAAAAGTGGCTCCCAAATTCTAATAGCTACAGAAGCAGCCCTTTACGTTTTCGCATAGATTCTTCTCCATCAATTAATATTCTATAGGAATCATGGACAATCCTGTCAAGTATTGCATCTGCAATTGTACCTTCTCCGATCTTACCATACCATCCTTCAGGAGAAAACTGGGAACAAAATATAGTGGATGCATTCTTATGTCGTGCTTCGATAATCTCTAAAAGATCTCTTGCTTCAGTGTTGCTTAAAGGTGCAAGGAGCCATTCATCTAGGATGAGAAGACTCACTTTTTTATACTGTTTAATAACTTTCTTGTAAGAACCATCACCTCTGGCTATAGCTAAATCGGTAAGAAGTTCCGGTAATCTCATATATTTTACCGTAAAATAATTACGGCATGCGTGAACACCAAAAGCACATGAAAGGTAGGTTTTCCCCGAACCGGATGCACCCATGATAATGATGTTGTGCTTATCGTAAATATAATTACAGGTGGATAGTCTGGTAATCTGCGCTTTATCCAGTTTTCTATCTGTGTGATATTCAATATCTTCCATACAGGCACTCTGTGGGAAATCAGCTTTTTTCATTAATCTTGTTAGATGGTTATTTTTACGTCTTGACCACTCGGTATCTACAATAAGCCCAAACCTTTCTTCAAAAGATAATGTTTTAAAATTAGAATCAATAAGCTGATTTCTAAAGTTCTCTGCCATCGCGGTTAGCCTCATCTCTATGAGTTTTTGCACGGTTGTTTCATTGACCATCATTTTTTCCTCCTGTAATACCCGGCACCTCTGGTAAAACCGTAATCTTCCTTTGATTCCTTTACGGTTTCTTCTTTGAGCTTATCTCTTCCGGTTGAGAGGATTGTTTTAATACTTTTATAGCTCGGATTAGAGGTAAAAGATAACACCTTAAGACAAGCTGCTTCTAAGCGTGATACGGAGTATTTATCTGCCAGTTTAAGAATGGCCATACAACTTCTATATCCTTGTTGTTCGACCTTGTATGATGATAAAATCGCTTTTATAGCAATGTGCGTTTTAGGACCTACCGTTTTAGCCCAGGAAATAAAGCGTTCTGAGTTCCATTGGCTGTATTTTTTATGATCTTCCGGCATATGTTCTACCACCGTACTGTATTGTCCTGCCCGACCTCGTAGTCTCGGATGAGAACAGATGCGGTGATTATGATAAAATACTTCAATCACCAGGTGGGTCATTCGCACATCGATTTTATGTTTGATATACTCATAAGGTACACTGTAATACATCTTATCTGCAAAGATGTGATAGTTATACTGTACAGTAGCCACCTTCCAGGTGGCTATCTCATAGGGGGCGGCGGGCAAAGGTTGTAACATCGGTTTCTCTTCTTCAAGAAAAACACTTAGCCTATTGCCCTCCTTCTTTTGAAACGGCCTTTGGTTAAAGGCTTGAAGCTTTTCTTTAATGGTAACATTTAAATCAAAGAGTGTAAAAAACTTCTGGTTTCTTAGAGAAGCGATGATCCAGGTGGTAATCACACCAACGGTACCTTCAACATTCGCTTTATCCCTAGGTTTTTTAATACGTGCCGGTATTACCGCCGTTCCGTAGTGTTCGGCTAATTCATGGTAGGTTTTATTGATAACCGGTGTATACCACGATGCTTTGTCTACACCGGTCTTCAAGTTATCCGGAATAAGGATTCTGGTTACACCGCCAAAGAACTGATACATGTTCACATGTGCGGTAATCCAACACTCTAAATTCTGGGATAAAAATGCTTCTACATAGGCATATCCACTACTTGCCAGTACACCTACAAAGACATAAGCATCAATTACCTCACCTGTATCTCGATCAATGATACTTGCCGTTTGGCCGGCCCAATCTACTTCCAGTTGTTCTCCCGGCTTCCTTATTACATGCATCGTTGCCTTGGTCTTTTTTACGTACTGCTGGTAGTAATAGCAAAACTGAGAATACATCAAGGGTGGTTCTTTGCTTAAACGACAGGCCTCACAATACTCATGCCATAATAAACTAAGAGTTACCCCGCTTTTTGCCATTTCTTTGTGGACATACTCACAATCAGGTCGCTTTCTTTTCGATGGTATCTTAATCTTGGGAAAAAGTAGTTCCTGAAGCTCACCATCTGTAAACGGCTTTTTAAATGGCCATGAGACATTTAGTTCTTCTGCACGTTTTAATACCTTTGAGACAGTGTTCCGTGAACAGGAGAGACTAATGGCTATGGTCCTTTGACTGATACCTTGACTTTGCAGCCGAAGGATTTCTCGATACTTGGTCATCTTTGACCTCCTAAAATTAAATTTACACCGATTTGGTGTATGGTTTAATTTTACAAGAATCCTTCTTAAATGGCTCACTTTTTTCCAGAACCCTGGCTCATCTTCACCCGGAGAGGTGGCTCATTTTCTCCGGAACAGTGGCTCAAAACACTCCATATTATTCAATATCTGCAAAAA
>Ga0307430_1001132_pt1 | contig 20212 bp, 20 predicted proteins | sample SalMarWE160130MG_FD_202159 | JGI IMG/M metagenome (GOLD analysis project Ga0307430, IMG submission 202159) | Salt marsh sediment microbial communities from the Plum Island Ecosystem LTER, Massachusetts, United States - WE1603-130 | ecosystem: Environmental > Aquatic > Marine > Intertidal zone >...
GGTGGGTGCTAGACAAGACCCAACGAAGCAAGGGAGACACAATATCTTGGAATTGACCCCAGATAAAAATGATTAGGATATTAAGAATATAAAATCCTATTATTATTTTGAGGTAAAGCAAAGTCCTAGAATCCTAAACCTTTTTATGGCAGGTATGGCACAAAAAGTTACTATACATACATGATAGGGGAGGGGTAGGGGTGGGGGAGGTTCATGTCGCTAGGTATAACAATGGGTATCGGAGCATTATGGCGAATTTAGCCTCTTGCTTGGGAACCATTCACCCTCATAACGGAGCCAAGTCTCATTTGCTTTCCTGTCTATGTTATGTAGCGCTAATACTATATTCTTAACGGTATGTATGGCTTTTTGTGCTACCTGCTCATTATATCGCTTTAGCTTATCAGCTATTTTGCTTACTTCCACCGTTTCTGACTTAATGTGAACTAACCTATTTCGCTGTTTAATTAACCAATCCAAATCTTGCATTGGTTGAGCACCAGTATCTAGTTGAGAATCGGTCAGAAGTCTAGGAATGACTACCCATTTAGAATATAGGTCTAGTTTATCCAGATAGTTTTCCAGGTAGCTTTTGGATGTGCGGTGTATAGCATAGTCATTAATAAAGGCTTCTAATGATAATGCACAGAAAATAATAACAATCCTGCTATGCTTGTTTATTTCATTGATGATTCTACCCCATTCTCTATTGTCATCGTCTGAAATCTGTCCTGTACTGTTATACTTTTCATTAATTGACTTCTTCTTTGCAAGTAGTTGCTCGATACTTGTGTAATTTTCCAAAGCAACCCGAGCATAATCAGCATAATAGCTAAATGTCCAAAGAAGTTTATTCATTTAAGATATCACCTTTATTACTGTCTATCCATTATACTTCTACTCAGTTTGACTTGAAAGAGTGTTCATAAGCCCCAGACAATCAATGTAAGCAGCGAAGCTATGATAAGCCTGTGGCTAAGAGAGTACAGGTCGGAGTATAATAGTGCCACCGAGACCATCAAGGCTTGTCTGGTGAACTTCAGGCTGCATAGGAGACACAGGAGGCTGGTCTGGTCTATCTATACCAGAACTGATTTCAGTCATCTGAAGGGGGCTTGAAACCGAAATCTGTATGGGTTTTCTTGAAATCATAGCGATAATAGTCTTCCCAATATCCTTAAGCAGCTTTCAACTGCAGCTTGCGCAGAGTCGGCTTGACCCGTTGTGGAGAGCTCAGATGTTTAGTAGTGAATACTTTGGGTGTCTTTTCTTTTGTGTATCATTTCCACTTATGGTCGCATCTGGCGTTATTATTGTACTGTATTCGTGGATTCTGTTAGTTGCGCTTTTCATAGGAACGGCTCTCGCCTATCCCTTGTTTGGTCGCTATCTCGTGCTTAGGCTTTGGTTAATTCCGTATATACTGCTTGATAGGTTGTCAAGGAAAAGGGAAAAGTGAATCTCAAGCACTCCCATTCCTTGACCTTCCCCCAGGGTGGTTATGGTGATAAAATACCGATAAACGAGCCTTTGCAATGACGTGGCAAGTGTACTTGTTTTACGGAATTTCTCTTGTATTGATTTTGCTGGCTGCTCTTTTGGCGAACTCATGGCTAAGAGCACAAGGAAAGCGGAAGAAAGTTTTGACCTGGGCTGTAAGCTCTTTGTTGGCTACAGCGGTCTTGGGAGGGTTCACTGCTGCTATTTGGGTTCCTTACTTACCTTTTAACAAGCTCACTTCAATAGAGGTCATACTTGCTGAAAGAGGAGCAAGAGATGTACAAGAAAGGCTTGTAGAACTCAAATGTGTTCAAATTCCAGAATATAGCGACTACCTCGGCATTAGCCCTGTTCGGTATGATGACGCTAAAGACCGCTATAATTTTCTAGTTCATGATGGTGCTGGTAACAAGATTTTGGTTACAGTCAGAAGTGATAAAATAGGCTTTGAACCGAAGCCAAAAGACTACGTTAGAGTCGAAGGCAAAATCTTTTCATCTAGGGTTGACCGCTGGCTTGACACAGGTGGTCTTCATATTGAGGCTACCGATGTAGAACGTGCCCTACCAGCAACATGGGATTAAACAGTGGTAGGACTTTGCCAGATTTCACCTCTAAGCGGATTTTCTCTATGAGCCAACGTTCTACAGGCTGGGCATCGGTCAAGGGAAAGTCCAGGGGGATACCCCCTAGGTCAATTGTGAACAATTAGCCTTGCCCTGTGAATTTCCAGCTTTGAACATATGCCACCTAGGCATCCGTGTTCACAACCTTGTATATCTTCAGGGCATCGTCAAAGGTCAGGCTTGCTGCATAGTGGCTAACCATATCGGGAGTATCCCAACCACCTAAGCTCTGGATTACTTTATTGGACAGTCCCGACTTTACATTGTGGACACAGAATCCACGTCTGAATGAATGAGCGGAACATCGTATGCCTGTAGCTTGTCCTAACCTCTGGAGCATGGTCTGTATCCCATGAGGGGTTATTCCTAGGCTATCATGATTTGTGAACCATTCTCTCACAATGCCATTGCGAGCTAGAGCTTTGCGATAGCGATTGCCCTTGCCCAACACAACTACAGTTCCCTCTTCCCAATTGAAGTCCTTAGCCTTCACATTGGCAGCTTCCGATAGTCTCATTCCCGAATACCACAATAGGCTCAGCGTAACCTTGTCCCTCTCGGCAAGAGCATGGTTGACCAGGACTTCTAATTGCTCTTTTGACATGGCTGGCAGTAGCTTCTTTTGCCGTCTTGGTGGTAACACCTTCTCAATCGGGTTATTGGGAAGCTGGTCAGTGTGATATAGCCACCTGCAAAGTGTCTTGATACATCTGTAGTAGTTATGCTTGGCATTACCACAGGTAAGGGAATTAAGATAGGCATTGATACCTTCAGGAGTGATAGGATAGCCAACAAAATTATTAAGGGCAAGGTGATAGACTCCTATGGTCTTAAAGCTTGTGCCTGAAGCTCTAGAGCTAAGGAAGTTATCAAGCAAATCCTTTGTGAAAAGTTCACAACCATTTTGTGAACGTTTTGAAGCTAAACTAGTTGAGCGGGAGAAGGGACTCGAACCCTCGACAACCTGCTTGGAAGGCAGGGACTCTACCAACTGAGTTACTCCCGCGAAATCGAAGCTAAATCGGGGGGGGGAGACCCCGATTTGGTGCAAAAAATGGTGAAGCAGGCACCCCCCCTTTCGCATCCTGCCCTTGTTTTTTGTTATCTCCATGATATAGCGCACCACATTAGACGTCAAGATATACGTCTATCCTTGCGGCACGCGTGCGGAGCAGGGCGCGATTCCGGAAGGTGACCGCGATGAGCACTGCTGAGGCCTGTCCCGCTCGCCGCTTCCTGTTCAGCACCAGACTGAGAGACAGCGGCGGTGGAGGACAGGTGACCAACGCCTACCGTCACACCGCAGATATGCCGCCTTGACCGGCTGGGTTCTCGGAGACGAACTCTTCCTTCACCTTTTGCATCGCCTCCGGCTGAGCGATCAGGTCAACCACGGTCATTGCCATGGCCTTGGCCCCGTCGACAAGCCCCTGATGTCCCGCTTCGGAGGCAGCGGCCTCAGCGAATCCGGGGGTGTGAGGGGTGATATCTCGAGGTGCAATTGCCACCGCGGGATGAATGGTAGGAACGAGAACGCTGACATTGCCTACATCGCTGCTGCCCAGCCCTCTACGCATGGGTGGCAGAACCGTTCGCCCCAGGCTCTCCAAGTTCTTGGCAAATAGCTCTGCCAGGGCGGCGTTGGGCTTCAAAGGCGCGTAGTATGAGAACCAGCGATGCTCCAGGCGGGCGCCAGTGGCCAGAGAGGCCGCCTTGAAGCAGTTCAGCACCTTCTCCTTCAGCTCGTTGAGTTCCGCCTCCCATTCAGCACGGATCAGGAATTCCCCGGCGGTATAGGCTGGGACGATATTGGCAGCTTCTCCGCCGTGAGTGATGATGCCGTGGACGCGGGACCGCTCCGGAATGTGCTGTCTGAGGGAGTTGATTCCGTTGTAGGCCTGGATCATAGCTTCCAGCGCGTTCACGCCTTTTTGTGGATCGCTGGAGGCATGGACTGCTTTGCCGTAGAACTCGACTTCGAGGCGGATCAGAGCCAGAGTGCGTGCGCTTGCTCGGTCTACCACATGGGGGTGGACTATCATGGCGGCATCCACATCCTGGAAGGCACCTCTTTCCGCCAAGAATACCTTCCCGCCGTACGCTTCCTCGGCCGGGGTGCCGACAACTACAACGCTGCCTCCCATTGCATCGACGGCTTTCCGGGCGGCAGTGGCTGCCCCAACGGACGAAGTGCCGATTATATTGTGGCCACACGCATGTCCTATATCGGGCAGGGCATCGTACTCGGCTAGCAGAGCGATCACCGGCTTGCCCGATCCATAGGTCGCCCTGAAAGCCGTGGGCAACTGGCAAATCCCTCTCTCAACATCGAATCCTTTTTGCTCTAGATACTCAGCCAGCCAGGCAGAAGCCTTCACTTCCTCGAAAGCAGTCTCAGGGTTCTGATGAATCCTAAGGCTGAGATCGACCAGTTCCGATCGGAGTACATCCACTTCATTAGTGACCGTCGCCTTCAGTTTCTCTATGTCCATTGATCACCTCCGCATTTTCAATATGACTTCATCGATCACATACCGAACGCGGGGCTCTACCCACGTTCGCAGTGTTTGGCTTCAGTTACATTTCGCACCGGGGCTTCACGATTCGGGGTATATTGCCGTCGAGGTTTTACAGTCTACCGCATATACAATCTTTCTACCCTTGAAAGTATACTCTTCACCTCCTCTGGTGAAATCTTATACCTGCGGGCAATTTCCTCATATCCAGCCTGCTCTCCGGTCTTAAATCCCTTGCGCCAGAGATAGACATCCTGTTCCAGTTCATCAATGCCCTCGTCGTCTAATATTATCAGGTCTTCAAGCTCCCCTATTGTAGCCAGTACCCGGATAAGGCTGGATTCGTCGTTAAGCGCTTGAGCGTAGTCCAACTTGGCCTCTTCCGTATTACCTTTTCTATCATGTGCTAGCGCCCGATTGTAGAATGCTCTGCTATTATTTGGGTACAGCTCTATTGCTTCGGAGTAGTGCTTTATCGCTTCATCAAGCTCATCTCTGTCCAGGAACCTGTTTCCCTTTATATAAAGGGTTATCGCATCAATGCAATGGTCAGGAAGTCCCCTGAGCTCCCGTATTCCACTGAGTTCCTCTTCGTCTATGTCTCTGGGCACTCCATCAACCAGGGCTCCAATTCGTCGATGGCGTATATTGCTGGAGCCATACCATGCGTCTATGAAACGATATGCTCCATTGGCGAGGTTCAGAATGTTTACGTGGTGTGGTACATAGCGTCCAGCATTATCTATTAAAACCTCTACGATCCCTAACACTAAGCTGAATCTGGGGCCAATGGCGGAGAATAGCTTGGTATAGCCCAGACAATCGGCACGCCCGGTAGATAGCACATCATCCAGCTCGAAGACCCGCCCGCGCTTGACATTGCTTCGCACCAGGTCATAGAGCCAATCCGAGATTAATATTTGTATACCGCTTGTCTCCTCTTCGTCATGAGCTTCAGCGAGCTTCTGACTTATGAGAAGTCCAATTGCCTCAAGATCGAGTTTTTGCGTGGTAGAGCCCCTCAATTCATAAGGCAGACCTGGTATATGCCAATCGGCCAAAGCGCTATCAAGATTGGTCATGATTGCTCCACATTTCCCATTAGAGAGCCTAGAGCATCTGCTCCAGTCATGTCCTGAGTTTGTCGAAGGGATACCCTATCTGGCTTACTTTTTGAATATTATATACACCTCTATAGCGTGAGCATACACAAATGTCAATATGTATGGAACGACCTTGCAGCTTTGTGGATGGGGTGTGATTTGGTGAATCCTGCTGAAGGGCGCCTGTGGAGTTACTCGGTCAAGCTGAGGTATTCGGCATATCTGACCAGGTAGGAAATCACCTTGGATCCCTCCTCGGGTGTTTGATAGAAGTATATGCCATTTTCCTCAAGCTTAGCCAGTGCTGGCGGTTTGACACCACCCACACCGCCCACCGGGCTGGTTATGATCAGGGGCTTTTGATACTTATCGATCCTCTCAATAAGACCGTCTACAAACCGAAGTTCCATCTCTATCATCATTTTTACATACTCTTGTGTGTCGACTCCCACCGTTGCCGTGGAATGATCAAGGAAGTCCGACGGAACGCCAAGGCTTCCAACGGCAATAACGGCGTCGATGTAGTCAGCCTTTAGTAGATTGCCCATGCAACCGTAGGAACCCTCAAAACTGCCTGCCATGTCCACCGGGTTTGAGTGCGACCAGCGAGGCGGAAGGTACTTGTTCAGGGCTTGTATCGTCTCCTCCCGCAACGCCGGCACTTCCAGGCCGTAACGCCGGCATGCATCTGCAGCCACGACCCCGAAGCCGCCGCCTGTAGTGACAATGCCGACCCTTTTCCCTCGTGGAAGGGGCTGTCTTACCAGCGCCAGCGCAACATCGAGCAGTTCATCCACCTCGTCTACCCTGATGACCCCGCATTGGCGAAATACGGCATCGTGGACAGCGTCTGAGCCAGCAAGTGAGCCGGTGTGGGAAAGAACTGCCCGAGCAGCCTCAGATGTTCTCCCTACCTTCATAACCACGATGGGCTTCTTCTTGGTGATATGTTTGGCAAGCTCGAAGAAACGCCTGCCATCTTTTATGCCCTCTACATAGGCACATATTACTTTTGTTTCCTCGTCCTCTGCGAGGTATTGCAAGTAGTCCTCTATGGTGAGGTCCGCTTCGTTACCGCTGCTTACATATTTGCTGAAACCAATCCCCTTCTCAATGCCACGCTCCAGGATGTATGTCCCAAAATTGCCGCTCTGTGAGATGAGAGCCAGAGGCCCTGGGCGTATGCGCCGAGGGCCTGTAGTGAAGAGCTGTACTGCTGTATTGAAATGTCCATTGCAATTAGGCCCTACGAGGCGCAGGCCTCCCCTTCTTGCTATACTCAATACCTCCGATTCAAGGCGAGCCCCTTCCACTCCTGTCTCCTTGAAGCCGGCGGTGATGATGATAGCGGCTTTGACGCCTTTATCCACACATTCTTGCACAACTGGGGGCACCGAATTCTCAGGTACAACGATAACTGCCAGGTCAATGGGGCCAGGTATTGCCAGCAGGTTTGGGTAAGCCTTGTGCCCCAGAATGTTGTCTGCACTGCGGTTTATCGGGTATACCGTTGCCTTTGGGCCGGAGCCGATAAGCCTGTTGAATATGCGAAATCCCCACTTAGTGGGATTGGGAGAAGCGCCGATCACGGCGACAGAGTCAGGATAGAAAAGGTAATTCACCGGATTTAACGATCCCTTTCAAAAGCGCGCTCCATCAATGTTGATGAACAATTGTAGCAATGCTCAGGGCGCACTTCAATAGTGGTGAAGGCGGCGCTGGAATCAGGTGCAATTAATGATGCGAGATTGAAAGGCAGTCATTCACCTGCCGAGCTGTGTTTGGATGGCGGGCTGGTTTCCTCCTTTACCAGGGCACCTACGGAGTACCCAACAATTATTGAGCCTGTGACGGTAAACACGGTTAGTATAAGAATGTATAACCAGCCGAAGTACGAAATCATCATGGGTAAAAGGAATGGTTTTACCGCCCTATTGCCCAGGAAAATGGCCATCATCGAGTTCCCAGCACCTTTTTGTCGCAACTGCTTGAGCAGGGGATACCACGCATAGATTGGCCCCGTAGATATGATCCCTGCTGTTGCTGAGAGTATAATACCCTTGATGCCAGCCCCTTTGCCAAGGAACCTTACAATGTGCGCTGGCTTTAGGAAGAGATTCAAAACTAGCATGAGGGCGAAGACCAAAGCCAATGGAACGAGCATATTGAGAAAAATGTTACCGCTACTATTAAGAGCCATAGATATCTTATCAGGGTAAATAGCATAGAGAATCCCGTATAGTACCAGTACGGAGGCTGGGAAAATCAGCATACGGGGCACGCGTATTCTCCGTTTGGAGCTCTGAGTCTTGTGCTCTTTCATTGGGCTCACCGTAAAATTAGGTTTAAGGCAGCAACTGTTAGTATGGCTATTCCTATGGCCATGACAAAGGACAAGCCATTTCTCATTAATGCAAATTTCCCACCCAAGGCCGACATCTCTGCGGGCAACTGTATGATTCCTACACTCACCCACGCTATGATGAGGGCGGTTACAGCAAACAAGGTCACACCGTATCCCAACAGTTCACCACCGATAACGTAACTATTAATGGGGTTCCCGGTGAATATGCTGCCAAAGCACGCTCCAACGAGAGTGTCCAGTATCGGGTTACCGGAGAAAATAGATAACAGAAAATCCTTTGGTACGAATGCATTGAACAACCCTATCAGCAGCACTACGCTGACTAATATAGGCAGCATCATGGCAAACTGCCTGGCAGAGCTGTTTAGCGCGAGCAGAACGGTGATTGTGTCAATCTTAGCCCCTCTTGACGCAGGTGCAACGTCGGCTGCACTCTCCTTGAGATCGCCCGACTTGTACTTGTTTATTACGTCTTTGACCTTACCACTGAGTCCAGCGTAAACTTGTATGCCGTTTTTTGTGAGCTGCCTTGTGGCAGCGGGGCTACAGTGCCCGGTAAGAACCGCTTTGACATCATTACTAATAGCAAGCACGACAGCCTGCATCCCAGCCCCGCGTTGACCTGTGGCACCGGGGTTTGGCACTGTGTCAATACTCATGGTTTCGAGGTCAACAATCAAAAGGTATCGGGAGGTTCCAAACCTTTGAGCTACTTCAGCCTCTAAATCTGTACCGTCCGTCGAGATGGCAATTTTCATAGCTATATCCAGATTGTTGGCTAGCGATATCTCACCGAGGGCGACTCCCAAGCCTGTCCTACTGAGAGCCTCTTTATTTTTCTTTGTCCAAATTACCACAAAGTCAGAGTATTAAAAAGCCCTTTTTGAGTTGCTTATAATCGCTTAACCTTCACTTGTCCTTTTCATTACTTGCCCATTACCTGTCTTGTTTTCATAGTAGAAATCGCGCTATTAACGTGCTTTCCTTGACATAGCTTCGTTCTTTAATCTACACTTTAGATAAGTCTTTTTCGAGAGAACGCTTATGAAATGTCCTGCCTGCAACAATTTGATGATAGTGGTTGAGCACGAGAATATCGAGCTTGACTATTGCGCAAACTGCTCGGGGGTATGGTTCGATGCCGGGGAGCTGGAGCTGTTACTGGAAACCATGGAACTGGAAGGAACCAGCTTATCTCTGGACGATATCCTGACCTCACCGGAAGCCAAGTCAGCGGAGAAGAAGCGGAGGTGCCCAATCTGTGGCAAGAAAATGAAAAAGGCAACAGTAGGCCATGAACCAGAGGTGCTAATCGATGCCTGTCCGAGGGGGGACGGGCTGTGGTTTGACGGCGGCGAGGTTGGCCAGTTGATAATACAGCTACCCGACAAGTCAGAATCTCAAGGACGCGTTATCACCTTTCTTGGAGAGGTGTTCACAGCACGGGAATAGGCCAGGAGGGGAAGTGGCAGCCGGGATAGCGTATCTAACCATTTACTAGGGTTTCAGGGGCTCGGTTGCATGAAATCCCTACTATAGGAATACAAAAAAACGAGTACTGTTGAGGAGGTCTTGCATGATTGCGGGAATCGTTATCGGAGTCGTAGTGGTAATTCTTCTTATTATACTTTGGGCAACGTACAACAGCCTGGTAAGGCTGCGTAACCAGGTGAAGAATGCCTGGGCGCAGATCGATGTCCAGCTCAAGAGAAGGCACGACCTCATCCCTAACCTGATAGAGACGGTCAGGGGTTATATGAAGCACGAGCGAGAGACATTGGAAGCAGTTACCAATGCCCGCAACCTCGCCCAGAAGGCAGTCGGTGGCGGCGTTGGTGCTCAGTCCAAAGCTGAGGGTGAACTGAGCGGCGCGCTATCCAGACTGCTGGCTGTGGTTGAAAATTACCCTGACCTTAAAGCTAACCAGAACTTCCTCGCTCTTCAGGAGGAGTTGACCTCGACTGAGAACAAGATAAGCTTTTCGCGCCAGTTCTACAACGACTCAGTATTGAAGTATAATAACAAGACACAGATGTTTCCCTCGAATGTAATAGCAGGTATGACTGGTTTCAGGGCCAGCGAGTTCTTCGAGGTCGAGGTAGCCGCGGAGAGGGAAGCACCAAAGGTTAGCTTTAGTTAGCCAAGAGACGTCTTAATATGTGGGAACAGATCAGAGCCAATCAGATAAGGTCGGTAATACTGGTTGTAGCCATGGGAGCGCTGCTGCTTTTAATTGGCTATTTCCTGGGGGTAGCCTTGTTCCATAGCATCATTGCCGGCCTGGTCATAGCCCTTGTGATATGGCTCGTGATGAGCCTATTTGCCTTCTTCCAGGGGGATAGTATATTACTGGCGCTGTCCAGAGCAAGGAAAATAAAGCGCGACGACCATCCGCGCCTTTACAACATAGTAGAGGAGATGAAGATTGCCTCGGGCCTGGAAAAGATGCCAGACATCTATATCATAGACGACCCTGCAATGAATGCATTCGCCACCGGTCGGAGTCCCGAGCGGGCTTCTGTCGCCGTAACGTCAGGGCTTCTGCAGAGGCTGAACCGCGATGAACTGCAGGGCGTGATTGGCCACGAAATAGCTCACATAAAGAACCGCGATGTGCTGCTGATGGCGATGTGCGGAGTTCTTCTCGGGACCATCGTCATTATAGCCTTCTTCGCAACGCGCATGCTCTTTTTCGGCGCAGTATTTGGTGGTAGGAGAAGCTCCTCCGCTGGAGGTGGCCAAGCGCAGTTGATAATCCTTGCCATAGGGATCGCCTTTATGATACTGGCGCCGATCTTTGCTTACCTGATCTATTTTTCCATTTCCAGAAAAAGAGAGTACCTGGCTGACGCCACCTCCGCCCTGTATACCAGATATCCAGAGGGGTTGGCCTCCGCCCTGGAAAAGCTTGGCGGGTCAAAAGCGGAACTGAAATCGGCCAACAAGGCTACAGCCCCGATGTATATCATCAATCCCTTCCGTAAAAAAGGAAGAGCAGCGGCCGACCTGACCAGCACCCACCCGCCTATCTCGGAACGCATACGTATCCTGCGCTCCATGGCAGGAGGAGCCGCTTTCGCCGACTACGAAAACGCTTATCGCCAGGTACATAAGGGTGGCAAGGGAGTTATTTCCCCCGCTAGTGTTGCCAGCGTTGGTGCTGTCGGACTGCGGGCAGCGGAGCCGGAAGCTGCGCGTAGAGAGCCCGAACCGAGCAAGGTGGAACGAACTCGCGAGGTCTCGGACCTTATGTGGAAGCTGAACGACTACAAAACCATCAACTGTGCTTGCGGCACGAAGCTAAAGGTGCCCCCCAAGTTCAAGAGTGGCCAGGTCAGGTGCCCACACTGCGGGCGCGTCCACTCCATCTAGGAGCTACGGTAAAAAAGGCAGCACACCGCTGAACTCAAGACGAATCAGCCGAGCCATTATTTGGATTACTGGAATATGTAGGTTGTCCCCACAGTATTCAGTATGAATTGCTCGGGCATCTCCTGGGCGAATTGATTGATGGCTTTCCATCCGGTGCAATGCATGGGCACGACAAAGTCTGGAGCTATACTCTTCATCTCATCAATGGTTGGCCCAATGATTGGCTCAAAGATCGGCCCGGTGAGATGAAATCCGCCTAAGACTGCGTGGACATTGTCCGTCCCAGCGACTTTCTGGGCGTGTTTGACAGTATTGATGATGCCAGCATGAGCGCATCCACTGATGACCACAAGCCCCTTGCCTTTCACCTTGACTGCGACGCCCTGGTCATCGCGAAAAGGATCCACAACCCACTTGTCATCGATTTTGGCCTCGGCCCAGGGAAAACCTTTCTCAAAATCCGTTACTCGCGCCACTTCTCCCAAAACCATGATGAGGTCTGAACCCACTGTAGAAGCCTCCTTAACCTTGTGGATTGCCACCCCTGTTTTGTTTAGGGCTGCTTCATCCAATCTGGGCATGTCTATCTGTCCGATACCGGGGATATTGAGACGGCGCTGAAGGAAAGCATCCGGATGGAGGGTAAGGGGGATTCCTTTCTTGGCCCTGTTCAGAAACTCTATGAGACCACCAAAATGGTCGATATGACCATGGCTTAGAACCACAGACTCAACTTGGCCAAAGTCCACTCTCAAAGCATCTGCATTATGAAAGAGACAGGTTGTTGATATACCCGCGTCCATCAGCACTACATGTTCCTCTGAGTCGGCGTAGACTTTAAGAAGACACGACAATCCATGTTCCGCCAGGGGCGCATTCGGAGGACCAGTCGCCGGCCGCTTGATGACCTCTGTGCCCTGGAGCAACAGTAAATCAGTGTAGTTGTCTACCAATATGGTGACTTCCAGCTTGTCTGCCTCTCGCAAATTCAATTCACTCATTGTATAAAACCCCCTATTTGATCAGTCTCACGATATGGCTTTGCCCGTATTTTGGCTTGTAGTATTGTAGCACAGTCGACTGGGTTGGTGAAGTCATTTCGATTAATTTACCATTAAGCTATATGTGGAGTTCAAGTACTTTAGTGTCAGTGCTGCTGTAGTTGACCGCAAACACGGTAAATGATAGACTCACGTGCATTGATGGCGAAACCATTAGTCGAGCTAATCTACAATGCCTTTTGTATCGAGGAAGTCCCCCCGGTACGAAAACTGGCAAGGCAGCACGGCTTTACACTCCGCGAGTACAACATCTGGAATCTCGACCCAGGTGATCAATCCCTGCCCCATCATATACGTCTCAAAATAGAGCGCGTTAGGAGTGGTGAGGAGGGGTTCTTCGCTGGAGCTTGTTTTATCGACGGGGAGGAGGTTGACTGGTGGCAGGGCTTTGAAGGGGCCTTCGCCGCTGCCAGTGAAAAAGCTGATGGTTGAAGCAAGGCCGATCACTCGGACTGATTTGGAGCAGGGGATGGCAGGTCCTGGGGTTTACTGTCTTCGCACACTGCCACGAAGTAACTGGAGTGACGACCCCGATGTGCGAGACCTGCAACAACTTCGGCAGAAGCTCTACTTGGATCTCATCGACAGGTTTGGCACCTGTGGTCTTGTAGCAATGGATGAGGATGGGGTAGTGGGGTTCACCACCTTCTTTCCAAAAGTTATAGCCCGGCGCCTGGGTTTCTATACCCTCCCTGAAAATGATGAGCTTGAGAACACACTGGTTGTGGCATGTATACATGTGACACCGTCGAAACGGGGTTGTGGTATAGGCTCTATCTTGATACAGGGTGTCAAAGACTGGGCGGCTCAGAGAGGCTATTCTGCAATCGAAGCCATCGGTGAGGGCCAACCTCAATATGGCTGGCATGCCAGCGCTCCCTTCTTATCCTTGGGTTTTAAGGTGGCCAGGGAACAAAGACACGGGAGCTGGTGCGGACAGATGATGAAGTGCGTACTTGAGGCGTAATGACGAAAATAATATGATTGACAGACCGAAAGGATCGGAGGGTAGTAAATGATCAGAGCGTTCAACGGGAAGACGCCGAGGATAGCGGATTCAGCCTTTGTCAGCGAATGGGCCTATGTAGTTGGTGATGTTGAGATTGGCGAGAACTCCGGCGTATGGCCTGGTGCTGTGATTAGGGGCGACTTTGGCACCATAAAAATTGGCAAGAGCTCCCAGGTTGAGGATAACAGCGTGATACACTCTGGAACAAGTATGGAGATCGGTGACAATGTATTAATAGGACATAGCGCTGTCATCCACGGCATGAAGATCGGCAACAACGTCCTCGTTGGCAATAACGCCACCGTCTTGGATTTTGCTGAGATTGGGGATGGCTGCATCATCGGTGCCAACTCGATGGTGGCTACAGGGCAAAAAATCCCCAGCAACTCATTCGTCGTGGGGGTTCCCGCCAGGGTCAAAAGGGAATTGTCCCCAGACCTGGTGGATGACATGCGCCGTAGGATGGCTGACAGGCATTCCCAAATGAGAGCGAAGGACGTGCCCGAGATGAGTTATACAGACCTGGCCAGGAAATATAAGGAAGAGGGACTGTAGCACAAACCGTGATTCGCCGCCGGATGAATCGCTAGATTGTTTAGTGTTGGCGTTGTATTAGCCTTGGACAGCGGGTCTGCAATATGAATTAGCGTGGGTAGACTCCCAATATGGCCGGGGCAAATCAAGGGGGTTAAGATTGTGACCAAGACATTCTTATCAGCAAAGAATCTCTACAAGAGCTTCGACGGCCGTAAGGCTGTCGACAGAGTCTCGTTTAGTATCCGTACGGGGGAGATATTCGGCCTGCTGGGTCCCAATGGAGCTGGCAAGACCACTACCATCCGAATCCTGTCCACCGTTCTGGAGGCCGACCGCGGCGATGTGATCATAGGCGGCTACTCCATACGGGAAAACCCTGACGCTATTCGTAGTCTTATAGGCGTTTGTCCCCAGGAACTGGCCCTCTACGAAGAGCTCTCGGCCGTCGATAATCTGGTTTTCTTCGGCCGCATGGTCGGTCTCAATGGCAGGGAGGCGAAGGCGCAGGCTGCGGCCCGTCTCAAGCTGGTGGGACTGACAGGAAGGGCTAAAGGAAGGGTGGATAAGTTCTCCGGAGGTATGAAGCGGCGCGTAAACCTTGCGGTTTCCCTCATGGGTCACCCCAAGCTCCTGTTTATGGATGAACCTACTGTGGGCATCGACCCGCAATCGCGGAACAACATCTACCGGACTATCGAGAAGCTGCGGGACAAAGGCATGACCATTCTCTATACAACACACTACATGGAAGAGGCCAATCGCCTCTGCGACCGCGTGGCTATTATTGACGCTGGCCGTATAATCGCTATGGACACGCCACTTGCATTGAGGAGCCGGATTGGGCCACCGGAGCAGGTTACCCTCGAAGACGTTTTCCTGAAGTTGACTGGCAGAAGGCTGCGAGACTAGTGACATATGATTAAGCCCCTATTAGTCGCCCTGCACGAAATCCGTATCTATTTGCGAGATAGAGGTGACTTGGCCTTCAGTCTCCTCCTGCCGGTAGTCACCTTCGCCCTGATGTATGGGGCCTTCGGAGGGCAGGATACGTTCCATAGCACCGCCCACGTGGTAAACGAAGACCAGGGAGGTGCGTACTCCAATCTACTGCTCGAGCGGCTGGAAGAAGAAGACAGCCTCGAGGTGAATCTGCTTTCGGCGCGAGAGGCGGACTCCAAGCTGGATAGGGCTGACCTGCTTCTGGTTCTGTATATTCCCCATGGATTCTCGGATGCAGTTGCCTCTAGCGAACAGGGGCAACTGGTCTTCAAGCAGCGGGGCAATGGTGGCGATGAGGGCCAGGTAGTCGCCAGTATTGTACGCAGTGCAGTCGATGAGCTTGCCCAGGAGTTCCAGGTACATGCTCAGGTCAGTGAGGCCCTCGAAGGAACCGGTGTCGGCCAGGAACAGATCAATGTCACAGTAGAGCAGCTAATCAAGGAGGAACGCCAGGAGCTCACCGTGACGGTAGGTGAAGAGACTCTGGGCGGCAGAACCGACCCGGTGGAGGCTTTCCTGCCCACCATAGTCACCATGTACGTGCTCTTCGCTGTAACGCTGACCGCGAGGGTGCTGGTGGAAGAGCGTAGGAGAGGGACACTGGAACGCCTGTTGACCACTCGGATAGGTGTGGGGCAACTGTTTGCCGGCAAGTTGCTCGCTTTCTGTTCCCGAGGCTTCATCCAGACCCTGATTCTGCTCGGTCTCGCATATGCCGTGTTCCAGATGTTCACTCCCCTCTCCTTCATCCAGTCCCTGGTCATTGCGCTGGTCTTCATCGCTGCCGCGAGCGGTATTGGGCTCTTGATCAGCTCCGTTGCCCGCACTGAAGACCAGGCTACCTGGATCGCAGTAGTCTTCACCATGACCATGGTCATACTGGGCGGCACATTCTTCGAGATTCCCGAAGGCGGAGTGATGAGTGTCCTCAGCAAGATATCGTTCAATACGTACGCCAATGATGCGCTGAAGGCAATAATCAACGAAGGAAGCTCCCTTGCCGACGTAGGTATGCAGCTGGCCGTGCTGGCGGGAGTCGCACTCGTAGCACTGCCTTTAGGTCGACTGCTTTTTAAGGTTTTACCCGGAGGCAGATAGAAGCCATGAAACACATCTGGTTCATCATGCTGAAAGACCTGAAGCTGTTCTCTAGGGATCGCATGGCTCTGTTCTTCTTCATTCTCTTTCCCTTCATCTTCGTCGTTGTATTCAGTTTCATTTTAGGCGACGTGGGTTCTGAGGACCAGAGGCTCACCCTCAACGTGACCAGCCTTGAGGCAGATGGAGGCCTCAGCTACCAGATAATCGAGGCGATTGAGACCGGGAACGAATCTGCACTGAAGCCCGGAGAGCCGGTAATAGTCTGGGACGAGAACTATGACGAAGCTCGCCAGGCAGTGGAGGACGGCGAGCTTGAGGGGTTGCTGGTTTTCCCTGAGGACTTCACCGGCGGGATAGAGCAGGGCAGTGGCACCGAACTCACGGTGGTAGTCAATCCGGATGCCATCAACACCTACGCTGCCCTCAGTGGGCTGGCGAATTCCATTGCAACGCGGGTCGGCTCACAGTGGGTGGCCGCCAGCGCCACCATAGAACTCCTCATTGCGGAGGGGCTCCTGGATCCTGCCGACAGCGAGGCAATTGAAGAGGTTGTGGAAGGGATTCTATCGGGGGAGAATGTATCGGAGGGGCAATCGGCGATTGTTCTGGCTACGGAGTCCGTTGGCGAGGTTGAGCCGGAGAATGCGGCGGACTTCGTCATCCCTGGCTATCTGGTGATGTTTGTCTTCTTCGCTGCGGCGCTAGGCGCTGAGATTATAGTCAGGGAGCGACAGAACCACACGCTGGAGCGACTGCTGGCCAGCTCGGTACGCCGCTGGTCCATTCTGGGGGGTATATTTGCCGGCACCGCCGCCAAGGGCGTGGTACAGATAGCGATATTCTGGGTAGTGGGCATCCTGGCGTTTAGCATAGATTTGGGAGTGTCACCGGCTGCCGTCGTCATCCTCTCCATCCTCATGGTGGTCGTGTCAGCAGCTTTTGCTATTATGCTGGCTGCTCTGGTCAGGACTCGGCGCAGCGCCGGCTCGCTCGCTGTGCTCGCCGCGCTCATACTGGCACCTCTTGGGGGCTGCTGGTGGCCCCTCTTTATCCTTCCGTCATGGATGCAGTTCCTCGCCAAGTTGACGCCCCATGGATGGGCGATGATCGGTTTCAATAAGCTAATGCTCTTCGGCGCAGAGTTTGGCGACGTTGTCATGGAGATGCTGGTCCTGCTCGGCTTCGCGGTGGTCTTTGCGGTGATCGGCATCTGGCGCTTTCGCACCAGTGCCCTGTAACGAGCCCTAGCTGGGCTGAAGACGATATGGCACTGTTCAGTCACTGTGGTATCACAACCCCGGGCTCGCTACCTTAATCCGTGGATTCTGCTTGAGGACTGAGGGAGTCCTCTCCCTCAGCTTTCGTGAAGGAAAGGATTCCTTCACGCCTCAGAAAAAACCAACTAATAGACGAGTCTTTTAAATCTGGACTCACGGATTAAGGCGCTACAGCGCATCTTGGCAATGTCCAAGGCATTCGTTGTAATCATGAACGCAAGCAGGATGTGTACTTGGTCAAGAATGGATGAGCTACCTGCAAGCACCTCAAAATTCAAGATGTTCATGGAGGTTGGGGAACTTTTTCACCATGGAATTCGTCTGTATAATATGAACGCCTAAAATGTTTTAAGGGAGGCTCTCAATGAAAGCGAAATTTCTTATTGCCACAGTTCTAATGGTGGCTATTGTGGTGACCGGATGTGGTGGTGGAAAGTCGGCCTCGACATCCACCCTAAGCGTGCCCTCGGTGGCAGCCGGTGACATATCCAATCCAAAGCTGGCGCTGGCCTCTTGCTATCATCTAGAGGGCTTCTCTGTTGATTTGAGCGCGCCTTCATATTCCATGCCGTTGGCCTTGGACAAAATCACAAACCAGCAGAAGATAGAATCCCAATTCCAACTGAACGGAGATCAGCAGCAGCTTCTCAGGAGTAATGGTTTTGTGGTCATACCATGGCACGGAGATGATATAGTAGAGCCCTACGAGACTTTGAAAGAGCAAGAGGTCCCCATCTTTGTAACCTCGGACACATTGCTTCACCTGTACCACATACAGTTCAATGAAATTCTGAAGCGCATCGAAGAGGAGGAGTTTTTCGACGGCATCCTCGACATGAGCAAGGCAATGCTAGAGAGGGCTATCGAGGATTACGATGGATTTGCCGATTCAGATCTCAAGGAAGCGGCAAGGAGAAATGCGGCCTACTTTGCCGTAGCGTTGGAGCTTTTGCAGATGCCAACCGAGGGCTATAACGAGGATGAGGAAAGGCAAGAGATAGAGCTGTGGAACCAGGAGTACCCGTGGGACCCGAAGGAGTTCGTGCCCATAAGAAAGGTGAATTACGAGATTCCAAGCTGGATCAAGGCAGAGGTGGATGCGGAGGTCCAGAACATTGAGGCGCACCAGGGCTTCGAGCCTAGTGCCATCTTTAATTCAAACGATGCCTGCAACTGTTTCATCGGGGGTTGTTACTGTGAAGACTATTCCCAATATGTCCCCAGAGGGCACTATACCAGGAGTGAGACGCTGAAGAGGTACTTCAAGGCAATGATGTGGTATGGGAGGATGGCTTTCTTGCTTAAGGATGGAGAGGATGCTCTGGTGAGCGAAGCGGATGCCGACCTTGCTACCATTCAGGCGTCCTTGATCGCCGCTGAGCTTTCCGATGTGGAGGTTGGCGAGGAGACTGCCCAGGAAATCTGGGACCGAATTTATCTAGTTACCGCCTTTTTCGTCGGCACAGCCGATGACCTCACGCCCTATGAGTATCTTGATGCGATCGAGAAGGTATTTGGGGTCGAATTCGAGGCATCGGAACTGGCTGATGATGAGAAGCTGCTGAGCCTAAAGGCGGAGCTTGCTCAGATGAGAAACCCGGAGATTTATGGTGGCTCAGGTGTTTGCGTCGTATATCCTCCCATAACCAAGGAAAAGCTTTACGAATGTTTGGCCAAGACCAAGGGGATGCGGTTTATGGGGCAGAGGTTTGTGCCCGATTCATATATGTTTCAGAACCTGGTCTCGCCGGCTGTTGGCATGTACGTCGGCGATGATGAGCCCTTCACAATGAAGATGACCGCTGCCGGGCCGGCTAGATGCTTTCCCAGGGGGCTGGACGTGATGGCTGTCCTGGGCTCGGAAAGGGCTTATGAAATTCTTGAGGAAGAGGGAGATACTGAATACGAAGGCATTGACACAAGCTATGATATACAACTTGAAGAGCTCAAGAGCCAGTTCGATGAGTTTGATACCGCAGATTGGAACCGAAACCTCTACTGGTCTTGGCTGTATGCCTTGAAGCCTTTGCTACAGGAATTCGGTGATGGCTACCCTGCCTTCATGCAGACCCAAGCATGGCAGGACAGGGAACTGCAAGCGGCCCTATCATCATGGGCCGAGTTGCGTCACGATACCATCCTGTACGCCAAACAAAGCTATACTCCAGCCCTTGGCATGGTCCCTGTGCAGCCGGAGCCAGTTGTGGGCTATGTAGAACCGGTGCCTGAGTTCTATGCCAGGATGCTGGCACTGACCAGCATGACAAGGGAAGGACTCGACGATCTCGGAGTTCTAAATGAAACAGAGACCTCACGACTGGAGAGTCTGGAGCAGGTACTGGAGAGACTGCTTGATATCTCCATAGATGAGTTGGAAGGCAGGGAGCTTGATGATGATGATTACAGATTTATCATGGATTTCGGCGAGGAGCTTGATTCTATCATCGCTGGAGTAGAGGCGGAGGGGAAGGAAACAACGCTGGTCGCCGATGTCCATAGCGATGCCAATCAGCCGATGGAGGTTTTAGAGGAGGGGGTTGGGAACGTTGACCTGATTCTGGTGGCATACATGGTTCCTGATGGCAGGGTTATCGTCGGCGCTGGCCCTGTTTTGAGCTACTATGAATTCAAGCACCCCTTGAGTGATAGACTCACCGATGAGACGTGGAAGCAGATGCTGGAGCAGGGCAATGAGCCTGATAGACCCGATTGGATAGGGAGCTTCTACGCACAATAGGATATCAAA
>Ga0307430_1001133_pt1 | contig 20174 bp, 18 predicted proteins | sample SalMarWE160130MG_FD_202159 | JGI IMG/M metagenome (GOLD analysis project Ga0307430, IMG submission 202159) | Salt marsh sediment microbial communities from the Plum Island Ecosystem LTER, Massachusetts, United States - WE1603-130 | ecosystem: Environmental > Aquatic > Marine > Intertidal zone >...
AAGAGAAAGACAATTTGAGTCTAGGCTACCCTCTTTTTATTTACAACTTGTAAAGAAAATTCCCTTTGAAATAAACAAAGCAAGTGATAAAAAGGTGGTAGACTTTTATTTGTCATACAACCGCTAATCGGTAAATTGGTTAATCGTTGCATTAATCAATTGGTAAATTTTTAAATTTACCAATTGATTTTTTTACTTCTTATTATAAATATGCTAAAATATTTTCAGTTTATTATATATTAAATAAAGGCAAGGGAAATATTATTGTGCCTAAAAAATTTTATTTGATTTTGATTTTTTTTATTATTGCCGCTTTAGTGGTTGCCGGGATTATTAATTTTCATCGTTCCGGCTTGGAGAATAATTTTAAGCAAGTAGAACTGGCAATGAGCCTGAATGAATTAAGAGAATTATCTTATCAGGAAGGTTATGATGAAATTGAACTACTGGCTAAAATAAAAAACTCCGGGATTAATTCCATAGCTGTTCATGAAGATACCTTGGAAAGCCTTGCTTTGTCCGGGAAGATACTCTATTTTTCTGATAAAGAACTTAATAAATTAAATTTCTTCTTAAAATCACTTGACCCCTTTAAAAAATTTCAACCTGCACCGGGAGAAGCTTATATTGTATTCAATGATAAAAATGATTATCTTCGTATAAAAGAGAATTTGCAAAGACAATTAGGCGAAAATTTAGTAATAGATCTTGGTTTCCTTCCTTATATAGGTTTAAAAGTGAAAGGGAGTGAAGAAAAACTTGCTGATTTAGGTTTAGGATTTTCAGAAGAAGATATTGAGTTAGTAAGAAATTTGGGCTTTCAGGTCATTTTACGTCTTAAAAATTTCGCTCGAATAAATAAGGAAGATATAGAGTTCAAGTTTAAAGAGAGTGATAAAGCCGGAAAGATTTCGGGAATAATTTTTGAAGGGGAAGCAGTTTTGGGTTATCCTTCAAAAGAAAACTTAATTCATACCGCAGAACTTCTAAAAACAAAAGAATATCCTTTCGGAATTATAGAATTTGCCGGTCAAAAAGGGATTGAAATAGCCGCTCATCAAGCAAATGAATTAGCAGTTAGAGTTCATAGTATTACCAAAGAAGAAATGGAAATTATTTCTAAACAGAAAGCTACGGAAAGATGGATTAGAGCAGCCAAAGAAAGAAAGGTGAGAATCTTTTATGTCAAGCCTTTTATGAAGTCTAACTTTAATCTTATTGAGGAGAATCTAGCTTATATCAGAACTATTACAGAAGAGTTGAAAGCAAATGGTTTTAGCATGGGAAGAGCCAGCATTCTTTCTACTACCTATCAAGAACCAAAAATATTTATTCTTTTATTAATTCTGGGAGTTATTTCCGGGGGATTAATTCTCTTAAAAAATGTCTTCAACCTAAAAAAATATCAAGAATATTCCCTGTTATTTTTAGGAATATTATTTTCTCTGGTCCTCCTCTTTTTAAATCGTGAAGTCTTTTTAATAAAGCTGATGGCCTTGCTGTCAGCCCTAATATTTCCTACCCTGGCTATTATTGCTAACGAAAAGTATTTTTTGGAAAATAATAATTCTAAATTTGAAGATGCCCGGGATATTCCTGAAAACAATCCCGGTTTTATTCTGATGATAAAACAAATTTTAACCGGATTTTTCAGGATAATTTTAATTACTTTGTCCGGCGCCCTGTTAATAGCAGCTTTATTAAGCAATAATGAATTTATGTTGGGGATAGAACAGTTTAGCGGAATAAAGATTTCTTATCTGATCCCGCTTCTTTTGGTTCTGGCAATAATGTGCTTAAAGGTGAATAAGGGCAAATTAATGATTTTGGAAAATATCAAGAAACCCATCCTGATTGAACATGTAATTATAATGATGTTCTTTGCGGTATTTTTGGTAATTTACATATCCCGTTCAGGGAATTTCTCTTTTATCCCCGTTTTGGGCATCGAGGAAAAGATAAGAATTTTCCTGGAAAAGACTTTAATTGCCCGTCCCAGAAATAAAGAGTTTTTAATTGGTTATCCCGCTCTGTTATTGGCGATGAGTATGAATTACCTAAAAATAAAAGAATTTAAGATTCCTATAATTATTATCGGGACTATTGCCCCGGTTACTTTGATTAATACCTTCTGTCATATTCACACTCCCTTTTTATTTTCGATGCTGCGTACTTTTAACGGGGTATGGTTAGGTTTAGCATTAGGATTAATAGCGGTTACTATATTTTATTATCTGGTAAAAATATTTAGGGAAAAAATTAATTATGGAAAAGTCTAAAACCATAACAAAGATAATGATTTCCGGTTATTATGGTTTTAATAATACCGGGGATGAAGCCATTCTTAAATCTATGGTTGGAGCCTTTAAAGAAAAGATACCTCAAATAAAGATAACAGTTCTTTCCCAAAGTCCCTTGCAGACCTCTCAAAGTTATCAGGTAAAAGCTATAAATCGACTGCATTTAATTGATATTATGCGTTGTTTACGAGATACTAATCTCTTTATTAGCGGGGGCGGAGGATTACTCCAGGATTCAACCGGAAAGGGCTGGAGCATATTATATTACCTGGGATTGATATTGGCAGCAAAAACAGTTAAAGTGCCGGTTATGATTTATGCCCAGGGTATCGGTCCGGTAAATAAGCAGATTAACAAAAAATTAGTAAAGTGGATTTTAAATAAGGTTGATTTAATTACCGTAAGAGATAAGCCCTCTAAAGAATTATTAGAAAATTTAGGAGTGGTGAAACCATCAATATACGTGAATTCTGATCCCGTCTTTTTATTGAAGAAAAAAAACATTAATAATATTATAGATAGACACCCCTTTATTCAGCAATTGATTAATTCAGATAATCGTCCCCTAATTGGAGTTTCAGTCAGAGAATATAAAGGCAACGGATTAGAGTCAAAAAGTATATTTGCCCAAGCAGCTGATTATTTAGTTGAAAATTACCAGGCAAAAATTATTTTTCTTCCCTTTAAATTTGATGAAGATGTGTATAGCAGTGAAGAAATATTATCTTTAATGAAGAATAAGGCTGAAGTATTAAAAATAAAACTTGAGCCTGAAGAATTACTCTCTGTTCTATCTCGATTATCTCTGCTGGTTGGGGTAAGGCTTCATTCAATCATATTTTCCAGCATAGCTAATATTCCTTTTGTTGCTTTTAACTACGACCCCAAAGTGAAATATTTTGTAGAAGATTTAGGATTATCTGAATTACTGTTAGAAATAGGTGAAGATATCTCTTTAAAAAATATTCAAGAAAAGGTAGAATATATCAGAGAAAATAATGATAAAATAAAAGATATTTTACTCGAAAAAGTGAATAATTTAGAAGAAAAGGCCCTTACTAATAATGAATTGGTTTATAAGTTTTTAAATCCATAACCATTGAGGTTACTATTTAATATGATTAGAATGTTTCACGTATATAAAAATTATCCCAATAAAATTCAGGCCTTACGGGATATCAATATCCATATAAAAAAGGGTGAATTTATTTTTTTAGTAGGTCCCACCGGGGCAGGGAAGAGCACTTTTTTAAAATTGATTTACCGGGGGATTGTTCCTACCAAGGGACAGGTAATTGTTGATGGGATAAACATAGCTCGACTTAAACCTGGTTATATCCCTTATCTAAGACGGAATATAGGTATCGTCTTTCAAGATTTTAAATTACTGTATGATAGAACGGTATATGAAAACATTTCCTTTGGTTTAAAAGCGATTGGAGCAACTAATTTTGAGATAAGACAGCAAGTTAAGAAGGTCCTTAATTTAGTAGGGCTGGAAAATAAAAGGAAGACAAAACCACATTTATTATCTGGAGGAGAACAGCAAAAATTATGTATTGCCCGGGCTATCGCTAACGAACCATTAATATTACTTACCGATGAACCAACTGGAAATTTAGATCCTTACACTTCCTGGGAGATTATGAAACTTCTATTTCATATAAACATACGGGGAACTACTATTATAATGGCTTCCCATGATAAACTTATGATAGATAAAGCCAAGAAGCGAGTAGTGAGGTTGGAGCGAGGACGAATAATGGAAGATACAGAAAGAGGGACATATTAAGATGATTTTTGAGAATACGGGATTTTATTTTAGAGAGGCTTTGCTCAGTTTTAGAAGAAGTGCTTTAATGAGTATGGCAGCAATACTAAGCACCACTACAATTTTACTTATTGTTGGTATCTTTCTATTAATATCTGTAAATTTAAATCTTTTTTTAGAAAATTTAGAATCCCAATTGGAGATTGTGGTTTATTTAGAAGATGATATTTCCCAAGCTGAGATAAATAATTTAAAAAGTAATATTATTTCAATAGATGAGACAAAAGAGGTAAAATTTGTATCTAAAGAAGAAGCCTATCAGAATTTACTAAAGAATTTAGGAGAGCAGAAAGATATACTCAGTGCCATTGAAAAAAACCCGCTTCCAGCTTCTTTTGAGATACAGGTAAAAGATCCTAAGATGATTGAGCAAATTGCTAATCAGATAACTAAGTTTAAAAAAGTGGAAGAAGTCGAGTATGGCCGGGAAACAGCAGAAAGATTGTTAAATTTTACTTACATATTTAGAATAGCAGGAATGTTGGTATTATTCCTCCTGGTTTTTGCTTCTATTTTGATTATATCTAATATAATAAAAATCACTGTATATGCCAGAAGAAACGAAATTGAAATAATGAGCTTGGTTGGAGCTACTGCCTGGTTTGTTAAGTGGCCCTTTATAATTGAGGGCTTTTTACAGGGCTTTATCTCAAGCGTTCTTTCCACAATAATTTTATATAATTTTTATTTTTTTGCGGTAAATAAAGTGCACCAAGCCATTCCTTTTTTGCCATTAGTGGTAGACAATGTAGATTTGTTACCTATGGGTATAGCAATTGTGTTGTTAGGTAGTTTTGTAGGAATTTTAGGGAGTATGTTTTCAGTAGGAAAATATTTAAATGTATGAAAAGAGATTGATTTTAAGAAATAAGAAAATATTTTCTATTTTAACATTGATTTTAACCTTTATCTTATTTGTTGTGTTTTTTAGCTATGGGGATAGTAGTGGAGATCTCAGTCAAAAGATAAAAGAGGAAAATCAGAGGTTAAAAAAGATAGAGCAGCAGATTAAAAGTATTAAAGATGAAATTAATAATTTGCAGAAGGAAGAAAGTGGTTATTTAGAAGCACTTCATAAAATAGAAAAGCTTTTACAGGATACAGAGAAAGAATTGCAAGCTATCGAAAAAGATTTAGAGTTTGCTCAAAAAGAGATAAAAATAGCAGAAGATGAAGTTATTATTGAAAAGGAAAAACTAAAGGAAAAGACCAAGCTTTTAGAAGGCAGATTAAGGCAGATATATAAACACCGCTTAACCGGCTACCTAGAAATTTTATTCAACAGTGAAAGCTTTTCTGATTTTCTTACCCGTTTCAGATATATAAAAAATATTCTATCCTTAGATGCCGAAGTGATTAATGATATTCGCCAGCAGATGGAAAAAATAGAAGACCATAAGATAAACCTGGAGAATAGGGAAGAAATATTAAATTTGTTAAAAAAAGAAGTAGAGAAAGAGAAAGAAAATATTGAATTTTCTATTAAAGGCAGAAAATCTATAATTGATAAGATAGACTCTCAAAAAGAAGTATATCTGAAATCATTAAAAGAGTTAGAGCAATCTTCTCAAGAAATAAAGAATATAATAGAAAGAATTTACAAGCAGCAGGAAGAGGATTCTAAGGAAGTTTCCCAAAAAGAAGTTCCAGCGATTACTCTAAAACCCAAAAAGGGAATTTTGGCTTTACCAATTCAGGGTAAATTAATTTCCGGATATGGAAGACAAAAAAATACCGAATTTAATACTGATACCTTTAATTCGGGAATAGATATTAGTGCTCCCCTTGGACAGGTAGTTCATTCAGCCGGTGCGGGAGAGGTAATTTATACTGGAACTATAAAAGGATATGGACAGATAATAATTATTGATCATGGAGGAAGGACTACTACTCTGTATGCCCACCTTTCTAAAATTTTAGTAGATATCGGAGACAGAGTAATAAAAGAACAAACTATAGGCCAGGTGGGCGATAGTGGAGGTGTTTCTTCTCCTAGGCTGCATTTTGAGGTTAGGGTAGAAGGTAAACCCACTGACCCTATGAATTGGCTATAAATATTAATATTTTTAAGATTAGGCGGTAAAAAAATTGGTTAAGATAAAAAGAAATAAAATAATTACTTTAATTACGATTTTTGTATTGGTTTCTATAATAAGCGGATTTATATTTTATAATGTTAGGGCAAATGCTAAGACTTACGAAGAGGAACTATTTAACAATTTAGAGCCTTTCTTTGAAACTTTAAATTTGATAAGATTTGAATACGTAGAAAAAGATATAGATTTAGATAAAGTTATTCAGGGGGCAATAAGAGGTATGCTTAAAACCCTTGATGACCCCTATACTCGTTATATGGATCCTGAAGGCCTTAAAAGGGAACAGGAAGATATGTTTTTAGGTCGTTTTGGAGGATTAGGGATAATTATTTCTATAAAAGATGATCAATTAACTATAATTTCTCCTATTGAAGATACCCCGGCTTATGGAGCAGGAATAAAAGCAGGAGATAAGATAGCGGAGATTGATGGAAAATCAACAGAAGGAATGGCATTAGACGAAGCAGTAAATATTTTAAGGGGAGAGAAAGGAACTGAAGTTACCTTAGGAATTAAGAGAGGAAATATAGAGGAACTTTTAAAAATTACCATAATCCGAGATATAATCGAAGTTAAAGCGGTAAAAAAGGAGGTAATGGGCAGGAATAGCAACATTGGTTACATCAGGATTACTACTTTTAATATAAATACCGATCCTGAATTAAAAGAAGTATTAAATGAATTTAAAAAAGATAGTGATATTCAGGGGATTATTCTTGATTTACGCAATAATCCGGGAGGATTATTGGATAGTGCTATAGAGGTAGCCAGTAAATTTATAAAAGAAGGACCGGTTGTCCATATCAAAGATAGAGATGGGACAGTAGCTACTATAGAATCCAGAGGAAATAAATATCCTGAATGGCCTTTATTCGTGTTGGTTAATGAGGGTAGTGCAAGTGCTTCGGAAATTGTAGCTGGAGCGATTCAGGATACTGGTAGGGGTAAGTTGATGGGAGAAAAAACATTTGGCAAGGGAGTAGTTCAGCAAGTCTTTAATCTTTACGATGGTTCAGGAATTGCTATTACCACTTCTGAATATTTCACCCCTAACGAGCGTTCTATAAATCATATTGGGATTGAACCGGATATATTAGTAGAACCGGTAGAAGATAGTGAACAGGATATGCAATTAAATAAGGCCATACAGTTCTTGGAAGAGGAAATAAAACAGTCGTTAGTCGTTAGTGAATAGTGAATAAGTTGTAGGGGCAGACCTTGTGTTTGCCCTTTAGGTACTAAATCGAAAGGAAAATTATTTTGAAGAAAAGCCAGAAAGAAATTATAAATATTATTGCTTTAGTAATTATTTTGATCGTAGCTTTTAATATTTCTAATTTATTTAATAATTCTATTAAGGAAGAAAATAACCTTGGTAATACCCAGGATATTAATCCGGCCGTTACCAATGAAGCAGAGTCAGAAGTAAAAGAATCTGAAGAAACCACTTATGACAGCGAACAATATGCAGATTTAATAGTTGATGATTTGGTCTCTTCAGAGGAAGAGACAAACTTTTCACCTAAAGTAGCTTTTATAATAGATGATTTGGGATATGAAACAGAAGTGGCAAAAAAAATGATGGAATTGGAATATCCTATAGCACTATCTATATTACCTTTTCTCCAGCATTCTGACTTTACTGCAGAAGAGGGGAAAAAAAATAATAAAGAAATTATATTGCATCTACCGATGGAGCCTAATAATTCCGATGCCAACCCCGGACCCGGTGCTATTAAATCTTATATGCCGGAAGAAGAGATCAGGCAGGCTGTTAGGAAATGTATATTAGATTTTTCGTATGCAATTGGGGTAAATAATCATATGGGATCAAAGATTACCGAAGATAGAGAAATTATGAAGATAGTTTTAGAAGAGATTAAAGGATACAATTTATTTTTTATAGATAGTATGACCAGTAAGAATTCTATTGCCTATGAGGTTGCCCAGGAGATGGGGATTAAGTCTGCGGTAAGGTCGGTCTTTTTGGATAATAATAATGATATGGAATATATTAAAGGGCAGATGTTAGAAGTTCAGGAAATAGCTTTAGAAAAAGGAGAGGTAATTGCTATCGGTCATGATCGGATAAATACTTTTTATGTATTGAAGATAATGATTCCTGAATTAATTAGGGCGGGTATAGAAATAGTCCCGGTTTCAGAATTAGTTAAATAAACCCCTGTTTTTATAATTTAAAAAATTAATCTCATTACTCATTACTCATCACTTATTACTGTATTTTACTTGGTACTCGATACGCAATACTCGATACTATCTTATTCTGACTCCTGAATTCTGTCTCTTCCCTCCTTCACTATAACGCAATACTCGATACTGTACTAAAAGATTGTGTTCTTAATGCTTTTATATTATAATAATCTTGTTTCTTAAAAAAATAGCATATAGCGTACAGAACTATTCATTAACGACTAATTAAAGATGGAGGAAGAATGGAAAACAAAAAAATACGGGTTAGGTTTGCCCCCAGCCCTACAGGTATGTTACACATCGGAGGAGCCCGAACAGCTTTATTTAATTGGCTTTATGCCAGACATTATAATGGGACCTTTGTTTTGCGCATTGAAGATACCGATCAAGTAAGGTCTACCGAAGAAGCAGTAAATGTAATATTGGAAGGCATGAAATGGCTTGGTTTAGACTGGGATGAAGGCCCCGGAAAAGGCGGGGAATATAGTCCTTATTATCAGATGCAGAGATTGCATCTTTATCAGAAATATGCTAAGCAATTACTGGAAGATAAAAAAGCTTACTATTGTTATTGTACCAGAGAAGAATTGGCTGAGAGCAGAGAAAAACAATCAAAAGAAAACAAATCTCTTAAGTATGATAGACATTGCTTGAACCTTAGCGAAGAGGATAAAAAGAGATATGAAGCAGAAGGTAGAAAGCCAGTAATAAGACTTAAGATTCCTACCAAGGAAATTGCCTTTAATGATTTATTAAGAGGTGAAGTGACTTTTGACGGCGGGCTGTTAAGTGATTTTGTAATAATGAAATCAGACGGAATTCCCACTTATAATTATGCGGTAGTCATTGATGATGCCTTAATGAAGATTACCGATGTTATGAGAGGAGATGACCATATTTCTAATACTCCCAAACAGATAGTAATCTATGAAGCCCTGGGATTTGATGTGCCAAAATTTGCTCATATTCCGATGATCACGGGAGAAGATCATGCTAAATTAAGTAAGCGCCACGGAGCAGCATCTGTTATGGAATACCGAAAAATGGGGTATATACCAGAAGCACTAGTCAACTACATTGCTCATTTAGGGTGGTCTTCCGGTAGTAATAGAGAAATATTTTCTGTAGAAGAAATTGCTAAAGAATTTACTTTAGATAAAATTTCCAAACACGCCGCTGTTTTTAGTATGGAAAAACTAAATTGGTTTAATAGTGAATATTTAAAGAAGATGCCTATCGATTTCTTAACCAAAATGCTTCTTCCTTTTCTTAAAGAGGCTAATTATATTGAAAATGAAGAAAATCTTTCTCCGGCAAAAAATGAGTACATAAAAGAGGTACTGAAGTTGATGCAGGGAAGGATTAAAAATTTTTCTCAGTTTATTGACTACGCGGATTATTTTTTTGTGGATAAAATTAATATTGAACCACAGGCCTTTGGCAGCGTATTAAACAAAGAAGGTGTGTCAGGTATTTTGCAGGCTTTAGAGGAAAAGCTTTCTGCTATTAAATGTTGGGACGAAGAAAGTATTGAAAATGCCGTAAGAAAAGTTGCCTCTTCTTTACAAATAAAAGGCGGCCAAATAATCCATCCTACCCGGGTTGCGCTGAGCGGTAAAAAAGTAGGCCCTGGTTTGTTTGAATTAATGGTGGTGTTAGGTCAGGACAAGACTGTTAAACGCTTGAAAAAAGCCATAGAAAAAATAAAAGAAGCAAAAAATAGAAAATAGGCTTTTAAAAAAATAGAAAATGTTATAAAATATGTAATGAAATAGTATTGATATTGGGGGATCGTCCAGTGGTAGGACACCAGATTCTGGATCTGGGAACGGTGGTTCGAGCCCACCTCCCTCAGCCATTCCATTATAAAAATAGTCGTTAGTGAATAAGCCTAGCGTGGAGCGTACAGCGTTTAGCGTATAGTCAGGAAAGAGGAAGACATAAGATGAGATAGTATCGGGTATAAAGTAAAATACAGTAATAAGTGATGAGTAATGAGTAATAAGATTAAATTTTTGGAATTATAAAAACAGGTACTTATTACATATTACTTCAATTGCTGGTTACTTGGTTAAAAAAGGCAAAGAAAACAAAAAGAATGTATATCGTCTTTATTATCTTGAATTTTTATTTTCTTTTTTTCTTGACTCGATACTATCTTATTTAATTGGCAAATTGGTTAATTAATTTATTGGTTCTGGCGCAATCGAATAGTGGTTAATTCGGCTGGCTCTCAATCAGCAAACGGGGGTTCAATTCCCCCTTGCGCTACCATTTTTTAAAATAATAATATAATTTCGAGACGAGCAGGGTCTACCTGCTCTTTTTATAATATAAAATATTATACTGACCGATAAAATTGATAAGATAAAAGAGGGGAAAAGTGAATAATAACGAAATTTTTTTTAGCAAGGAAGGCTTGAAAAATTTAAAAGAAGAGATAAAGCATTTAGAGAGAGAAAAAAGAAAAGAAATACAAGAAGATATTAGCCGGGCTTTAGAGTATGGAGATATATCTGAAAATGCAGAATATAATATTGCCCAGGAAGATCAACGTATGAACGAAATAAATATTGTTAGATTAAAGCAAAAGTTAAGTAGGGCAAAAGTAGTAGAAGAAGACTGCTGTTCGGAAGGGATTGGCATCGGCACAACTTTAAAGCTGAAAAATTTAGGTTCCGGGGAAGAAATAGAATACATCTTTGCCCCAGATGATCAAGTAAATTTTGCACAAAATAAAATATCCCTAAATTCTCCCTTGGCGCAGGCCTTCTTAGGTCACCAGGAAGGAGAAGAGGTAGTGATTGAAGTTCCTATCGGAATATTAAGATATAAAATATTAAAAATATTATAATGAAAACCATAATATTAGAAATAAATCCCAAAAAAATAGATTTAGCTAAGATTAAAATAGCTGCCGAAGAAATAAAAAAAAGTAACCTGGTGGCTTTCCCAACTGAAACAGTTTATGGATTGGGGGCAGATGCCCTCAATGATAAAGCGGTTGCGAAAATATTTCAAGCCAAAGGAAGACCATTTAATGACCCGCTAATTGCTCATATTGCCGATATAAAAGAACTATATAGATTATCCAGGAAAGTTCCCTCGGTAGCTTTAAAGTTAGCCAAAGCATTTTGGCCGGGTCCCCTTACTTTAGTCCTTAAAAAATCTGAATTAGTTTCAGGTATTGTTACTGCCGGTTTAGATACGATTGCGGTAAGGATGCCTGCTAATGATATTGCTTTAAGCTTAATTAGAGAGGCTAAAACTCCCATAGCAGCTCCCAGTGCCAACCTTTTTGGAAGGACCAGCCCCACTACTGCTCAACACGTAGCCGATGATTTGGGCGGGAAAATTGAGATGATTATTGATGGAGGCAAAACAAAAGTAGGAGTAGAATCTACTGTGTTGGATGTAACTGTTGAACCCGTTCAAGTATTGAGGGCAGGGGGGATATCAGTAGAAAAATTAAAAGAAGTGGTTGGTCAGGTAAAAATAAGTAAGGAGCTAGAAGAAGGTTTCCGTTCACCGGGAATGTTAAACAGTCATTATTCTCCCCGGGCAAAATTGATTTTAGTAGAAAAGAAGGGAGATGCTCAAGTAGAAGAAGTTCGCAGGCTGGCTTCTAAATATATAGCGCAGGAGCTTAAAGTGGGGATAATGGCTAAAGAAGAGAATCAGAATAAATATAATGGATTTGATTTTAAAGTTATAGGTAAAGGCAGTGAGTTAGACGTTTGTGCAACAAATCTCTTCTCAACCTTAAGGAGTTTTGATAAAGAAGGATTTGAGATTATTATTGCTGAAGGTTTAGAAGAACATGATTTGGGCTTGGCAATAATGGAGCGATTAAGAAAAGCTGCTGTCCCTAAATAAAATTTGACAGAAATCAAGGACTGTGCTAATATTTTAAAAAATGTTAAGGAGTAGGCAAGGTGGCTATAAATAGAGAATTTGCTAAACCAATAAGTTCCTTTAATTTTTATTACTACTATTATACCACCGATGTTTATGCCTTAGCATCTTAGAAGTTTAAAATAAGATATCATAGGCATAGACATCGGTTTTATGCCTATGATATCTTTATATATTTATATATATAAAGGCCATAGGTTTTTCAAATTCCTATGGCCTTTTTTATTTTGTTAAAAAATTTAGAGGTAGGGGCTCGATTCATCAAGTCCGCAAAGAATGTAAATGTCATTGCGAGCCCTGATTTATCAGGGCGTGGCAATCTCAGATTGTGTCAGAGAACCGTCCCCTGGCATGAATAAGGAGGTATATATATGTTAGTAAGAGGAATAAGAGGGGCAACAACTGCAGAGAGCAATACCAAAGAAGAAATTATCAAAAAGACCAAAGAATTATTAATTACTTTAAAAAAAGAAAATGATTTCAAAATCAAAGATATAGTAAGTGTTTTGTTCAGCGTTACTCCTGATTTAAATGCTGCCTTTCCTGCTCAATCAGCACGAGAATTAGGCTGGAATAGAGTTCCCCTTTTTGATATGCAAGAAATAGATGTTCCGGGGAGCCTGCCTAGATGTATTCGAGTATTAATCCAGATAAATTGCCAAAAAAGTCAAACAGAAATAAAGCATTGCTATTTAAGAGGAGCAAAAATATTAAGAAAAGATTTGGTTAAAAAGACCTTAAATTTAAAGGAGAGTGAGTCTAAATGATTATCGTAATGAACAGCAAAACTGATGATGCTGATGTAGAAAAAGTAATACAGAAATTACGCGAAATGGGACATAAAGTACACATCTCTCGGGGAGAAAGGCGGATTATCTTAGGAGTAATCGGAGATGTAGAAAATTTATTTTCCGTTCCTTTTTATGCCTTTAACGGTGTGGAAGAAATTATCCGTATTATGAAACCTTATAAATTAGCAAGCAGGGAATTTAAGGATTTTGATACTATCATTAAAGTAAAAGATATAACTATTGGAGGAAAAGAAGTAATAGTAATGGCAGGGCCTTGCGTGGTAGAAAACGAAAAACAAATATTTGAAACTGCCCGCTACGTCAAAGCTGCCGGAGCAAAGATATTAAGGGGAGGAGCTTTTAAACCTCGGAGTTCTCCTTACAGCTTTCAGGGATTAGGGGAGGAAGGTTTAAAGTTGTTGGCTCAAGCCGGAAAAGAAACAGGTTTAGCAGTTGTAACTGAAGTGATGTCGGTTAACCAGATAGAACTGGTAGGTAAATATACCGACATATTTCAAGTAGGTGCTCGTAATATGCAGAATTTTGTATTGTTAAAAGAATTGGGTAAACTTAAAAAGCCCATACTGCTTAAAAGAGGAATGCCAGCTACCATAGAGGAACTATTATTATCAGCAGAATATATTTTATCTCAAGGAAATTATGAAGTAATATTATGTGAGCGAGGAATTCGTACTTTTGAAAACTATACCCGTAATACTTTGGATTTAAGTGCAGTCCCTGCCTTAAAGAGGTTGAGTCACTTGCCCATAATTGTAGACCCCAGCCATGCTACCGGAAGATGGAGGTTGGTAAGTCCGATGTCTAAAGCTGCTATAGCCGCTGGAGCGGATGGCTTACTTATCGAAGTTCACCCTGACCCAAAAAGTTCGCTCAGTGATGGAGCTCAGAGTTTAAAACTCGATACTTTTGCCCAATTAATGAAAGAAATCAAGCCGATAATTCAGGTGATAGGCCGGGAATTTGGCACATCTGCTGAATATGATTTAGAGGGGATGAAAAATTAAGTGGAACTTGTTTTAGAGAAAGCCAGTAAATTAAAAGGAAATATATTTGTCCCTGGAGACAAATCAATCTCTCATCGGTCTTTGATTTTAGGGTCTATAGCCCGAGGAGAGACCCGAATATCTAATTTTTTAAATTCTTTGGATTGTCTTAAAACATTAGAGTGTATGCAGGCTTTGGGAGCAGAAGTAGAGTTATGTAAAGATAATTCTGTTAAAATAAAAGGTAAAGGATTATACGGGTTACAAGAACCGAAAGATATACTTGATGTGGGAAACTCAGGGACGACCATCCGTCTCTTAGCCGGTCTGCTTAGCGGACAGGATTTTTATTCTGTTTTACGTGGCGATGCTTCAATCAGAAAGAGACCTATGAAAAGGGTTGTCGAGCCCCTTAGATTAATGGGGGCAGATATATGGGGGAGAAAAGATGGCCAGTTCGCTCCTTTAAGTGTTAGGGGAAATAAGCTCAATCCTCTTCACTATACTTTGCCGGTAGCCAGTGCTCAGGTAAAAACTGCCCTCTTGTTGGCTGGTCTTTATACTAAAGGGGAAACAGTAATTAAAGAACCACTGCCTGCCAGAGACCATACCGAGAGAATGTTAGAGATTACACAGGCAGATATAAAAATTTCTCCTTCCGAAATTAAATTGACGGGTGGAAAAGAATTAAGGGGTACGGATATTTTTATACCCGGTGATATTTCTTCTGCTGCTTATTTCATAGCAGCTGCCAGCATATTAAAAGGTTCACAAATTACAATTAAACAGGTAGGGGTTAATCCTACCAGAACCGGGATAATCGAAATGCTAAATAAAATAGGAGCAAAGATTGATATCTTAAATTATAAGATAAAATCGAATGAACCCCAGGCTGATTTAATAGTAGAATATTCAAAACTAAAAGGAGTAGAGATCAAGAAAGAAAATATACCTTTCTTGATCGATGAATTACCCCTTATTGCGGTGGCGGCAACTCAGGCGCAGGGTAAAACGATAGTAAGTGGGGCAAGGGAATTAAGGGTAAAGGAGACCGATAGAATAAAAGCTATTGTCAGTGAATTGAAAAAAATGGGAGCAGATATTAAGGAAAGAGAAGATGGCTTTATAGTGGAGGGACCTTCCAAATTAAAAGGGGCAGTTTGCGAAAGTTATAATGACCACCGAATTGCTATGTCTTTAGCAGTGGCGGCTTTATTAGCTGAAGGAAAAACTGTGATCAGAAATTCAGAATGTATAGATATATCTTTCCCCGGATTTGAAAAGATTTTACAAAATTTGATTAATTTTTAATCTGTCATTGCGAACGTAGTGAAGTAATCTCTATAAAGGATTAAGGTGGGGGCGTGAACCTAAATGAAAAAAGAAATAAGCGGAAAGACTAAAATAATCGGAATAATCGGTGAAAATATAGAAAACAGTCTTTCTCCGCTTTTCCATAACCAAATAATACTCAAACATTCTTTAAACTTTTGTTATCTACCTTTTCAAGTAGCAGAAACCGATTTAGGCAAAGCCATTCAAGGTATAAGAGCCTTAAATGTAAGAGGGGTAAACATTACTTTTCCCTACAAAGAGAAAGTAATTGAATTTTTAGATGAAGTAGAAGAATCTGCCCGAAGAATTGGAGCGGTAAATACTATTGTCAATAATAAAGGAATTCTCACCGGTTACAATACCGATGTAATTGGGTTTAAAAAAAGCCTGCAGGACAATGGAAAGTTTGTCATAAAAGAAAAAAAAGCAGTTATTTTGGGGGCAGGAGGAGCTGCTCGCGCAGTAACTTATTCCCTCTTAGAGGAGGGGATAGAAGAAATAAGTATCTTTAATCGAACTTTAGAAAAAGCTAAAAAGATTAAACAAAATCTTTCACCCTTTTTCCCAAAAAGCAGTATTAATATATTTTCTTTCGAGCAGAACGATTTGAAAGATAAAATAAAAGAAGCTAATCTTTTGGTTAATGCTACTTCCGTAGGGATGGCATCTCAACTCAACAATACTCCTTTGCCTGATGAAAAATTGTTTCACCCTAATCTCTTAGTTTATGACCTTATCTATCACCCGGCAAAGACCCTTTTATTAAAGCAAGCGGAGGGGGCAGGGGCAAAGATAATTAACGGTTTACCGATGTTGGTTTATCAGGGTATAGAGAGTTTCTATCTCTGGAGCGGACTTAAAGTGGAAGGGAAAGAAGTATTAGAAATGATTACACAAATTACATAAACTAGTTAGTTAGCATATAGTGTACAGCGGGTAGCGTATAGGCGCGGGGAACAATTGCGGAAAAATACAAATGCCAAAGATGTAAAAATATCCCCCAGCCTTCACATAGGACAGACATCTTACTACATAACGACTAACGGCTATTTAAGAAGGGAGAAAAGTAAAAATGTTAAGGTTTCTTGATGCAGGAGAATCTCACGGAAAATGTTTGTTGGGAATAATAGAAGGATTGCCAGCTGGTCTTTCCTTAAGCGAAGAAAATATCAATCTTAATCTAAAAAGACGTCAAGGGGGTTATGGCAGAGGAGAGAGGATGAAGATTGAACAGGACCGAGCAGAGGTATTATCCGGATTGGTAGAAGGAAAGACTATAGGAAGTCCTCTCGGTCTAATTATAAAAAATAAAGATTGGGAGAATTGGCAAGAAAAGGAATATCCTCCTTTGACTATTCCTCGACCAGGGCATGCAGATTTTTCCGGTACTATAAAATATGGATTTAAAGATGTAAGGAAAGTTTTAGAAAGAGCCAGTGCCCGGCAGACTGCCATGAGAGTAGCTATCGGTTCAGCAGCCGGCACTCTTTTAGCAGAGTTCAATATAGAAATTTACAGTTATGTATTAAGGATTGGTCAGGTCAAAGCCCGAAGGATTACTTCTTTTGATTCAAAAATCAAGACAGAGATTAATAAATCCCCTGTATATTGTATAGACGGGATAGCATCAGTTGGAATGTGTAGGGAAATTGACAGGGCTCGGGAGAAAGGAGATACTTTAGGCGGGGTATTTGAAGTGGTGATTACCGGTGTTCCCATAGGCTTGGGAAGTTATGTCCAGTGGGATAGACGCCTGGATGCTCGCCTGGCTTCAGCTTTTATGAGCATACCGGGGGTAAAGGCGGTAGAAATAGGTGAAGGAATAGAAGCTTCGGAGAAAAAAGGTTCAGCTGTCCACGATGAAATCTTTGCACCGGAAGAATCAGAAAAAGATTCCTTTCGATATTACCGAAAGACCAATCGGGCTGGCGGTATAGAGGGTGGAGTGACCAATGGGGAAAAGGTGGTAATCAGAGCTTATCTTAAACCCATACCTACTTTGATTAATTCTCTTCGTTCCATTGACTTTGCCACCAAAAAAGAGACCAGGGCAATCTATCAAAGATCTGATGTATGTGTTGTCCCAGCAGCCAGTGTAGTAGGAGAAGAGGCGGCAGCCTGGGAGATAGCTACAGCATTTCTGGAAAAATTTAGTGAGGATTCTTTACTGGAAATTAAGGAAAATTTCAAAAACTACAAGAAGAGGCTCCAAAAGATATGAAGGGTAATATTATCATTACCGGTTTTATGGGGACCGGCAAGAGTGTAGTGGCAAAAGAGGTAGCTCGAAAATTAAAAATGGAATTTATAGATATGGACCGAATAATCGAAGAACGCCGGGGAACAAGCATAGCAGATATTTTTGCCGGACACGGGGAAAATTATTTTCGGGAACAAGAGAATAAACTGGTAAAAGAGTTATCCCAGAAAGAAAATACGGTGATTGCTACCGGCGGAGGAACTCTACTTTCCTCAGATAATGCCAGGACACTAGGCCAGAGGGGACAAATAATCTGTCTTTACGCTGATTCCCAGACTATCTATAATCGGGTTAATAAAAAGAATAATCGGCCCCTCTTAAAAGGAGAAAACGTCTTAAGCGAGATTAACCATCTTTTAAAAGAAAGAAAGAAGGCATATAATAATTTTACTACAAAAATTGATACCACTAATCTGAGCATTCAGGAAGTTGTAGATAAAATAATAGCTCTTTTAAAGAGCGTTTGAAGAGCGAAGGGTGAACAGATGAAAGAAATAAAAATAAAAATTACAGAAGATAAAGAATATAAGATTTATATCAAAAAGGGAATTCTTATTAATTTAGACGAGCATTTATCTAAGACAATAGAGAATAAGAGAATTATTATAATTACCAATTCTTTAGTAAATTGTTTGTATGGAGTTAAGCTGTTGTCTTCCTTGAAAAAAGGTGGATTTAATCCTGATTTAATAGATTTAATTGAAGTCCCCGATGGCGAGAAATATAAATCTCTATCTACGGCAAAATATCTCTACGATGAATTACTAAAAAGGAAAGCTCACCGAACCACTACCCTTATAGCTTTGGGTGGAGGAGTTATAGGAGATTTAACCGGATTTGTTGCCGCTACCTATATGAGAGGCCTGCCTTTGGTGCATATTCCCACTACTCTTTTAGCCCAGGTAGATAGCAGTATCGGGGGGAAAGTGGCAGTTGATCATCATTTAGCTAAAAATATAATCGGGAGTTTCTATCAGCCAAAAGCAGTTTACACCGACCCCGAAGTTTTACAAACCTTATCAGACCAAGATATAAAGAATGGAATAGTAGAGACTATAAAGATAGCAGTTATTAAATCTCCGGCTTTTTTTAAATGGATAGAAAAAAATATTGATTTATTAATAAAAAAACATAGAGATCTGCTATGTGAACTGGTTAAAGAAGCTGTTTCTTTAAAAGCGGATATAGTCTTAAAAGACCCCTGGGAAAAAGGATTGCGTAAAGTGTTAAACTTTGGTCACAGTATTGGCCATGCCCTGGAAGTAGGAGCAGGATATCAGGATTTAAGTCATGGTGAGGCAGTAGCCCTGGGTATGTTAGTTGAAACTAAAATAGCTCGCAACAGAGGAATGTGTTCGGAAGAATTTGAAGGGCAGATTAAAGAAATATTATCATTCCCACCTCCTTCTCTGTCAGTCCCGCCTGCCTATGCAGTGCACGCAGACAGGCGAAAGCGGGAATTTAAATCTTTATTCCAATACATTAAAAATATAGACTACAACCAATTCTGGGAAACCTTAACCTTGGACAAAAAAAATTCTAAAGGTAAAATAACATTCATTCTACCGGAAGTCTTGGGGAAAGCTGTCTTAATTGATGACATAAATAAAAAAGAAGCAATAGAAGCCTTAGAAGAATTTAAAAAGGAGTGGAAATTATGTTAAAGATCGGAATAATTAATGGACCAAATTTAAACATGCTGGGAAAAAGAGATCAAAAAATTTACGGAAATTTAACCCTGGAAGAAATAAATCATAAAATTGAATCTTTTGCCAAAAAGGAAAATATTGAACTAACTATAAAGCAGTCCAATTTCGAGGGGGAGATTATTGAATTTATTCAGCAAAACTCTTCAAAACTAAATGGTTTAATTATCAATCCGGCAGCCTATACTCATTACAGTTATGCTATTGCCGATGCCCTAAGAGACTGTCCAATCCCGGTAGTTGAAGTTCATCTTTCCAATATATTTTCCCGGGAGGATTTTCGGGGAAAATCAGTGACCGCTTCTGCCTGTATAGGACAAATTGCCGGCTTCGGTTACCAGGGTTACATTCTGGCTATCCGTGCACTTTGTTCCCTCATCCCCTCGGAGGTGGAGGATTAAGGTGAGGGGGAAAGGAAAAAATCAAAATGAAAGAGGAAAGCGACTTTAAAAAAATAACTATTATCGGTGTCGGCCTAATTGGCGGTTCTCTCGGGCTAGCTTTAAAAGAAAATAGACCAAAATTTAAAATTATAGGTGTAGATAGAAAAGAAGTAATAAAAAAAGCCCTTAGCCGAGGCGCTATTGATGAAGGCACAGTCAATCTCGAAGAAGGAATAAAAGAAGCAGATGTAGTAATTTTAGCTACTCCTGTAAAAACAATTTTAGATTTATTACCCCAAATTAACCCTTTTCTGAAGAAAGGATGTCTGGTAACTGATACTG
>Ga0307430_1001135_pt1 | contig 20131 bp, 20 predicted proteins | sample SalMarWE160130MG_FD_202159 | JGI IMG/M metagenome (GOLD analysis project Ga0307430, IMG submission 202159) | Salt marsh sediment microbial communities from the Plum Island Ecosystem LTER, Massachusetts, United States - WE1603-130 | ecosystem: Environmental > Aquatic > Marine > Intertidal zone >...
GTATGAGAAAAAAATGTTAAAAACTAAATAAAACTGGGGCTCTGCCCCAGAGCCCGGGATTTTCCGCTTTGAAGCCAACGGCATGAAGAGTTGCTGCAGAGAAAATGATTGTGCCGTTGGCAAAAAAGCAATAAATCCTGCGGTTTTGTGGACAAATCCAACAAATATGATTGAAAAATACCTCTGTAATCATGCTACAGTCTCGAAAAAATACTCATTTTCAAAATCACCAACTTTTGCACTTATGTTCTTGTGATTTAAAAACTTATAAAAATTTTTTCACAAGAAGTCTGAAAAACTGAATGTCGAAACGCAAGTGAATATCCGCCTCGCGGCCGGTCCAATCCTGGGTGGATACCGGGGTCCACCAGCAATCCAATCACTCCAAAGTTCGGCCAAACCACTTCAAATTTCTTGTGCTCAGCAATTTTTGACTATCACTATATATGGTATATTGCCTAATTTCCCCAGACAGACTTTTATGGCTGTCTCTGCTGTTAAAATGGGTTTTCTTCAAAAGCCGGTTTTTAGTATTGATAAGCCGTATTTTGCTGCGAATTTGTATAACTTTAGGCTTTCACAAAAGTTAGCTAAGTACCAAACTTTTCTAAAGTTTTCAGGCCATTGTTGTCGATACCAATATTAAAAGGTTGTTTTGGGCCTCATAACGGATTAAGGGGATACACAAGATATAGTGGTTATTGGCTTTGAGGGGGGGAAATGGATTTTTCGCCTCGAAGCCTGTCATGCAAGGTAGTCTGAATGCCCGATTTCGATTCCAGTAGCCGTTTTAAGGGCCAAAATCGCCAAGTAAATCCTGTCGAAGATAGCCTTGCTCCGGATGAGGATTTAATTATGGAGCAAATTCTCGAAAATCTCAACACTACACCTATTGGCCAGGTGTTAAAAAAGATTTCTTCGCTGCCGGAGGTCCGCAAAGAGAAAATTCTTGACGTCCGCCAACAGCTTACAGAAGGTAAATATGCTATCAATGAGCATTTGGATGTTGCTCTCGATAGGGTTCTCGAGGACCTTACTGCATAAGGGGGGCTGCTTTGGGCCAAGCCTGATAAACAATTGAGGAATGGTTGAATCTCAATAGGTGTTTCGTTGGCAGCGTGTTTGTATTCGACCTTTTGGCTTTTTGGGTTTCCAATTTTGCGATTTACTGCAAATTGGCGCGTCTCTTTAACTACGAGACTATTTCAGGAACATCATCATCCGGCTCATCAATATCGACGGGTTTGTAGCCCGGCTTCTTTGATTTTTCCATCTCTTCCTTAAAAGCGACAGTAACTTTTTCCTGAATTCTTTTTCTGCATTCCGCATTTATCGGATGGGCGATATCGGCGTGCAGCTTCATTCTGCCTTTGAAATCCTTTTTTGCCCTGTTTTCCTGAAGAGCTGCTCCGCAGTTATTGCAGTATTTGGCCCTGAGATGGTTTTTGCCTCCGCACTTTTCGCAATGGTCGCTCATTTTCCTGGAGGGCATAGCGACGAAGTAGCCATTCGTACCTTCGATGACCTTGATGTCGCGAACCACAAACTCATTGTCCATCGTTATTGAGCAAAAAGCTTTTAACCTGTCATCTTTGTTGCTAACCATCTTGACTCTGACCTCAGTGATTTTCATTTTCTTTGCCTCGCCTAAAAGTTCACCATCTATTGTTACTGGCGATAATGCTTTTGCAGCCAATTTTTTCTTCAAGTTTGTGTTTGTACTGCCTGGCTATTTCCTCATCCCCACTCTCGACGACACAAAACATTGCTGAACCACTACCGCTCAGGCAGCAAGGCCCGATACCCAGCGACTCAATTTTTGCTTTCAGTTCGGCAAGACCTTCCACCAAACTGAAACAACTTGTTTCCAGCATATTTGCGCACATCTTCGCCACTAAATCAATTCTCTTTTTTCGGATATAGTTGTTTATTTGAGTGCTCAATTTTTTGTAGAGGGTCTGGTTATGCTTGTAATTGGCGTAAACTCTTTTGGTAGAAACACTTACGTCAGGAAGTATTAAAATCGCAAGAAAGTTAAATTTTTTGTTAATTTTTTTGATTTTTTCGCCTTTTCCTGTACAAAACGCTAACGGCCCACCCAAAAAGAAAGCTACATCGCTGCCTAATCGAGGCGCCAGCTTGGCGAGCTGGCGATTGGGAAGTTGAAAATCCATGTATTGGTTCAGCCCCATAAGGGTTGCCGCTGCGTCGCTGCTTGCCGAGCCAAGTCCTGAGCCGGCAGGGATATTTTTTGTAAGTGTGATTTTAATATCGGTCCACACACCGCAACTATTCAAGAGGAGTTTGGCCGCCTGGTAGATGAGATTTTCCTGACCTTCCGGCGCCCAGTATGGGCCTTGGCAGATGAGTTCGATGTCGGCTTTTTGGCCCGGCTCGATGAGGATTTCATCGTACCAGTTGACCTTGGCCATTATCGTTTCTAATTCGTGGAAACCGTCGGGGCGTTTGCCGGCTACAAGCAGAGACAAATTGATTTTGGCAGGCGCTCGAACCAATAAGCCATCGCCGACGGTTTCAAATTGTTCTTTGTCAACCATAATCTCGTATTGCGTATATCGTATCGCGTATTGCGTTTCTGCCTTCGCGCATCACAGATGCGCGAAAATGGTAATGCTTGTTGACATTATAATGGATTGGACTTATTTTGAGCACGGAAAATTGCAGAAGACAAAAGACTAAGAACCCAAGACAGAAGATAAATGGTGAGTAGTTAATTGGTGAGTGGTGAGTATTATTTGCGATTGATTGGGAGAGGCAGAAAAAATGAACGAATTGGAATCGAAAAATGAAAAACCGAAGGAAGGCCACCGGTTTGAACAGGAGCTTCTCAAGAAAGGGATGCGGTGCGACCTGGACCAGTACGAATTTCTCAGAGAGTGTTCAAAGAAAGGGGCAGAAGGTATAAAGCAGTGGAACGAGTGGCGCAATACGAACTTTGGGATAGAGATTTATCTGGAAGGGACACACAATCGGGGTGCTTATTTGGAAGGCGCAAACCTTTTTCTTGCAAATCTTAAAGGGACTAGTTTCTATGAAGCTAATCTTAAAAATGCAGATCTTCGCTTCGCAGACTTAGAGGATGTGGATCTTTTTAAAGCACATTTGGAAAACACTAAACTTGCTAAGACGATTCTAAAAAACGCAAGTCTTAGCAATGCCAATCTACAAGGTGTGCAAATTTGGAGTGCCAATTTAGAAAATGCTTGCCTTAGTAGCGCTCATCTTGAAAATACAAACTTTAGCTATGCCTATTTGAAAGGAGCTTGTCTCGACGAGAGCAATTTGCAAGGAGCGAGTTTCCAACAAGCTTTTGTTGATGGAATGACTTCAATTTGGAACTGCAAGGTTGACCGTGACACACATTTTATGGGTGTTGCTCTGAATAGTGTGTGCATAGATCCAAGAACTAAGCAGCTTTTGGAATATAATATCAGGCGGATGAACTGGGAGGCTTGGTATAATGAACAACATTGGTCATTGCGATGGCTGGTTCGTAAGTTCTGGAAGATAAGTGACTATGGTATGTCCACCAAGCAAATCATAAAGACTTTCTTTAAGTTGGCTTTTGTATTCGCGATTATTTATTACATTTGGGGTTTTATTGATTATTATCTTGTAGGCATTAAAGATTATCCTGGAATTGTAAGCGACTTGTTTGTGCTTGAAGACAAACAAGAAGCAGTATCACGCTGGTTAGTGCCTTTTCGTGCGGTTTACTTCTCTATAGTGACAATGACAACGCTCGGATTCGGTGATATGTACGCCAATGCCCACAGTTTCTTGAGAGGATTATTAGGTCACGTTCTACTGGCATTGCAGGTGATTTTGGGTTATGTTCTATTAGGTGCGTTGGTAACGCGGTTTGCGGTATTGTTTACGGCCGGCGGGCCGGCGGGAAGGTTTGCGGACGAGAAGAAAAACAGGAATAAAACCACAGAGAAAATTAAAAATTAAAATGGTGGGGCAAGCCCCACCCTACCAATTTTAATAGACTCCTCGGCTGCGCTCGGAATGACAAAAAGAATATCGAATAAGGAATATTGAATGCCGAACGATGAAGTCGTAAATAGTGAATCGAGTTACGAGCCACGAGAGACAAGCGACGAGTCCGTTGCATGGTGGCAGTGGCACAGGCGATTGTACAACTGGGTTGTTCACTGGGCCGATACCCACTATGGGATGGCGGCGCTTATTGTGCTTGCCTTGACCGAGCCGATATGCGTGCCGATTCCTGCGGATGTTCTGGTAATAGGGCTTTGCCTGGGTAAGCCGAAGCGCTCATTGAGGTACGGCCTGACCTGCGCATTTTTTTCTGTCTTGGGAGGGACGATTGCCTTTTCCCTCGGTTTGGCTATCGGGCCGGAGCGGGTAGTGGAATTTTTCAACAGTATCAGCCTTGGCCCAAAAGCACAACTGGCTCTTGACCTTTATACCAAATACGACTTCTGGGCAATTTCAATTTCGGCACTGACGCCGGTGCCCTATATGATTTTCAGTTGGGTTGGAGGGATGGCGGAAGTTTCTCTGCTGAAATTTGTAACGATAAGCATCGTGTTCCGCACGATGAGATTCGGCTCGGAGGCGTTACTTTTCTATTTTCTCGGTGAAAAAGCCCGGCGATTGATAGAAAAATATTTTAACATTGCCACGATTGTTGTTATTATATTGCTCATCTGTGTGGTTTATGCGATAAAGCTGTTGGGCCGAATATTTACCGGCTGAAAAATGAACGATGTCCAAAAACAGATACTGCTTAAGGTCGCGCGCGATACCGTTGAGGCGGTTATCAGCGGTGAGCCGACTGAGACGCCGCAATCGGACGACCCTGAGCTGAACGCCCCGTGCGGGTGTTTTGTAACATTGAAAAACCACGGGCGATTGCGAGGATGTATCGGCCAATTCATTTCTGAAAGCCCATTGATTGAATTGGTTGGCCAGATGGCGAAGGCCTCGGCCACAGGTGACCCGCGTTTTTTCGCCGACCCGATAACCGCCGGTGAGTTAGACCAATTAGATGTCGAGGTATCGGTTCTCTCGCCGTTGCAGCGGACTGATGAGCCGTTAAGTCTGCGATTAGGTATTGACGGTATCTATATAAAGAGGGGACATACGTCAGGCTGCTTTTTGCCGCAGGTTGCTACTGAGACCGGATGGAGCAAGGAGGAATTTCTTACATATTGCTGCGCTCACAAAGCCGGCCTGTCTCCTGATGCCTGGCGAGAGCCGGAGACGGAAGTTTATCTGTTCACCGCTGATGTATTCGGAGCGGACTTCAAAGATATATAGTTTTCTGCTTTCGTTACTTTTCGATTTCGTTGCCCACTACATAGCCGCCCCCTGCTCCAATGAGTCCTCCAACTACTAATCCTCCACCCCCACCTGTCACGGCCCCTATCACTGCACCGCCAATCCCCCCAATAGCAGCACCCGTTTGGGCACTGGTTGCGCACCCGCCCATAAGCGGCAAACAGAGGCAGAGAAACGCTAACGCCAAGACTATCAACAACCTGCCTTTCATCTTACACCTCTATCTTGAACAATAATCCAGGATTTCATATATATATATACCAGTAATCAACACAGCTAAACCTTCAGACCTGATTAGGTTACCAAATCCATCGTAAAATTGCAACTGTTTTTGACCTTTTCGTGTAGTTTTTTCGCCATCAATATTAATCGCCTGATTCGACCAAGAATTTCTCGGAAGAGTACCCGGGGCACAGCTACCTTTGTCATCTGAAATACCACGTAGCGGAGTTTGCGTATGACCACTGGCGAGAGCCGGAAACAGAAGTCTATCTGTTCACCGCTGATGTATTCGGGGCGGAGTTCAAAGAGATATAGCTTTTAGTTAGACGTGGATTAACGATTGAGCAGCAAGCGGGACCGTTCGGCCCCGCTTGCTGTTTTTATCAAACTAATCTTTGTTTTCGTCTTCGTCTTTTACAGGTTCAGAAGCACCTAAGGTTACGACCTTACCATTGGAGAGAGTATAGCGGGCTTCAAAGTACCTGTGTTTTACTCCATCGATTACACAATCATGTTCAGGTTTGTAAATTTTCTCATATCGGCCAGCTTTTCTTAATTCGTTAATCTCATCGAACTGTTTTTTCAACAACTCTTTTCGCTCTGCTTCTGATAAGCCAAGCATTTCAGGGTCGCCGCCGTAGCCAAATCCTTTACCGTTGGAGAGGGTAGCCATCCACATGTCTGGCGCAACCTCCTTGGCTTTTCCTTGTTTATAAAGCTCATAGAACTCCCGTTCAGCTTTGTGTGCATCTTCTTCAGTAAAGTTGGGGTCAGAAGAACCAATACCTGATCCCACTCCATATACATGCACTCCTCCATCGTCCTGAGGATACTCAAACTTGGCCTCAAATGTCTTTATAATGCGTTTTATTGTCTTGGTGGCACCATAGCTTAAAGGCAGCAGGACCGCGATTGCAATTACCGCTGCAGCGGCTACTCGCCAAAGTGAGATTGAACCGTTGGCAGGAGCAAACCATCGGCGTATGACTGTGACACGTTTTTTAATCTCTCCAGCAGCGACATCTTCCTGCAATCTATTCAGCAAACCGTCCGGTGCCGCCGGCTTTGGAGCGGACTTGAGACATTTCTTGATTTTATCTTCCGTATTCATAATGATTCTCCTTTGGGATTCTTTATTACAATTCTTTTTCTTCGACAATCAATTTATCCTTAAGGATTTTCATAACTTCGCGAAGTCTGTACTTTACGGTACTCGTTGCAATATCCAGAACTTTGGCAGTTTCCCTGATAGACAATCCCTGGTAGTAGTGCAGGTGCACAACGTGTTTTTTGTCCTCGTCGAGCTTGTCCACGGCTTCATACAGGCGCTGAGCTAATTGGCGTTCGGCGAGATTTGTAAAAGGGCCGGGATTTTGGTCTATGCACTCCTGCCACCACTGGTCGGGGCGGGATTGAGTGCCGGCAATATTTCTGCGCAGCCAATCTAAGAAAGTATTGTGGGCAATCCTGTAAAGCCAAGTCGAAAACTTACTACGGCCAGCAAAACCGTTAAGCGATGACCACACTTTAAGAAAGGTCTGCTGAGTCAAGTCTTCGGCATCCTGCCTGCTGCCGCAAAGACGCCTCAAATATGAATAAATGTCTGCATAGTAGATTTTTAGTAGTTCGGATGCAGCATTCTTGTCGGCCTTTTTAACGCGCCTGCACAGACTCTTTATTTGATTGTCCAAAGGTGCTCTCATAAATAGATATTACAATTTATTTTTACAGGATTAGTCAAGTAATTGCATCATTACTAAAGCTGCTTCCTGGTGGGGTGTCACTAACTGGCGCAATTCCTGCTGTGCTATTGCCAATTCTTTTTTGGCTTCTTGTCTGAACTTTCGTAAAGCCTCCATTTTTTGTCTTATTTGCTCTAATTCGGAGTTCTTACCTTCCAAAAGCCTAAAAAGCTCTTCACAGATTTTTTCGCCTTCGTTAAGATTCTCAAAACCTTTGTTCTGCGAAGGTCTTAACCATACCCAACTAATGCTAATGGGACTACGGCTGCTACTACCACCTGCGCCGCCCTGCTTCTGGACGGTTCCTCCTCTACCGCCTCCCCCACTATCACTGAATCCGTATCCGGACCTGGAACCGGACATGGAACCGGACATGACCCCGCGGCCAGATCCAACTGAACTGCCACCCATACTGCTACTGCCACTCATACTGCCAACGCACATTAGTTTTATAGAAACATCATTCGCCAGGCTCCTAAGCTCACGCACTTTATTAACTTTTGCCTCGATAGCTTTCCATTGCTTTTCAGTTGCTCTGAGTATCTGTTTCATTTTTAATTCTTTTTCGCTCTTAGCAGGGCCTATTTGTTTTTTTAATTGCCTCTCTATTTGTTGTTTCAGCCTGCGTTGCTCAAGCTCCTGTTGCTTTTGTTCTCGATTCGTATTCCTCAAACGGCCCCTCTTGGACCTTCCTCCCATTCCACCGTATCCTCGTGTTTGGGATAGCGCTTGTCCCATAAACACTGCCATCGAGAAACATACGAGAAATACCCAAATTAATCTTCGCATTGACATAGTAAGCTCCTATGAATTAATAATGAAATTTATTTTCACAAAATTTTATCTACCTTATTTGATCCAGCTACAATTTTAGACGAAAAATACCCCTTGTGTGGACAAAATCTAATGGATTTCTTATCATTTGCAGCCGATGGTAAAGATAGCGTGGAGTTCAGGGTTTTTGAAGTATGCCTCTGAAGTTTTGCAAAATTGAGTAAAGAATGGATATCAGCATATCAGGAAATCAGGATGCAGATTACCGGTATATCAGGATATCAGGGAAAAGCAACCTGATGTTCTGATAACCTGATGCCCACTACCTGATAACCTGGTACCTGATGACCTATTTCGGAGGAAGGATTGGAGTGAGGAAGTTCTCGCTAATTTGTATAATCATTGTTTGTCTGGCAGGTTGTTCCGGAGCCGATAAAATCGAGAGCAAGAGCGCCGGCAGTGCTCAACGGCTCAATACCTGTGCGGGGATGGCGACGTATCTGCAGGGCCAGAGTCTGCCGGTTCTGGAATCTGTGGAGGTCTGGAAAAACGAGTACGGGCCGGGGCTGAAATTAACTACCACTCACTATGAGATTTTCACAACGCTTTTAGAGCCTTTTATGCTTTGCCGAATCGGCGGATTTATTGAATCGGCCTATCGAGCCTATAATAGTCAATTGCCCGAATTTATCGAAACAAAAACCAAATTTGCTATTTATCTTTTTGCCGACCGCGGTCAGTGGGAGGATTTTACCAGGAGCTTTGCAGGCGAGCAGGCCCGGATGTTCTGCAAAATAAAGGCTGGTGCGTATTGCCATAACGGGGCCTGCGTGGCATATAATATCGGCAAAAAGCGGACTTTTTCTGCTCTCGGGCATGAGGGATGGCATCAATTCAACGACAGACATTTCAGGTTTCGTCTGCCAAGCTGGCTTGACGAGGGGGTGGCAATGCTCTTCGAGACGTATGGAAGTGTGAATGGGATGTTTTATTTTGAGCCGGCTGAGAATGCGTATCGATTGGATGCGCTGAAAAAAACGCTGAGGAAAAACAAGATGATACCGCTTAAAGAGTTGATAGCTATGAATCCCGGCGAAGTGCTTGCTACGGACGAGACGGAAGCGGTGATGGCTTTTTACAGCCAATCATATGCGTTAGTGCGGTTTCTGCAGGAAGCAGGTTACGGCAGAAGGCTGGATGTTTATCGTCAGTTGCTCGCAGACGGCTTAAGAGGAGCGTGGGCACTCGACGAGGTGAGCAAAAGGATAGCTGCAGATAGAAACCTCCCGAGAACTGTCCTGTGGAACCGAATTGTCGGCCTGCAGTTATTTGAAGACTATATCGGTGACGATTTTGACCAAATCGAGCAGGAGTATCTTGACTTTTGCGGGCAAATAATTAACTCAAACTGACCGCTTTTTACTGTCATGCTGAGCAAAGTGAAGCATCTGGCCTACAAATGAGAATAATGTACACATGTGCAGGAAGAGATTCTTCACTTCGTTCAGAATGACAAACCACCCTATATTATTGTCAATAAACCTGTCCTTGAGCAACGCGAAGGAACAGTTATAATTAATATTTAATCCTAAATCGGTCAGTTTGAATAATTAAGACCCAAGACAAAAGACACAAGACTAAAGACGCAAGACCAAAGACGCAAGACTAAAGACACAAGGCTTAAGACCCAAAAATGATGATTTATGTGTGAAAAATCCCAATACTCTTTTATTTTAGCATCGGCATCACCCCGACGGAAACAATTATTAGCTGAAGCCGGTTATCAATTTACGGTTGTTCGGCCCGATATTGACGAGTCGGCTTTTGCCGCTCAGGGAATCAAGGCCTGTGAATATGCCGAACGGCTGGCTTTGGCTAAGGCGAAATGTGTCGCTGAAAAGCATCCGGACTTTCTGGTCATCGGGGCCGATACCGTTGTGGATTTCCATGGCCAAATTATCGGCAAGCCCATTGATGACAAAGAAGCCGGGCAGATAACCAAAAAGCTGTTTAGCAGGCCTCATAAGGTGATAACCGGTATTGCAATTGTCAGGCTGAGCGATGGCATCGAATTGAGCGAAAGCGATACCACAACCGTTTATCCTAAGAGATTGACGTCTGAACAAATCGTCGAGCACATCAAAAGCGAATCCTGGCGGGATAAGGCAGGTGCTTATGCGATAAAAGAGAATGGCGATGAATTTGTTGAAAGAATTGAGGGCAGCTTGACAAATGTGATGGGCCTGCCGATGGAACTTCTGGGACGACTGCTGGAGAAATATGTTGATTGAAATGCGAAGTAGTGAGCTAAAAAAAGGCCGGCTTTTTAAGACCGGCCTTTTTTGCTGATACTACTTAGTCGTTTTAGAATGCATACTTCAAACTCAGGCTGGCCCAGGTTATATCCTCATCACCATTGACCGAGCGTTCAAAGGTATTTTGATGGTAAACACCCGGAGTCAAAGTAAGATCATTGCCAAGGTCGAAATCTGTTGAGACACCTAAGACGAGATGTGACCAATCGTGGTCCACACCTGGGCCACCGGCACCCTCGTTATAGACCATTGCTGCAGAGAGGTGGAGGATTTGCTCTGGAATATCCGGGAGCAGGCCCTCTACGGGCAGGTCGTAGCCAAGTCCGAAGATATGAAACCAGCCGGACAAATCGTGATCGTAGGCACCACTTTCGGATGCCCACATACGAATAATGGTGTAGCTTGGGACGACACCTTCGGGGCTGATTTCAGGCCAGGAAAGACTTGCAAAGAATTCCTGCGCATTCGAACGCGTATCGGACGAGCTGCCTTCTCTCGGTTGGTCTGGGTAGTTATAGTAGACCCAGCCAACGGAGTAGTCAGTGGCGTAAGTCTCGTATTCAAAGTAACTGCTGCTGTAAGACAAAGTTAGGTCTATTCTTTCATTGTTTTCGAAACTGATTCCATTATTTACTGCCTTTTTTACTGCGCCTGTATTGGCCCTCGACCACAAGACATTTAGTCCCAGTCCCGTGCCGTAAAGGTCCAGGTCGATACTGGATAGAATCGCTCCTTCGCCATGGGCTCCCGGATACTCATCGAAGCCGCGCCAGAGGTAGGCGCTCAGGTAGGTTACATCGATAGTTCCACTAAGTTCTTCCTGTGCCTGGGCGAAACCTACTGTGCTCAACAAGATCACGGCAGCTAACAAAATTCCTTTCTTCATGTTCATCTCCTTTTAAAATAATGTTTAATTAAACTTTCCCTGCTACCTGAAACGTCACTATATTATACGTTATAAGATTAAATCACCCACCCACTGTCTAAAAAGTTTATCGGCTCATAGCTGTAAATCAAATAAAAAAAAAGATTTTTTTGGACTTTTTTTACATTCCCTGTGCGGGAAAAATGGGGCAAAATGTTAGTGTCAGAGTCCCTCAGATAGTGTACCAAATAAATCTTCGACAGTTTTGTGCATCTTTTATATAATGAGACTTCCGCAAAATTGAGGTGAGGTTAGGCATATTTTGAAAAGAAAAAATTGTTTTATGTTTTTTCTTTTCAAACAGTAAGTTCTTACCTAATAAAAAGTTAGCTAATTATTTAAGAAAATCGAAGACGCTGATTTTCTTAAATAATACATACCTGACCTCAATTTCGCAAAACTTCAGATATAATATACAAGATGGATACAAACAAGAGCAGTAAAAGTCTATTCAGCGTCTCTGAAGAGGCGAATATCGACTCAGTAGCGCCGCTGGCGGCTCGGATGAGGCCGAGAAAGCTTGATGAATTTATCGGACAAAGGCATTTTCTTGGGCCCAATAAGCTGCTGACGAGGATACTCGAGGCCGACAGGCTCAGCAGTTTGATATTTTACGGTCCGCCGGGGGTCGGCAAAACGTCTTTGGCGGCGGTGATTGCGAACTACACGAAGGCTGAATTTCACTATCTTAGCGCCCCTGCGGCCAGCGTCAGGGATATTCGGCAGATTATCGGGCGTGCCCGTGACAGGCTCGCAGTAGATGGGACGAGGACGGTGCTTTTTATCGATGAAATTCACCGCTTCAACCGTGCACAGCAGGATGTCCTGCTGGATGATGTCGAGGCGGGGGTTTTGATTCTCATAGGCGCCACTACGGAAAATCCGTTTTTTTCGGTCAATTCGCCGTTGATTTCCCGCAGCACGGTATTTCATTTTGAGCCGCTCAGCGAGGAAGATATTTTGCAATTGCTGAAGATGGCAATTGGCGATTCCGAGCGAGGACTTGGTAAGTTTGATATTGAGGCCGAGCAGAAGGCACTGAAATTTTTGGCAGGTGTCAGCGATGGGGATGCCAGAAAGGCCCTGACAGCCCTTGAGGTGGGTGTGTTATCGCAAGGGTTCCGAAAGCCCGATGCGAAAATAAAATTTAATCTGAAAGTTGCAAAGGAGTCGATACAACAGAAGACGATTGACTACGACGGCACGGGTGATACGCACTATGACCTGGCAAGCGCCTTGCAGAAAAGTATGCGGGGTTCGGACCCTGATGCCACGGTTTACTGGCTTGCCAGAATGTTAGCGGGCGGGGAAGATACGCGTTTTATTGCCCGGCGGATTGCGATTTGTGCGGCTGAAGACGTGGGGAACGCCGACCCGATGGCGATGGTTTTAGCTGCTGCAGCGGTTCAGATATCTGAGTTTGTGGGTTTGCCGGAAGCCCAACTGGCACTGGCGCAGGCAGCGTTGTATGTTGCCTGTGCACCGAAATCGAACGCTTCGGCCCGTGCTATTTGGTCAGCGATGGCCGATGTAAAAGAGCAGCCGACTAAACAAGTGCCGAAACATCTAAAAGATAGTCACTATCCGGCTGCGAAAAAGCTGGGTTTCGGAACTGATTATAAGTATCCGCACAACTTTAAGGATGGTTTCGTGCCCCAGGAGTATCTTCCGGCGGCGATGAAAGAAAAATATTACATGCCGAAAGAGAGCGGTTGTGAAAAAAATATTAAGCGCTATTTACAAAAACTGCAAAGCTTGATACAAAACAGCAAACCTGTCAAAGACAGTGGCGTAAAGTAAGGATATGTAAATGGACAAAGCCCAGTTGCGCCGGAAGTTACAAAACTGCCTCCTTGCGATACCATCGGAGCAAAGGAGTGAAAAAAGCCGGAAGGCATGCCGGAATTTGGTTTCGATACCGCAATTTCAAAGCGCATCGACGGTTATGATGTATTTGTCCCTTCCGCACGAGGCTGATACATCCGAGGCAATACTGCACGCCTGGCAGTTCGGCAAGGTAGTAGCGGTGCCGAAGATTTCCTGGCAGCAAAGGCATATGATACCGGTACAGATACATTCACTGGAAACAGGTTTTTCAACGAGTTCATCCGGTCTGCGAAATCCGATAGCGGGCTTGCCGATGCCGTTTGAAGATATTGATTTGGTGGTTACGCCGGCGTTAGGATTCGACAGGAAGGGCAATCGGCTCGGGCGTGGCGGTTCCTATTATGACAGGTTTTTCGCTAATGCCGAGCTTAAAGCTTCCAGATGCGGCTTTGGCTTTGCGGAGCAGCTCGTTGAGTCAATACCGGTGACAGAGTATGATGAGCCGGTAGATTTGTTAGTAACCGATGAGGAAATAATATATTTTAATAACTAACGTTACGCAAAATTAAAAGACAATTTTTTCTTTTCAAAGTATGCCTAACTTCGATTTTGCAGAAGACTTTATTTCAATAAAATAGAAGGAGATTGAGATGGCCCGTCGTTCTCACCGCCCACGAGGCAGACGAAGAACCATAAACTGGATATACATAATTCCAGTTTTACTTGTTATAGCTGTGGCGATTGCTTTTCGTTATGGTCCTTTCGGTAAAGATAAAAGTACAGATGAAACCGCTGATATCACACCCGAAGCAAATGTGCCGGAATTGAACCAAACAGAGCCGGAGATAGTTAAGGAGCCAAAGCAAAAGCCGGAGCGTATGCCGGAACCATTGCCGAAGCCCCCGCCTGAGCCTGTATTGGAACCGAATTTGCCTGACATTGCACCGGTGCCGGATGTTGAGCCTAATCCGGAGGCTGCGGCGCTGATTGCCGAAGCCACGGCGCTGCTCAGCGAAAAACCCAGCAGGATTATAGACGCCCGTGAGAAGCTAAACGAGACGTTACGAATACCTATGAACATCCAGCAGCGAACCTTTGTGAAAGACCAGCTGTCTGAGCTTGCCAATAAATGGCTGCTCAGTAAAATTATTTTCCCTGATGACGAGCTTTGCGGAAGTTATCTGGTAAAATCAGGTGACGAACTTAGAATAATCGCCAAGCGATATAATGTCCCGTGGGAGATTCTTCTGGAGATTAACAAAATCAGCCGTCCCCAGGCTATGCAAGCGGGGGAGCAGATAAAAGTTATTAACGGCCCATTCCATGCAAAGGTATATCGTTCGACTTTCACGATGGATTTGTACCTTCGGGATAAGACATTCGTTCGGAGCTTTCGTGTCGGTCTGGGCGAGCCGGAGACGGAGACACCAACAGGACTCTGGCGTGTCAAGTCCGATGGAAAGCTGATAAAACCACCATGGCCGGACCCGGTTACACGCAAAATGTATTATCCAGAGGACCCGGGTTACCCTTTAGGCTCAAGATGGATAGGGCTGGAAGGTATAAAAGGTAACGCCGAAGGCAAAACCGGCTTTGGCATCCACGGCACAAAAGACCCGGAACAAATCGGCACCACAGGTTCAAGAGGTTGTATTCGCATGCATAATGGCGATGTGATACTGCTCTATAATTTATTGGTGCCGAATCTTTCGACCGTGGAAGTAGTGGATTAAGACCTCGTTTTAGGTTAAATCACAAAATGGGAGGTCTGAAATTACGTTACTGTCCCAGGTTCTGGGTGGTCAGGCATTTCGGGCACAAGCGCTTGTGGTCTGCCAAGCCACATAAATACAACAATTCGGGGATATAAAAAGTCCCACGACCGTTGGGATAGATGTGAGCGCTAAGTAGCATTGCAAGGTACCTTGCATTGAGACATAGTGAATATTACAAATATTGAGGCACTAAAACCGACCGATGTTAAGCCTAACTTCGACGTTAAGTGCTTTCTTGACGAGAGCATAAAACAGCTTGTCATTCCTGTGAAGCTTGTGCCCGCGAAAGCGGGTAACAGGAACCCAGAACCGCAGCAATAATAATGTGGATTCCTGCTTCCGCGGGAATGAAACGGAAAGTTGCTCACTTTGAGTAATTAGCAACGTTGAAAGACAAGCGGATTGACTTGAACTAATTTTTCCGTTGGTCAATGGGGATAATTTTCCCAGAAAATCCTCGTTTGCGTGAAAAATTCACTTCTTTCTCTTATTTTAGCAATTTCCCGAGGATAAAATTCTTCCAGTTCATCGCACATTTGGAGCATCCGCTGTTTTCTTTTCAACTCTCTATCTATTTTAATATTCCTCGAGTTGGCTATTTGAATTTGTCCCCAGCCTAAGGCCCCGATTGTAAGGCAGCTCCAATCTAGATTTTCGATAGGCACAAAATGTGTATCAAGCACGTTTATATCGAGGTTCTGGATTTTATACTGGACGATCAGCAAAGTGAAATAGTCTTTTTCCACATAGTCCTCGTTGTAGTAAAGTTGCGCCAATCTATGTACGGATGTTAGGTTTGGCATATTGAACTTTGTTTCGACGTTATGTGTCTTGACATCTATTAGGTAGTAATTATCTTCTCTATCCTCAAAAGCCAGATCAGCCATTGCACGGCGTGCAAAGTCGGATGAATATTGTTTGCAATAGTCGGCTACTATACTTTCAAAATTTGCCGCTATGATACTTTGGATTGCGTCGCCGATAGCTCGCGTGCTATTAACGGTGGAGCTGGAAAGAAATGTTTTTTCTTCACCAATAAACTCTTTTACTTTCTTTTCTATATCTAAATATCAGTCGTCCGTGAAAATCGACATTAGAAGAATCCTAAAATAAAGTATTGGCCGAGTCCTTACTATTTTTCTTCCTTTGGTTTCGTTGTTGTATGCCAAGAGTGTTTCTTTCCCAGAATACGCCTTGGTGATAACCTTGAATTGTCGTATCAAGCTGGGCTAAGTGCAGGCGTTTTGCAGCAAGGAGGCAATATTTGGTTTCAATCTCAATCCCAAGGAATTTACGATTCAACTTTTTAGCTGCTACAAGGCTGCTGCCGACACCCATAAAGGGGTCGAATACAAAATCGTTTTCATTTGTGCTTGCAAGGATTAATTTGGCTAAAAATTTTTCCGGCTTTTGTGTCGGGTGGTCTGTGTTCTCCGGCATTGACCAGAAGGGCACTGTGATATCGTTCCATAAATTTGACGGATGCGTCAGGCGGAACTGGCCATCTGATGTGTTAAGCCAATCTTTTGGTTCGCCGTTTGTGTCTGTGTACGGCGCCATTACCCTGCGTTTTAGTTTAACATTTTCAACGTTGAATACGTAGTCATCTGAAACGGTGGCGAACCAGATGTCTTCCGAAGCGTTTTTCCAGTTTCCTTTTGCGCCTCTGCCCTTTTCTCTTTCCCAGGTGATTCGGTTTCTTACCTTTAGAAACTTATCCAGGACAAGATGGACAGCCGTCGATGAATACCACTCAGAACAAACATAGACCGAGGCGGTGTTTTTAAGTGTGGGCAGTAGCTTGGCCAGCAGGTTTTCAAGCCATTCGGCGTATTTGGTTATACTCTTTTTTCTAAAGGTATTTGAGTTGAAGGTTTTGGTAAGATTGTAGGGCGGGTCAAGTATCAGCAGGTCAGCAAAGCTCTCCGGCAGGAAATCAAGTGCTTCAAAAGTGTCCTGGTTTACTATTTTGTTCTCGATGGTATTTAGGGCTAGGGCTGCAGGTTCTGAGATGCGTATTAAGTCCTTGCTGTAAAGCTGTATTTCCGCCTGGCTGAGTGTTATTGTTCGATTTCTATTTGCCCGGGTCTTATTCACAACGATAATCCAATCTTTTGTACAAGTGATTCGATCACTTTAGGATTGGACAGCATATTTAATCTCCGTTTTTACTTACCTGACCATTCTCCCAGTTTATATTTTTGGTTCAAGTGCAAAAAAGTTGGTTGAAACAGCCGTTTCACGGCTGAGATTTATCGCATTAGAGCCTCCGGCATATTTTATAAAGGACGGCACCGGATATAGATGCCGCCCTATGCCGTGTGGCATCGCCAAGGCGCTCGGGTCGCTTCCCAGCGGAGCCCTATCCTCCTTGACGACAGCAGCATTATACAATACATATGCCGTTGGCATAAAGCGTTAAATCCAAAAGAGTTAAAGTTAAAATACAGTAAAATTAACCAACTTTATTGGATGAGATTCATATTTTAAAATTACTCTATAAACTCGATAGTGTAGGAATTTGTAATAACAGCGAAAATAGGTAATGTGGCTAAAAAGGTTCCGCCAAAGGCGGTTAATTTAACCCACAATTCAACTAATTTTATGCTGATTCTTTTTTTGCTTTTTGTTTTACCGTGAACAGTTCGGCTTTGCCTTCGACTATATCGCGGGTAATTACATATTTTGCTGGTTTTGGCTCTTCCGGCAGTTGGTACATCAGGTCAATCATCAGCTCCTCGCTGATTGCGCGCAGTGCCCGGGCGCCGGTGTCACGTTTGAGGGCTTTCTGTGCCAATGCGTGCAGGGCGTCGTCTGTAAACTCAAGCTCGGCATTTTCCATCTCGAAAAATCTTTGATACTGCTTGCACAGTGCATTTTTCGGCTTGGTCAGTATGTCTATAAGCGCACCTTCATCGAGAGCTTCGAGAGTGGTAATTACGGGAAGCCGGCCAACCATTTCGGGAATCATTCCATACTCGATAATATCTTCCGGTACGACCTGTCGCAATATATCGCTGTACTCGGTTTTTTCGTCGCTTTTTCCGGCCAGTTCGGAATCGAATCCTATCATTTTTTTGCCGAGCCGCTTTTTAATAATATTTTCCAGCCCGATGAAAGTTCCGCCGCATATAAAGAGTATCTGCGTGGTGTCTATTTGTATGTATGATTGCTCCGGGTGTTTTCTTCCACCCTGTGGCGGGATATTAGCGGTGGTTCCTTCGAGCATCTTTAACAGTGCCTGCTGAACGCCTTCCCCGGAGACGTCACGGGTGATTGAGACGTTCTGAGACGTTTTGCCGACCTTATCTATTTCGTCGATATAAACGATGCCTCGCTGCGCTGCTTCTATATCGTAGTCGGCGGACTGGAGCAATCGCAGCAGGAAGTTTTCGACATCTTCGCCGACGTACCCGGCCTCGGTAACGGTAGTCGCATCACATATTGCGAACGGCACTTCCAGTTTATGGGCAAGTGTGCGGGCAAGGAGTGTTTTGCCGGAACCGGTCGGGCCGAGTAAAAGAACATTGGATTTGTCTATCTCAACGTCGCTGTCGTCGCTGTCGGTGTGCATCAGCCGTTTGTAGTGGTTATGGACGGCAACTGAGAGATATTTTTTGGCGTGTTCCTGGCCAATTACATACTGGTCAAGATACCCTTTTATTTCTTTGGGTTTGGGCATTTCTTCGAGACTGACACTGCCCACGCCGGTTCGTTTACGGTTTTGCCGGATGATGTTGTGGCACAGCTCGACACATTCCGGGCAAATATAGACTTTGTTGGGACCCTCTATGAGCGTGTCAGCCTGACTTGCCGTTCGGCCGCAGAAACTGCAAATCGCTTTTGGTTTTTTGGTATTGGAGTACTTGGCCATTTTTTTAGCTTCCCAATCTAAAGTTAAATTATATTACTTGCCTGTTTTAGATATTGTAGCTGATAGTAGGTATTTATACAAGTTATTTACCGGTTACTTATTAAGCCGTTTTTTTCAGTCAACCAGCTCACGTTCAATATCTTCCAGCGATTTACCCTTCGTTTCAGGAAGTTTCAAAAAGATAACAACGAACCCGATGACACAGACGATACCATACAGCCAGAAAGCCCCGTGAGCACCGAGCCCACCTTTTAAATAAGGAAACGTCAAGGTCAGGGCCGTGCAGCCAAGCCACAAACTGAACACAGCAACGGACATAGCTGCACCACGTATTCGATTCGGGAATATCTCCGAGATGACCACCCAGGTAATCGGCGCCAGGGACATCGCATAACAACCGATAGCTGAAACAACCAGAACTAACATATATATTCCGGTGCTTTGTAAGTAGTAACCCGCACCTAAGATTGCATAGATGCCTGCCAAGCCGCCTGCGCCAATCAGCATAAGGATACGCCGACCAAATCTATCTACTGTATAAATCGCCACGAATGTGAATATCAGGTTCACCACGCCCGTAATGACAATATTGAACAAAATATCGCTGACGCCATAACCTGCCGCGGCAAAGACCTCCTGAGCATAATTGAAAATCACATTGATACCGCACCACTGCTGGAGAACGGCTAAGAAAATACCCAACATAACAATTCTGCGCAGCTTCGGCTCAGCTAAATCACGGAAGTTGACTTTGGCAATCTCTTCGGTGGCAAGAGTGTTTTTAATGTCCCTGATTCTTAAGTCAGCGTACCGGCTGCCGCCCACTCGGCTGAGAATTTTCGCAGCAAGTTTGTCCCTGCCGTACTTTACCAGCCAGCGTGGGCTTTCCGGCACAAAGAACATTAGCAGAAAGAACAGAAATGCCGGGACTGTTTCCGCCCCGAACATCCATCGCCAGCCATATTGTCCGTTCCATGAGTTCAGGATATATTCTGTGCCTGCCCCTTCCGGCACCTCCTGAGCTATTAACATGTTGATAATCTGGGCAGCGAGAATACCTATTACAATAGTGAGCTGGTTTATAGAAACAAATCTTCCCCGCATACGGGCCGGAGAAATTTCGGCGATATACATTGGGGAAAGATTTGAGGCCAGTCCGATTCCTATTCCCCCGATGATACGAAACACATTAAAGAAGAGAAAATTCTTGGCAAAAGCGGTGCCGACAGCGGATACGGTAAAAAGAAAACCTGATAAAATAAGCAGCCGCTTGCGACCTGATTTGTCGCTGATTAATCCGGATAAAACAGCACCTATGAGACAGCCAATTAGAGCGCTGCTTTGCGCCC
>Ga0307430_1001143_pt1 | contig 20078 bp, 21 predicted proteins | sample SalMarWE160130MG_FD_202159 | JGI IMG/M metagenome (GOLD analysis project Ga0307430, IMG submission 202159) | Salt marsh sediment microbial communities from the Plum Island Ecosystem LTER, Massachusetts, United States - WE1603-130 | ecosystem: Environmental > Aquatic > Marine > Intertidal zone >...
CTTCTCTTTGTCCCTTTATTTAATTCTTCCAACACATCCATTGAATTATAATGTATATCTATAATGATTCTACCCTATATACAAGGATATTTATTTTTAGTATAACATACGAGGATTTAGTAAAAACTAACAAAAAATATCCGTGTGAATCCGTGGCAATATTTTAGGATTTTGGATTTAGGGGTTGGGATTTGGTTTTGATTTTGGACATTGGACAATGGACTTTGGACTGTTCTTTTTTCTCTGTGTGGGGCTTTGTGATCTCTGTGTGTTGTTTTTTTCTTTGTGGGCTTTGTGGTTATGTTAGTTAGTGCGTTAATGCGTAGAAGCGTAGATGAGAAAAAAGTAAATGCGTTAATGCGTATATGCGTAAATGTGTTAATTTCCTCTCCCTTCCAAGATATTTTATTAACTCTCTAACACTCTAACGCTCCAACCCTCTAACTGTTGCATTTTTGCAACTATTCAAAATACTCGACTGCGTTTTTAAATACCTGCAAACCTTCTCCGCCTGTCTTGCCGTCCTGCCAGTCGGGGGGAGAATGTTTGAATATATTTCGCTCAGGGTGAGGCATAAGTCCCAATATTCTGCCTGTTTCGTCGCATAATCCTGCAATATGTTCACTTGAACTGGTTGGGTCATCTCCTACATATTTAAGCGCGATATGATTCTCTTTTATTTTCTTTTTGGTATAATCGTCAGCTATGAAAAGTCTTCCTTCACTATTAGCCATTGGAATATGAAGTGTTTTTATTCCTTTTGTGAATACACAACGCGTGCTCTCTATTTCTAAATCCAGCCATTGGTCTCTGAATGTTGCTCCGGGAATAAGTGTTAAGGTTGCTTTTGCGCCTTCGAAGCCGGGAAGTAGCCCCGTCTTCATGAGAATCTGAAAACCATTACAAATACCGATTACGAGATTACCTTTGTCTACAAATTTCAAAATTTTATCTTTGAGGGCTGTAAGTCTTGCCGCCATAGCCGTGCCCGCTCCAAGGTCATCTCCGTAGGTAAATCCTCCGGGAACTACGAGTATCTGGCTTTCTGAAAGTCTTTTTGGATTTTTGAGCAGTGTATCTATGAATATAAATTCTGCTTTTGCTCCGGCTTTCTCGAACGCGAAACCCGCTTCCTGATCGCAGTTAGTGCCCGGACCTCTTAAGATTAAAGCCTTTACCACTGTACTGCTCCTTCCCAATTTCGGAGGATTTTATCCGCTTTAGTATTTATTAAAGTTTTATTTTTATTTTTTACGACAAGAGAAGAGCCTTTCGTTTTTCCTATTTTGTAGTGTGGTATATCCTTTAGAAGTTTTTCTACTGCTTTTAAGTTTTTTTCTTCTACTTCGATTAAGAATCTCGAGTTCGACTCGCTGAATAGCAAGATGTCATCGCGAAGATTTGTTTTAACGGATGAAATATCTATTTCGCAACCGATTTTATTTGAAAAAGTCATCTCGGAGAGTCCTACCGCGAGACCGCCTTCTGATAAATCGTGAATGGAAAGGAAAAGCTTATCGCGATTACCGAGGGTAAGAGTTTTTAGTGTTTTGTATGAAAGTTCACCGTCTACTTCAGGAACCATACCTTTTATTCCGAGTTTTTTTCCGAATTCACTCCCCCCGAGTTCGTTTTTGGTTTCTCCTATTAAAATAATATAATTGTTTTCTCTCTTGAAATTGGAGGTCATCGAATAATTGAAATCTTCTATTACAGACATCGATGAGATAAGTAGAGACGGAGGAATCGAAATTCTTTTTTTGCTTTTTCCCCGCAATGTGAAAAAGTTGTTTAAGCTGTCTTTTCCTGATATAAAGGGAGTTTTAAATATTTTCGCGTAGTCGTAACATGCTCTTGTTGTCTCGAAAAGATCGGCAAAAACGTTTTCATCCGCGGTATCTCCGAAGCAGAAGTTATCGAGCAGAACCGCGTTCTCAATATCTCCGCCCGCGGATACCAGGTTACGCAGAGATTCTTCGATAACCGATGCTCCCATTCTGTATGGGTCTATTTTTCCGTAGGATGGGTTTATCCCGAATCCTAAAACAACTGCTTTTTTTGAAGAAAGGAGAGGTCTTGTGACAGCTCCGTCGGAAGGGCTCCCTGCTCCGGCGAAAGGTTTTAATACACTTCCTCCCTGAACTTCATGGTCATATTGCTGGGTTATCCATCTTCTGCTTCCTATATTTTTTGATGATAAAAGTCTAAGAAGAGTCTTATCAATGTTGGAAGGCATATTAAAAGAGGATGGTTCTCTATTGTATTTTTTAAATTTTATATTTTTTTCGGGTATAGGTACTTTATTGAAGAGAAAATCAGGGTCCAGGTCTCCCACAACTTCTCCATTATATTTTAGGACTAACCTTCCCCCGCCAAACTTACCCATAACTGTAAATTCCACATTTTCCTCTTCGAAGACGCGTGCGATCTTTTCTAAGTTTTCAGGCGGTACAGCTAATACCATTCTTTCCTGCGATTCCGAAACCCAAATTTCCCAGTACGAAAGTCCTTCATACTTTAAAGGTGCTTTTTCAAGGTTGACGATGGCTCCTGTTTTTTCTCCGAGTTCTCCTATTGCGGAGGAAAAGCCTCCGGCACCGCAATCGGTTGCGCCGCGGTAGAGATTTTTGTTTTTTGCTACCATCTGAACATCAAGCATTTTCTTTTCTTCGATTGGGTTCCCTATTTGTACAGCTCCTCCGGAGACGTCTTGAGATTGTTCATCGAGGCTTAAAGATGAAAAGGTCGCGCCGTGTATTCCGTCTCTTCCGGTTTTACCTCCCAGAGCGACTATTAGATCTCCTTCTTTAACTTCCTTTTTTAAATGTTTTTTCTTTATTATTCCAACACTTCCCACAAAAATAAGTGGATTGTAATTGAAATCTTCGTCGAAGTATACTGCTCCGCCCACTGTAGGAATTCCCATTTTATTTCCGTAATCTCTTACTCCAGCTATTACTCCGCGGACTATCCTCCGGGGATGGAGAACCCCTGAAGGTAGATTTTTGCTTTTTGTTTCAGGATCCCCGAAACAGAAAATATCGGTTGATGCAATAGGTTTTGCTCCAAGACCGCATCCCATCGTGTCTCTTATAACTCCGCCGACTCCCGTTTCGGAACCTCCGTAAGGCTCGAGTGCCGAAGGATGGTTATGAGTTTCCGCTTTATAGGTAACTGCGTATTCCCTGTTGAACTCTATAGCTCCGGCGTTATCGGAAAACGACAGCAGGACATTTTTTTTGTTTATTTCTTCGGTTGCGCCTTTAATGTATCCAAACAGACTGTTTTTTTTGATCGTATCTTTTCTGTTGGATTTTATAGGCGATTTAAAAGTCTTATGACAGCAGTGTTCACTCCAGGTCTGTGCTATGGTTTCGAGTTCCAGATCGGTTGGTTCTCTGCCTTCGTTTATGAAGTATTCCTTAATTATTTTCATCTCTTCGAGAGTTAAAGCAAGAAGACCTTTTTTGGATATATCGATTAATTCGTTGTCGGCAGCGTTCATGATCGGGATTATATTTTTCTTAAATTTATATGCTGTGGGATGAGGAAATTCGACTTTCAGGGGATCGACAGCTACTTGTATAAGATCATTCATTAAAAGTCTATTTTGTATTTTTTCAAGCTCTTTCTCGGATATCTTTCCTTTGAATATGTAACGTTTGCCTGTTTTTGTTGCTGTAACTTTGTAATTTAGGCTTTTTGCGACTTCTTTTAAAGTTTCTCCTTCTTCGTCAAAGACACCTGGTTTATACAGAATAGTTGTGGTTTTTCCCTCTCTACCGAGCAGCTTATTTATTGAATATTCTTCAATAGCAGGGTCAACCAGTACTTCATTTGCGAGTTTCTCGATATCGGAAATACTTAATTTACCTTCTATGTAAAATATTTGGTTTATACATACTTTTTCTACTGAGGATATACCCAGTAGGTGAATATCATCCCGCAGGGAATTTGCTTTTGGATTTTCGAAATTTTTTTTGATTCCCTTTTCTACAAAAAACATAGCAATAAATATGTTTCAATTTGAAAATGTCAACACCATTTTTTTAACCACTAAACACACGAAAAACACTAAACCCCACCATACCCAATTTTTTATTTTCTGTTTTAACCACCCAACTTCCTAACACCCTAACAATAATATTAACAACAAATTCCACAAATAGCACAAATACTTTTATTAGTTATTCTATTTTTTTAGTTTAAAATAATTTTGCATTTTTATTTGTCATTTTGCTTTTTAATTTTTGATATTTAATTTATATCTTGATGGGAACTTTATTTTTAAAGCTGTATCTAAATATACAGAAGAAATTTAATATTGACATGATTCTCGATTCGGCTTATAATACTAATATATGGAAGTTTTTTAACAGGAGGTGCATATGGACAGGAAAAATTATAGTTTCAAAAAGATGTTTAGACTGCATATCAGGATTGGTTTTTTAGTAACACTTGTTGCTTTTGTTCTTGGATTTGTCTTTATCCCTGAGTTTGAAACAAAACCATATAAGCCTAGAGTAAGAACGGTTATAAGGATTGATAAAATGCCACCTCAATTAGAAAATATAGCTAAACCTCCTCCTCCAAGAAGACCTAAGATGCCGGTAGCTGCCAAAACAGACAAAGATGTGGAAGTAACAACTATTGACAAGACAAATTTTACCGATGAGGATGGAAAAGTGCCTGTGATAGAATTTGAGCCTCCTCCATTTGTTGCTTATCAAGTTCCTCCTAAGCCGTTGAATCTGGATAAGGTAAAATTTGACTATCCGGCTGTGTTCCAGATTGAAGGCGCCGTTTTTCTGGAATTGTGGATAGATAAAGAGGGGAATGTCAGAAAAGTAATTCTTACTAAATCTCTTCATCCGGTTTTTGATAAAATTGCAATTGAGGGCGCAAAAAAGCTAGAATTTTCTCCTGCAATTCAATGGGATAAGCCGGTTGCTGTGCGTTATTCCTTTCCGGTTCATTTTAAGCTTGAGTAGTGCAGCCGAGCCAAATTAGAATTAAAGAATATAAGGACTTTAGATGTAAGGGAAAAACAAAATAAGCCCTTGACTAATTATATATTTCCCTTAATTTTAAAAGAAAAGGAGGCTTCAATGAGAAAGTTGGGTTTTGATCTTTTTTTTATATTTTTGCTTATATTGTTTTTATCCGGGTGTCAAAAAATGGAGGAATTCCGATATAGCGGCAGCAAGGGAGGCACATTAATAATAGCAATATTAGATGAGCCATCTAATTTAAATCCTATCTATCCTTCGTTTTCCGGACTTTCTTCAGTTACTGGTCAATTGTTTACACCTTTAATTTCCGAAAAGCCTGATGGAAAAGTACGACCCGCCCTTGCCGAATCCTGGATTTATTCGGAAGATTTAAAATCCATTACTTATACTATCGCGAAGGGAGCTACCTGGCATGATGGAAAACCTGTAACAGCTGAAGACGTTATTTTTACAGTGGAGCAAATACTTAGTGGTAAAAACAGTTCTCCTCTTGCGCATAAATTAAATTATGTTGAGAGTGTGGAAGCTCTTAGTCCTAGGCGGGTTCGATTTAATTTGAAACAGGTATTCGCCGGTGAATTGCAGAGTACAAATATACGTCCGATTCCAAAGCATATTTTGGAAAAGGAAGATAACCTTACGGGTATTGATTTCAATGTTAATCCTGTTGGTTCGGGACCATATAAAATGAAAGAATGGAATAAGGGTAAATGGATCGAAATGACCGCAAATCCTGATTATTTTAGAGGTAGAGCTCCTGTGGATAGAATGGTTTTCTATACGCCTTCTTCTATAGAGGAGCTTTTAGGCGAACTGGAAGCCGGAAATGTTGATTTGGCTTTCAATTTGCCTCCGGGGAATAATTATGATACTCTTAATTCTTACAGGAAAGTTCTTACTCCGGGAAGATCTTATACATATATTGGTTGGAATATTGAGCGTTTTTCCGATAAAAAGCTCAGGCAGGCTTTCAGTATTGCTATAGATCGAAGGAAAATAATTTCTGATGTTCTGGAAAATTATGGGCAAGTTATCAATGGACCAATCACTCCGGAACATTGGGCTTATAATCCAAGCTTAAGAGGAATTAGAAGAGATAAAGAAGGTGCGGCTGCGCTTATCGAGGGTCTTGGTTATTCAAAAAGAAGAGGACAAAAGTATTATCAGGGTCTAAATATAAAGATACTTGTTGAGGAAGGAAATGCTATCAGAAGAAAAGTAGCCGCAAGTGTTGTTTCGGATCTTAAAGATGTTGGAGTTCAGTCTTCAATCGTGACCCTTTCCGGTGCAGAGTTGATTAAGCGTTTGTTTAACAAAGAATTTGATGCTTATATATTGGGATGGGATGTTGAAAAGGAGTTTAATCCATTTCAGATATGGGGTTCGAATGGAATTTACAACTTTGTTGGGTATAAGAATTCAAAAATAGATAGCCTTATTGGGGAAGCCCTTTTATCTCTTGATAGAGAAAAAGCCAAGAAGGCTCTGTATGAATTTCAGGAGATAATCAGGGATGATTTGCCCTATACTTTTCTTTATGCGCCTAAAGAAATAATGCTTGTCAAGAAAAATATTCAAGGTATTTCAGGGCAAGATAAAAGATCGGTCCTTTCTCTTGTTGATGAATTGTGGTTCAGGCAGGTTCCCGGTAGTGTTGTAGAACTCGCTTCTCTTGGTGAAAATTATAAGACATCCAGGGTAGGAACAGCAGCGACAACAATAACTCTAAGAGAAGCAGCTCCGAAAGCAGAAGAAATACTTCGGGCATCTGCTTCTCCTTCGGTGCCTGAGAGAAAACCTCCTGTGGTTAGTAGAGAAACCGAAGGGACTGGGGGCACTGAAGAGGAAACTTCTTCGGAAGAGGCAGAAACACCTGAACTGCCAGCGTTTGTGGCGCACGAAGTTCCTCCTAAGCCTTTGAATCTTGATAAGGTAGCATTTACCTATCCGGAAGTAGCCAAGACCCTGGGTCTTAGTGGTACTGTTTACCTGCAATTATGGATAGATGAGAGAGGAAATGTTACTAATGTGACTCTTATTAGGTCGGTACATCCTATTCTGGATAAAGTTGCTGTTGAAAGTGCAAGGAAATTAAAATTTTCACCTGCCAGACAGGGGAATAAACCGGTTGCGGTTCCTCTTTCCTTCCCGGTTCGTTTTAAACAGTAAATGTAATATAGGGTTTGTAAATTAGTTAGTGTGTTAGTCCGTGGGTGTGTTAGTGTGTTTTTTTTAACAGACAAACGGACTAACCGACCAACAAGCCAACAGATTGAAAATTCTATATCTTTATGGTTATTTTAAGCGTTTTAAAAAATTCTGCATTGGAGGAAATGGTTTAGTATGGGAAAGATTGTAAGATTTGGTATTTCCATGGATAAAGGTCTTCTTGGTAGGTTTGATCGACTTATAGGAGAGGAAGGTTATGTAAACCGCTCTGAAGCGATCAGGGATTTGATTAGAGGAAGACTTGTAGAGGAGGAGTGGAAGGAAGAAGATGAGGTGTGTGGAGGTGTCTTACTCGTTTATGACCACCATAAACCAGGACTTACTGAAAAAATAACCGAAATCCAGCACCATTTTTATAAACTTGTTATTTCTACACAGCACATACATATAGATCATGACAATTGTATGGAGATAATAAGTATTAAGGGAGAAGCTAAAGATATTCACAAGTTTTTCAATAAATTACGGGCAACAACCGGCATAAAACAGTGTAACATAATAAAAGCAACTGTTGGTGATAAGATTAAGTGAACTCTATTAACGTAGTTAATAGAGAGTAGTTAGTAGATAGTAGTTGGGAAAAACAAAAATATCCTGTAAATCCTTTTTAAATCTGCGTCCTATTCCCTTTGTGTCTTAGTGTCTTTGTGGCTAATTTTTCTTAAGTAGTTTGTTTGCTGTTTCTTTTACTGTATCGTATATTTCTTTTAACGGTATTCCGGTTTTCTTAGCGAGTTTCTCGCAGGACTTGAATTCCGGTGCTACGTTTATCAGTTCATCTTCCAAATAAGCGAGTTTTACTTCCGCTTCGCCATATTTGGTTTTTATTTTTTTTGTCTTTCTGTTTAATTTTCTTCTTTCGATGGAAAAGATTCGAATGCCAATTGTGGTTGTCTCGTGGAAAAGTATGTCCGTTAAGACATCGACATTTTTTCTGTCGCAGAGTATCGATAATTTAAATCCGGGGCGTCCTTTTTTCATCTGAATAGATGTTCTAAAAACGTCAAGAGCTCCAACTTTTAAAAGCTTTTTCTCAACAGAGGGGAAAAACTCGGGATTCATATCATCAATGTTTGTTTCAATGAGGACTTCGTTTTCCGAATATTCTTTTAAAGGAGATCCCAATATTGCTCTTAAGAAATTAGGGCTTCCCTTCAATTTTTTTAAACCAAAGCCTAATCCAATATTTTGTATCTTCATTTCGGGCATTGCAAATGAATGGGCAAAATGTTTTATGAATAGTGCTCCGGTAGGAGTTACCAGTTCACTATTGATTCCCGTAGAATAGATGGGAGCCTGACATCTTTTGAGGAGTTCTATAGTTGCCGGAACAGGGAGAGGTACCTTGCCGTGTTCTATTTCTGTTACGCCCGTTCCAACGTTTATTGCGGAGAAGTATATTTTATTTACGTCTAAGAGCGCAACAGCGATTACGGCTCCAAGGATGTCAGCTATTGAATCTATAGCTCCAAGCTCGTGGAAATGTATTTCTTCTTTCGATACTCCGTGGATTTTAGCTTCGACTTCCGCAAGTTCTTCGAACATTTTTTTACTTTTTTCTATAATGTCTTTATCGAGTTTAGAGCCTTCCAGTAGCGTTCTAATGTCTTTTAAATGTCTTTCTTTTGTTTCTTTTTTTGATACTTCTACCTTAAATCTTTTGCCGGTGAAACTGCCTCTTTTTTCATCCCATATTTTTATTTTTGCGTGTGGGGGCAGAATACTTGATATTTTTTTTACAAGTTTTTTCTCTTCAGCGCCTGCGTCAAGAAGAGCTCCTATGAACATATCACCGCTTATTCCTGAAAGACAATCTATATATAGAATTTTTTTACCACCGTTCTTCATTCTTTTTCCTTTTTACGTATTTTTTTTATAACTGCTGCGGCAAAGAAGCCTGCGCTGTAGCCATCATCTATATTCATAACGCTGATGCCTGGAGCGCATGAGTTTAACATTGTCAATAGGGGGGCTATGCCTTTAAAACTTGCACCGTAGCCAACAGAAGTAGGGACGGCAATTATCGGAGTATCGACAAGCCCTGCGACTACAGAAGGAAGGGCTCCTTCCATTCCGGCGATTACTATCGCAAGATCTGCTTTTTTAAGTTTGTTTCTTATACTAAGGACTCTGTGTATTCCGGAAACTCCCACGTCGAATATTGTTTCTACTTTTATTCCCATTGATCTTGCCGTTATTTCGCTCTCTCTTGCTACGGGTATATCCGAAGTTCCGGCGGTGATTATTGTTATCTTTCCGATAGTTTTTTTTGGAAATTTACCGATAAAGACAAGGTTTGATTCAGGATAAATTTTCGCTTCCGGGTAAGTTTTTTTTATTTTTTCAAGTGATTTCTCGGGAACTCTTGTAGCTATTATATTAGAATCACTTTTCATTTTTTCTATGATTTGCATTATCTGTGCGGGCGTTTTATTCGTGCAGTAGATAGCTTCAGGCGCGTCCATTCTGAGTTCTCTATGCGAATCGATTTTTGCGAAACCTAAGTCTATGAAAGGTAAATTTTCAAGAACTGTTAATGCTTCTTTTACACTTTTTTTGCCTTTTTTGACTTCTTCGAGTAATTTTTTTATTCTATTTTTATCCATTATATATTTTAAAATTATCTATTTTCATATATTTATATCCATACTTCCGCTTCGATAGCCTTCAATGTCAAGAGTTATATAGTCATACCCGATTTTTTTGAATTCTGCGACTATGCTTTTTCTATGGGATAGGAGTTTATCGATGTCTTTTTCGGGAACTTCTATCCTTGCTATGTTGCCATGATGTCTAACGCGAAACTGTTTGAAGGTTTTAGCCAAAAGCAAATCTTCTGCCATTTCCACTTTTTTTAAGTTCTTTTTTGTGAGTCTTGTTCCGTAAGGGTAACGTGTGGCAAGACATGTAAAAGATGGTTTGTTCCAACTTGGCAGAGCCAATTTCCTGCTTAATATTCTTATCTCTTCTTTTGTAAATCCGGCTTCAATCAAAGGGTTCTTGACTCTTAGCTCTTTTACCGCTTTAACTCCCGGTCGATATCCTTTTTTATCTTCTATTATTGCTCCTTCGACTACTTGATTTATCTTTTCTTTTCTTGCGATTTTCTTCAAGCTTTTAAGTATGATTTTTTTGCAAATATAGCACCTGTTGGTTGGATTTCCGATCAAGTTGTTTTCGTAGAGTATTGGAATATCAATACTGTACCATTTAGAACCAATGTCATTGGCTATACTCTTTGCATCCGTAATTTTATTTTCCGGGATAAATTCCGATTTTACAGTCACGGCAAGAACGTTATCAAACCCAAGAAAATCTACAGCTGCTTTCAAAAGAAAACTACTGTCAGATCCGCCCGAGTAAGCAACTAGGACGGACTTGTAACTCTTTAATATTTTCCTTAATTTTTGAATTTTCTTATTTTTTCCCTCAAAGATTTTTAAAGATTTCAATATTTATCTCCAGAAATAGTTGTAATGATTAATATCTTCATCTTTGAATATATTTTATTAATAGTTATTTGTCAATGCTTTATAGAACAGTGTTATTTTTAGAACGGGAAATCTTCTGTTGTTTCTTTACTTCTTTTGCCTTTTTGCAACTGTGGTTTTTTTGCTTTCTTATGGACAATATTGGTTTCTACAATAATAGCCTTTTCGGGTTGTGCCGGACATACATTCTGGCATGCTCCGCAACCGACACAAGTTGAAGGCTTTGTGGCAGGTATGAACAATAATCCTTTATATGGTATCATTCTTACGGCATTGGTTGGACATATCTCGGCGCAGGCGCCGCAGTTAGTATTATTTTTGTAAACAACACAAAATTCTTCAATGAATTTGACTGTACCTATCTGGATTTTTTTCTTTTCTTCTTTTGTATGAGGTATTATTGCGTTGGTTGGGCACACTTGCAGGCATTGCGTGCACTCGTAAGCGCAATAACCACTGTGAAAATCCATATGAGGAAGAAATATTCCTTTGAATCCGTATTGGAATAAAGAGGGTTGAAGTACATTTGTAGGGCAGTTGTTTACGCACATATAGCATGCAGTACATTTGCTTATGTATTGCTCAAGGCTACTGCTTCCTGGTGGAGTGGGGGGTGGGAGGTAAGTCTTCGTAGGTGTTTTTTTGTTACGGAACAATAAATTTATTCCCGAAAAACTTAAAATGCCAAAAGATGAATAAATAAAGTTTCTTCTCGAGATATTTTGCGTTTTTTCATCCTTCACTTTTTCCGTTTTCAATGATGGTTTGTATTTTATTGCGGAAACCGGACATACATTAAGGCACTTAAAACACCTGATACAGGAAGAATTGTCGACTATTTTATCTTTTGAGTTTATGCATTCTGCTTTGCAAACGGATTCACAAATTCCACAGGATGTACAGCTTGATTTATCTATTTCTATTTTATATAATGATCGGACGGAAGAAATTCCTAAAAAAGTTCCCAGGGGACAGATGGAATTGCAGTAAAGCCTGCCTCTCTTTAAAGACAAATATATTATTAGACCCAAAATTAATATAAAAGGAGTTATAGCTAATATATTGATAGTCGGATAACTCATTATGTAAAGCCGGTATATATCGGCTTTTCTAAGTATTAGTTCACTGCTGTTATTAATAAGAGCTATGAGAGGTTTTATTATGTAGTTTACCAGTCTCCCGAAGAGACTGTACGGATCTAAGTAGCCAATAAGGTAAAGACTTCCTGATATAAGGCTTATAATTGAAAGAATAAGTATTGTCAAGCGTAATGAGGTTAAAGGCTTATGATGTTTAAATTTTGCTCTTTTTTTTACTGTTTTTTTTATTCTTATTAGAATATCTTGAAAACAGCCGAGCGGACAGAAAAAGGAACAGTAAATCCTTCCGAATATTGCCGTTGTTATGAGAAATAAAATAAGTAAAAGTAAAGACAAGATAAAACCTTCATTTAGAAAAGAAATTATTAGCGGAATCATTTGAGATTTGACAGGTATGCTCTTAAGTTTTTCCGGAAAAAATAAAAAGAAAGAAAAAGTTATGGAAATGAAAAATATAACCTCGAGAGTTACTCGTAGAATTTTTAACTTGCCTGCTCTCATTTACAGGTCTATTCTCTTTATATTTACTTCGTTAAGATTGCTATTTCCTATACCCAGATCGTTTCCGATTTTTATGTACTTTATGTTTTCTGCTTCCTCCCCCAGTATTTTTGAAGCGGCAACGTCAAGTGCCACCATGTCCTTACTTAAGAGCTGCATTTTTTTGTTTACTACATCTTCTATGGAACGGGCTCTGGGTCCATCCGTTAATATATTATAGGCATCGACTATAGTGAGATCCGGTTTTCTATATAACGGGAATTCAGCTATACATCGATCGAGATCGGTTCTATGATAATAAGATCTATCCCAAACAATTCCCATTAGATTCTTAAATGCACATGTCATCCTGGTGCTTGAATGGTGTTTTAATATCGGAACATTTATGAAAACATCACTTTCGATAATCAATTCGTGAACTTTGACTTTCTTTAGGGAATGAGCTCCGGGGATTCTTACTTCTTCGTAGTATGATTCCTTATTTGCTTGTACAACGGTTGCCCTAGCTTCTTTTGCCGCCTTTTCAATACCGCTAACATTGTAAGTTGTAAAACAATCATCGCATGTATGATCAAACACATAGACTCTTTTCGCTCCTGCGCCGAAGCAGTGTTCAATTATTCTCTTAACAAGAGCCGGATTTGTATTGGCAGCCCCTTGGGGATTTGCAGTCCAGGCAATATTTGGTTTTACGACAACTGTTTGCCCCCTGCGTATGAATTTTCCCATCCCGCCCAAAACTTTGATGCCTTCGTCGAACATTTCTTCAGGAGTACCGTTTCTTACTGCTACGAGTTCCGGAGGTTTTTTGTTTTGACTATCTTTTTGTGCTGCTGGTAAAGGAATTGATTTGACAATTGAAGAGATACCTGCGACGGCTGCCAACGAAAAAGCTTTCTTAAAGAAATCTCTTCTATCCATTTTTCCTCCTGTCTTTATAGGTACCAAAATACCTATATATATAATTAGCTATAATTTTTTATTTGTCAACACCTCATATTGGATTCAAAAATACAGGTTTCTGCCTATAAAAATCAGATGGTTTAAAATTTTTATACTTGACAAAGTTTTGGTTTTAAATATTCATAGTTTGTAATGGGTTTAAAAATGAAATGTATATAAAAAGATTAGTGGTTGGAATGTTAGAAACAAATTGTTATATCCTTGTGGGTGAGCAGTGCGGGATTATTATAGATCCCGGTGAGGAAGCAGATAAAATATTAGAAACTGTTTCTGATTTGCAAATAAATTTGATACTTTTGACCCACAATCATTTCGATCATATTAGAGCATTACCTCAAGTAATGGAAGCAACTTCAGCGGAAGTTGCAATACATGCCCTAGATAGAATCGATATTGCCGTTAGGGAGCTTGAGGATGGAGAGAAAATACCTTTTGACGGAAAAGAAATTTCAGTTATGCATACTCCCGGACATACTCCCGGAGGTTGTTGTTTTCGTTTTGAGGGGTATCTTTTTTCCGGTGATACTTTATTTGCAGGGGGGTGGGGTAATACAATGTTTCCCGGAGGCAGTGAAGAGGCGATTTTTAAAAGTATTAAAGAAAAAATAATGATTCTGCCTGATGAAACTGTTGTTTACCCCGGTCATGGAGAAACGACGACTATCGGAGAAGAAAGATCTTTGTATTTATAAAGGAATGCAAGGAGTTAAGATCTTAAAAGAATTAGAGATAAAATTTGAGCAGCTTTCTGAATTAAAAGAAGTATGGGAGCGAATATTTGAAGTCACAGAAAATCCATCCCCTTTTGTGTCTTAGTGTGATAATAATCTTGGGTTGGGTGTGGAATTGGAAACCTTGAAAATCTGCGTTTATCTGCGTCCAATCCTTTTTGTGTGCTGGTGGTTGAATTATTGCTTTTCTTTAATTTCTTTTAACAGTTTTTCAGCGTCTTTCTTATCATATAATTCAAAATGTCTTGTATCTCGTGATGTTTCAAGTGATAATAATTTGTTGAGAATTTCTTTTGCTTTTTCCGATTCTCCTGTATCTCTATAAGTTTTAGCAAGGCGTATATATGACGGGGTGTGAAGAGAATCTTTTTCTATAGCTATTTTAAACTCTTCGATTGCTTTTTTCTTATCCCCTCCAAAGAGTCCCGGAAGAGATTTATAGATTTCTCCGAGAAGCATATGAGCCCCGGCGTGTTCGGGATCAAGTTCGATAACTTTTTGTGCTTCTTTTTTTAGATCATCTACCATAAAGAGAGAATTTAAAACACCGTTGATTTTTCCTACCCCGCCTTTGTTTAACGCGAACCAGAAATGCGCTTCGGGGTTATCCGGGTTTTTTTCGATGGCAAATTTTGCCAGTTTTTCTCCTTTTTCGTACCATTCTTTCTTTCGATTTTTATCTTTTAGGAGGGAACCCCTCTCAAAACAAAGATGCGATTTTTTCCAGAAAATCTCATCCATCATAACTTTTGAATTAAGCAAAAGAGAATCAAGTATTCCTTCAGCTTCATTGAATAGAACAGTATCTTTGTAACTTTCGAAATATAAGGAGTCGGATTTGATGAGTTGTTTCTTTACGTAAGTTGTATCTGATATTAAAGATAGCAAAATTAATATTATCATTAAATTTTCTCCCTTTTCTTATTTTGAATTTAATGATTTATAGGCTTTTTGGCAATGTTTATTTCTAATCTTTTTTAATGGCTGAATTCATTAATCCAGGCAAACTCCGTGAAAGGTTTTCTGGGTGGTCTTTGTTTTTCAGTTTCTGCTTGATTTTCATTTAATTCGCTTTTTATTTCGTTCGAATGGGTTCCGACGATTATCAGGGTAATAAGTCTCATTTCTGACGGTATATTAAGTATTTCCTTTGCCCTGTCCTCATCGAATCCGGCAATAGGATGAGCCACAAGTCCCAGTTCCGTTGCTCTTAATACCAGCATTCCCACTGCTATACCGGTATCGAAAAGGAAGTATTCTCTTTCTTTTACTACGCAATCAAGTTCTTTTTTACTAAATACGGCTATCATCATTGAGGCATTATAAGCCCATTCATTTCCTTGTGAGAGTGCATTACGCATTTCCATTAGTTTATCATTATCATGAACAAAGACAAAATTCCACGGTTGTTTGTTAAAACATGAACATGAAAGAGATGCGCTTTCCGCAAGGTCTTTTATTATATCTTCAGTAATTTCGGCGGGATCGAGCGAACGATATGCCCTTCTTTTTTTTATTGCTTCTTTTACATCCATTTTATCTCCCTTTTATTTAATTCTCACACAAAGCCGCAAAGAACACAAAGTAAATTTTTTTAATTTTTTTTCTATTATAACCCTCTGTGTCTCTGTGTGATCTATTGTTTTTTTTGTACTACTAAGCTTGCAGTCTTATCCCCGTGTTTATTGCAAATGGCTTTCACCTTTATTACGTCACCCTTTTTGACTTCAAATATGAAGTAACCCGCCTTCTGTGTTTTCTTTGTTATTTGGTGGTCAAAGTCTTGAACTATCTTTAAATCGTCGTTCAGATAAACTTCTATTTTTTTGATGTAGTGATTTCCGGGTAAAAGTACGGGATGGTGAATTTCTACTTTCAATATTTTATCATCATTGTTGAAATCCATATCGATTTTCGTTGGAGCATGAGAGTAGGTTTTTAAAGAAAAGACAAGCATCGATAATAAAACAACTATAAACATCCTATTTTTTTTCATTTTTCCTCCTTGGTTTTTTATAAGTGAAAGTATATAACAAGAGATGCATGTAGTGTTGCAAGTATTATAGTTATTATTGCAATTGTCTTATGTACCTTAAGTTTCCATCTTTTTAGTCCTGAAATTATGCCCAGGATTAAAGAGAAATAAGTCAGGATTCCTAAAGGTATTATGAGATTGGCTAATATATCAATCATTTTGAAAGAACCTCTATAATTTCTTTTACATCGGGAAGTTTCGAAATAGGGTATTTTTTTACAAAAGCGACCTTCCCCTGTTCATTTATTATGATGTTGACTCTGAAAGAGAACCCCTGAGATTTACTGAAAATTCCATATTTCTTTGTAACTTCACCATGCGGCCAGAAGTCGGATAGCAGTTTTGTGCTTTTTATATTCAAACTTTTTGCCCAGGCTGCTTTGGAAGGAACGTGGTCGACATTTATTCCCAATGCTACGGTGTTGAGTTTTTTGAATTTTTCCTTATTCTTTTCGAGAGATTGCATTTGTTTTGCGCAAACATTGGTCCAGGCAAGAGGATGGAAGGAAAGAAGTACTTTTTTACCCTTTAAATCGGATAATTGTACGTCTTTTCCATTTTGGTCTTTCAGCTTGAAATTCGGAGCTTTTTCACCCTTTTTAATTATTCCCATCTTTAACCCTCCATTGTTTTGTTTTACCGCAGAGACACAGAGCGCGCAGAGCCACTCCCCGTCCCATGTTATATTTTTAAAAGCAACAAATTTTCTCAATCTTTCTTTATCTGTGTATATCCGTGGCTATTCCCTTTTTTTATTTTTGTGTTATTCGTTGTTTCTCTGAATTTTTTTAACATTCTTTATCCTAAAGCGACATCCAGTATCATCATAACTGTAAATCCAATCATGGCTCCCATCGTGGCTATATCTCCGTTTCCTCCGTGTTGGGATTCCGGGATAACTTCTTCGACTACGACAAATATCATGGCTCCGGCAGCAAAAGCCAAAAAGTAAGGGAGTAGACTTTGAGCGGATATTACGAAAATCGCTCCCATAACTCCGGCTACAGGTTCTACGATTCCGGATAATTGTCCAAAATTGAAACTTCTTAGTCGTGAGAGCCCTTCTTTTCGCAGGGGCATTGCTACTGCCATTCCTTCCGGGAAATTTTGGATTCCTATACCCAGAGCAAGAGCAATCGCGCCTCCAAGTGAAGCGGAAGGTAGTCCGCTAGCCGCGGCTCCAAAAGCAACACCTACTGCGAGACCTTCCGGAAAGTTATGTAACGTTATTGCCGTAACAAGCAATACTGAGCGCTGCCAGGATGTTTTTATCCCTTCGGCTTCGCTTCTCTCGTAACCTAAATGTAGATGTGGAAGGATTTTGTCTATTAACCTTAAGACTGCGCCACCCAGCAGGAATCCTACTGCCGGGGGGACCCACATTGGAATACTTTTCCCCTTGCTCATTTCAATCGCCGGGGCAAGAAGTGACCAGTAACTTGCCGCGATCATAACGCCTGCGGCAAAACCCAACATACAATCCAGCAGTTTTTTATTTACTTCTTTTGTAAAAAAAACACTTGCTGCTCCAAGCGCGGTCAAAAAGTAAGTAAAGCATGTTGCCAGGAGAGCCTGGAGTAACGGTGGTAAATCGGCTAAGAATGCCATTGGTTTTTATTTGTGTATTTATTCTTCTATTTTTTTAAAATCTTCTTTGCCTACACCGCAAACCGGACAGACCCAATCGCTGGGAATGTCTTGGAATGCTGTACCCGGGGTGACTCCATTTTCCGGGTCGCCCTTGGCAGGATCATATATGTAGCCGCAGAATGTGCATTCGTATTTATCCATGTTTCCTCCCTTTTTTTCCTTAGCCACTAAGTCACCAAGACACGAAGAAAAAAGTTATTCTTTATTTTTTAATAATGATTTTTTGTGTCTTTGTGTCTCTGTGGAAGGATTCATTTTTTCTTCCTATATGTTGGGGCTGTTTCCGGTTCTTTGCCTTTTAGTTCCACATGGTAATAAGAGTATGTCATAGGGGCATCTTCTTGCAAAAGATCTCCTTCGGTGACTTTCCCAACAAATAATGTGTGACTTCCTACATCCATTGTATTTTCTACCTTACATTCAAGATAAGCTACTGCGGAGTCGGTTACTATTGGTGCGTCATTCTTACCTACTATGTAATCAAGATTTTCGAATTTGTCAATATCTCTTCCGCTTTTAAAACCGAAAGTTCCGATTAATTTCATTGTGCAGCATTCACCAAGGACAGAAACGTTAAAAATTTTGCTCTCCGAAACTAAGACATGCGTCAGGTTTTCTTTATTAAGGCAAACTGCAATTTTTGGAGGTTCGGCAGTTATCTGAAATACGACATTAGCAATTTGTCCGTTTAGTTTATCTTTACTTTTTGCAGATACTATATATACGCCGTAATTTAATGTATATAAGGCTTTTTCGTTAAGCATCTCTCTGTAGTTTTTATCTGCAATTTTTGCAGGTTCCCAAATAACATACACATTTTTCTTCAATTAGATGTCCGTCTATCTCTTCTTTCTCTTCGACTATTAATTTCTTCTTTTCGAGGTCATAGAGATTACCACATTTTTTACACATAAAATGGGGATGAACGTATGATTTTATATCATACCTGGCTTCACCTTCTTTAATTCTTATTAGTTTTAGTATACCTTTATCCACGAAAAGCTTGACGGTGTTGTATACTGTTGTTTTTGAAAGGGTAGGTATTTCTCTGGATATTTTTTTGTAAATATCTTTTGCGGTGGGATGACTTTTATTGCCCATGAGGCATTTAAATATTTTAATTCGCTGTATCGAAGGATTTATACCTTTTTCTTTCAAAAGTTTCTTTATTTCTTCCATGGTTTTAGTAGGATAAGAAGAATTACAAATTTGTCAAGGGTTCAAAATTGGAATGATTGTAAATTGGAAAAATATTGCCACAAAGACACTAAGGCACAAAGATAATAGGACGCAGATAAACGCAGATTAAAAAGGATTTTTTTTGTTTTTAACTAAATCCCAAATCCCAAATCCTATATCCTAAGCTTTAGTCTAGGTGGGGTTTGCAGAGGATTTCCTTTATTCTAAGGTCGAAGAAGCTCTGTGTGTTTGCTCCCTTTAAAACTAAAGCGGTGTCCGCTCCTCTTCCCGTTCCCGAAATCGAAACAATATCTTTTTCCGTGTTTATAAGTCCGGCGTCCGCCGCCATAAGTGTAATTTCGCACCCTACTTTTGTCCCTTCTCCGAAAACGCGAAGTGTGCCGGCAATTATATCGTCAAGCTGATAAGTTTTCATTTTTTTTCTGACTGCTCTACCTATTCCGCCGAATGAATGAAGGCAGGTTAGTACGGTAGCGCCCATATCTTCAAGTTTTTTTCTGTTTTCCTCCGGCATTTCCTGTTCATTCGGGATGTTGAATCCCGTAGAGTGAGTTACGATTATGGGGTTATAACCCGTGAAAATTCTCATTGCTTCAAGTGCGGTATATCCGCCGGTTGAAGCTATGACGATTTGCTTGATCTGAAGTTCCTGTACTCGTTTTAAAGCAATTTTAAGAGTTCTCTCTGTATTTATTTTTCCCGGTTCTTCGAAATAAACGGTCTGCGTGGAAATTTCTGCCATATTACCTCCTTTTATTAATTATAATACTTAAAAAAAGAAATTCCGCAAATATTTAACCACGAAAAAAACTAAAAAACAATTTGACCACAGAGAACACAGAGGAAAACAAAAACTCACAGAGAACGCAGAGAAAAAATATATTTATGTTTGTTTGAAATCCGACCCACAACACCAAATTAATTCTCACACTGAGACACGGAGAGCACAGAGAAAAAAAGAAATTATGTTGTTTTAACTAAATCCCAATCCCCAAATCCCAAATCCCAAATCCTAAAATAACTATTTAACCACTCAACCATTAATTTGTTTAAGTCAAGGGTCAATCTTATATTTATTTCTTAAACCTCCATTCTACCTTGTTTTTTTATCAAATAACCTTGTTTGTAATTGTCAGTGAGCAACCCCACATTTATTCGCTTAAATC
>Ga0307430_1001145_pt1 | contig 20076 bp, 19 predicted proteins | sample SalMarWE160130MG_FD_202159 | JGI IMG/M metagenome (GOLD analysis project Ga0307430, IMG submission 202159) | Salt marsh sediment microbial communities from the Plum Island Ecosystem LTER, Massachusetts, United States - WE1603-130 | ecosystem: Environmental > Aquatic > Marine > Intertidal zone >...
ACTCCTTCTCAAAACCAAAAACAAAGCCCTATGGACCAGCGGATAAAAATGTTTTATGAGACCGGGTTGAATAAAGTGGAAATCATGGTAGAACAGAACAAAAATGGTTTTTCCATTAAGTGTTCCAACAGCAAATCTTCCATAAACACTAAAAACGAACACAAGGCGCTCATGAAATACATCCGTTCAAGAGCAGAAAAATCCGTGATAGACCCCGGGCTTAAAAAGCTTTAATACCACTCAATATAAAAATTTTTCCTCCCCTACTTCCTTTATCATTTCATTGATTTCATTAAGAAGCAAATCTCTGCGCTTGAGTACGGCTTCGATTTCTCCATCAGTGAGATAAGGACCTACGGCTTCCTTGATGGATTTAAAATCAAGAGACCCGAGCCTCTCAATAAATACTCTGGGCAGCTGGCGGATCAATTTTTTTTCCTTGATTCCCTCTTTGCCATACAAAAGATTCCGCGTGTATTTTCTCTTAGACCTGAAGCAGCGGGAATGGTCTATGAGAATGGTCCTCCAATCCTTTGTGTAACGGATGTTCTGCTGGGTGCGGTCCTCATTGGCAATAAGGCAGTCAAAAGCTCTTCCCAAATACTTGCTTCTGTTCCACGATAAGATATAATTTTCCGGAATGTCGATTCCCTTATCCATCCTGTCCAAATCACTCATCTCACTTGTGATCCATAACTGAAGGGACCCTTTTTTGCCGTTGAACTCTCTTTCCACAGTAGGAGGGATCATATTCAATCCTAATAATTTATCTATCTCATAAGCGGCGATCTCATACTGCCATCCCTCGAGAAAGCCTTGTTCTATTCCTGAAGGGTTTTTCCAGCACCCAGAGTGTTCCACATCCCCTTTTTTCAAATACAGCCTGTACGGCTTTGTCACTCCTTCTCCGATATCTTCATATTTTATGATTTCTGCGGTTTTGAGAAACTCTTCCCATTCCGCACGCTGGGCAATCTCTTCTGGTGTGAATTGAGAGAACAACAAATGACCACTGCCTAAAAGGATTAATATCAAAATGAAAGTGAATGGCTTTTTATTCATGGAACCCCCTGATTATAAATTCATATGAATTTTCCTCATTCAAGCCTAGATCATTTTTATTATAAAAAAATCAGTTTATTAGTTACAACTTATTCATAATAGATTTCCACGATTTCTGTGAAAAAGTATGTTAAAAAACCCCTTGTTATTTTTTTAATTGATTGATTTACTTAAAATTAATGTAGAATGCACAATATTCGGGCACTCAGAACGATATTCTTTTAAGAAAAATCAGCCTGATCCGTTTATAAAAAAACGGTTGTGAGCATTTTTTTGTTTTTTATTGAGAGAGTATATCCAGCGGCTCTTTTGTATCCGGATTCCGCACAGCTTCCCAGGCTATTTTTTGACCCGATCCGCCCCTTTCCGCTTCTCCCCTCATAACATCCCCTTTGATTCTTCCATTGAAAGCCCAGATGAGTTTGGGAGATTCTAACTTAAAAAAGAACTCATCACCCTTAAGCTGTTCCTCTAAGACTTTCCAGCCCTCTTCCTCAGTCATGACTCTCCCTTGAGGGAACTGAAAGACCTGATCAAACCTTATCGTGACTTCCAGAGACGGTTTATCAATTTTCAATGCCCATTCGCCGGTGACATTTGCCGGTACCATCCAGTAATAAACCGTATGGGCTTCATCTTCAATATATACCATGGAATCTTTATCCGGAATCCACTCATTCATATTAAAATCATGAGAAACGATCCTGGTCCCCGGTTTTACATAAGTCAGGATCTTCGGGCGGAGTCTGAGATTTACGGATGGAAGAAGATACATGGTGATAACCGCAGCATCAGTCAAATCAGTTTCAAATAAGTCCTGCTCAAGAAATTCTACAAGATGATCCACTCCGGCTATGTGGGCGTTCCGGATGCTCTCGCGTATGCGTTCAGGATTCAGATCGACTCCATATGCCTTGATTCCGTATTGAACCGCAGCGTTTATGGGAATCCGGCCGTCCCCGCATCCCAGGTCTAAGAGAACGTCCCCTTCTTTGAGCTCAGCCAGCCTGAACATCTCTTCCACGACCTGAACGGGAGTTGGAACATAAGGAACATCCAAGGCGTCTTCATTGAATGGAGCCGGCTTTTCTTTGCAGCTTTGTGACAAAAACACTAAAAGAAATGCCACAAAAATTATTTCCAGAATATTTGTTTTTTTCATTGGAAAACCACCTTAAGCTGGATTATTAAGAGGACTGAAGATAAACTTTTTTTCAGTCTTTGATATGGTTCCGAAAAAATGTTCCGGGTCATGATTCAAAGCTATGATCCAGTGATTCCTTACAGCCTGCTGTAAAAATTTTTCTTTGTTTTCCAGTGTCTTTACCGGATAGAGGTCATAGCTCATCACATACGGCAGATGAATATGAGAAGAAGCCGGAATCAAATCTCCCATAAAAAAAAGAACTTTTCCCTGTGATTCCACTTTCACACACTGATGGGATGATGTATGCCCTTCGGCAAGCACCACCTTGACCCCTTCTGTGACTTCGCTGTCTCCGTCAACCAGTTTCAACTGCCCGGATTCTTTAAGAGGAAGAAAATTATTTTTATCATAACTGGGCCGGTCCCTGGAACCCGGATCCAGCGCGTCCTCCCACTCACCCTTCTGAATAATATATTCGGCATTCGGAAAGGTCGGAACAAATTTTCCCTGTTCGTTCTTGGTTGTATTGCCTCCGCAGTGGTCAAAGTGGAGATGTGTGTTTATCACATAATCGATATCGCCCGCAGAATATCCTTTTTGCTGTAGCTCCCCTAATAGTCCCGGTTCTCTCTCCACAGAATAATGCTCAGAGATCTTTGTTCTGAGGTTTTCACCTATTCCGGTCTCCACGAGAACGAGTTTTTCTTGAGTATCGATCAACAGGGAATTAAGGCCCATTTTGATCCTGTTCAAAGAATCAGGCATGTACGCCTTTTCCCATAAAACTTTCGGAACCACTCCGAACATGGCTCCTCCGTCCAAATGGAAAAATCCATCTCTAAGGCCGTAAACAGTGAAATCCCCTAATGTAAGTTTATTTATTTCCATTTAAAAGAAAATCCAGATCAAGCATTAAGTCATCTCTGTTGTATTGAGCCAACTCAACCTCTCCTGTATCCATACGGATGGCGTCCTCAGGGCATGCCTCCACGCAAAACCCGCAAAAACAGCAGCGGGAAATATCGATCAAAAAAGTGGATGGATATTTCTGTATCTCAGGGTCAGGATCTTCAGCCGCTTCAATATAAATGCACTCGGACGGGCACACTGTCTGACAGAGCATACAGGCGACACATCTCGGTTTTCCGTTCTCTCTTTTCATGAGCCGGTGAAGGCTGCGGTGCCTTTCAGCGATCTCGCTCCTCTGCTCGGGATATTGAATAGTGAAAGCGCCTTTTCTCTTTGTCTTTATTCCAAACAGATTCAAGGTATGGAAAAACAAATTGACGATAAAGTGACGTGCTGTGATAACACTCCCTCTTATGATCTCAAAGAAATATCCGAATAATCTAAACATTTTATAAACTCATTAAAATAGCTGTGGCTGCAATATTAAAAAGACTTAAGGGTATCAAAAATTTCCATCCAAAATCCATGAGCTGGTCATACCTGAAACGGGGGTAAGTCCACCGGACCAGTATCTGGAGCCAGCAGAAAAAGAAAACTTTCAGGTTGAACATGATAACCTGAAACAACACCACTATCCAGTGGGGAAGCAGCCATTCCCCTCCCCAGGGAAAATGAAACCCGTCCGCGTGCAACCAGGGAACATGGTATCCGCCGAAAAACAGCGTGGTCAGAAGACAGGCTATGATAAGCACCTTCATAAAATCAGTGAACATGTAAAGCCCGTATTTCAATCCGCCGTATTCTGTAAAAAAGCCCACTATTTCCGACTCCCCCTCCGGAAGGTCAAAAGGCACTCTTTCTGACTCTGCCATGGCTGCCATCAGAAAAATAATGACGCCGAGAGGCTGGAGAAAAACGCCCCACTTTGGAAGCCATCCGAAGAGAAGCTCGCTCTGAAATCCCACTATTTCAGAAAATTTAAGCGAGGGAAAAACCATAATGATCCCGATAAGGGATAATCCCAGGGCTACTTCATAGGAAATAAGCTGGGCGGATCCTCTCAGCCCTCCCAGAAGAGTCCATCTGTTGTTTGAAACCCAGCCGCTGAGAATCACTCCGTATATACTCATAGCGAGAAGAGCCAGGACAAAAAGAACCCCCACGTTCAGGTCCACCACCTGCAGTTTGATTTCCTTTCCACCGATCATTAAGTGACTTCCGAAAGGAATGGTCGAAATGGTCACGGCCACAAAAAAGAAAGACAGGAAAGGAGCCAGATTATGAAGAAATCTTTTTGAAAAAGTGGGGGTGAAATCTTCCTTTGTCATCATCTTTATGGCATCAGCAAGAGGCTGGAACAGACCGAGGATGCGGAATCCAAAAAAATTGGCCCTGTTGGCTCCCACTCTATCCTGCATCACAGCGCTTTCTTTTCTCTCAGCCCAGGTTAGATAAAGGGAAAGCACAAGGAACCACACGATAGCACACAGAAATTTCACTAATGCTTCTATCACTTTTTTACCTGAAAAATTCTATTTTATCCTTCATTTTCTTATATACATCATAAGGAGAACTTATGCCCACATATGACTTAAAATCAACGCCGATCTCTTTTCCCAGGGAAACCAACCATTCCCATTCTGCCCGGGCTTCTCCGGTGGGAGAGAGAACCGGGCCAAAATGCTGGACTTTTCCATCGATATTCGTGAAGGAACCTCCTTTCTCGGCCGGAATGGCAGTCGGGATGATGAGATCAAAAATATCATTCCATTTGCTCTTAAAGGGCGTAAAGAGTATTTTTGTATCAATGCTATCCAATCCGGGGAAAGTTTCGGTTAAGTTCTCGATCCCGAACGGAGATGACCAAAAAACGATCAAAAGCTCTGTTTCCTTAAATAACTTTTCTCCCTCTTTGTGATTGAGCTCAAATCCTATCTCTTCCGCTCCCTTTTTATTGGGAGTGCGGTCTGCCGTTAAGAGCAGGTCATCCTTTTCTCCCGAGGCTGGCTCTGTGAAAAACACTTTTTCCAATTTCAAATCCTGAGTGAATACTTTTTTTATGAGAAAAAGCTCTTCATTCGTAAGCCAGGTGTTGAGGATAACACCCATCCTCTGCAGTTTGTTTTTGTACAGCAATCTCTTTATTTTTTCCCCGAGAAGGGTTAAAACTTTTTCTCTGTCCGCGGACGGGATTTCCTGCTTTAGAATGAACTTCTCAGCTCTATCCTTATCCATATAAGAATATCCATAGCGCCCGATATCACAAATCCAGTATCCTGTTTCTTTCAGGCCTTCTTCCCTGGAAGTGACTCTGGAGGTTATCCTGTAGACTCTTTTGGGAACTTCAAAACGGGCAAATCCGGGATGATACTCAATAAAGATCTGGCATCCTCTGGAACAGAGAGGACAAATGGAAGCTCCTTTCTTAAGAAACCAGCTCCTGGTTTTGAATCTGAAATCTTTATCTGTGATAGCCCCCACAGGACACAATTCCACCAGATTTCCGGCATAATTGTTATCAATATACTGGCCGTCAAATATACCGATCTCAGAACGGACACCCCGTTCAAAGACACCCAGTTCGTTTGTTTTTGTAATATCTCTCAAGAAACGCACACACCGTGTGCAGAGAACACACCGCTCTCTGTCCAGGATCAATCCCTTTCCGATATCGACTTTTTTATCCTTTCTCTCTTTTTCCTCCTGGAAATCGCTCTCAAATAATCCGTATTCTTCATAATAATCCTGGAGCGTGCATTCCCCGGCTTTATCACATATGGGGCAGTCCATGGGATGTTCAGCCAAAAGAAATTCAAGAACACCTTTCCTGGCTTGTATGACATTTTCTGTTTCTGTGTAGACCTTCATTCCCTCTCTGACCTGAGTTGAGCAAGCCAGTTCAAGACAGGGGTGCCCTTCGATCTCCACCAGACACATCCGGCAGCTTCCTTCCGGAGGGAAAGCTTCATGAAAGCAGATGTGGGGGATGTGAATGCCCGCTTTTTCAGCCGCTTTCAGCACAGTGGTCCCTTCGTTGACTTTGAGCGGGCTGTCATTAATGAAGATCTCTACCATTTCTTCCTCATGGCCTTCCATTTATCCTTTGATAAAGGATTCGAGCTCCTTTCTGAACTTTTTCACAATGGAGAGAACAGGCATGGCTGCTGCGTCTCCCAGCGGGCAGAGGGTCTTTCCCAGCATATTGGATGCCAGCTTTTCTATTTTATCCAAATCCTCTTTTCTGCCTTCCCCTTTATAGATTCTTTTGACTATCTTATTGATCCACGAATTGCCTATCCGGCACGGCGTGCACTGGCCGCAGGACTCATGAGAGTAGAACTGAGTGACCTTTCTCAGTACATCAATGATAGGGACATCTTCATCTATAACGATCACAGCTCCTGAGCCCAGCATGGAATCCGCATTCATGAGAGATTTGCAATCCATAGGGATATCGATCTCATCCGGCTTCAGTATTGGAGAAGACATGCCACCCGGGATCACAGCTTTAAGTTTCTTTCCTGACCTGATCCCTCCGGCATGAGTGTAGACCAGTTCTTTCAAAGAAGTCCCTACAGGAAGCTCATAAATACCCGGTTTTTTGACTTTCCCGCTGACTCCGAAAAGCCTGGTCCCTCCGTCCTCGGAAATTCCCTGCTTGACAAACCAATCTGCCCCTTTTTCCATGATACAGGGGACATTGGACAGAGTCTCCACATTGTTGATTACGGTCGGATTCTGAAAAAGGCCCACAGCAGCGGGAAAAGGGGGTTTCAACCGGGGATTTCCCCGTTTTCCCTCCAGAGACTCTAAAAGCGCGGTTTCCTCTCCACAGATATAAGCTCCCGCTCCCTGGTGAACAAAGACATCAAGGTCAAATCCGCTCTTTAAAATGTTTTTCCCGATAAAGCCTTTTTCTCCGGCTTCTGAGATAGCACTTTCCAGGCGAAGCGCAATATTTTCATATTCTCCCCGGATATAGATATAAGCGGTGTGGATCCCCACAGCAAAACAGGTCATGACGATTCCCTCCAGAAGCAGGTGGGGATTATGACTCATGATAAATCTGTCCTTAAAAGTGCCTGGCTCGCCCTCATCAGCGTTCACACACAAATACCTGGGTTTATCTACATCCTTTGGAACAAATCCCCATTTCACTCCGGCAGGGAAACCAGCTCCCCCTCTCCCCCTGAGGCAGGCGGCTTTGACTTCATTGAGCACATCTTCGGGCTTGAGCTCTTTGAGGACTTTTGCAAGAGTTTTGTATCCCCCTTTTTTCATGTACTCATCGATTTTGAAAAAATGCTTTAATTCAAAATTTTGAGTGAGTACTTTTTCCGGCACTTTATTTATCCAGTTCTTTAAGAATCTTGTCTATCTTTTTTTTATCCATATTTCCGTAATAATCAGTGTTGATCATCATGGTGGGCGCCTGGTCACAGGCTCCCAGACACTCCACGGTTGTTAGGGTATACTTTCCATCCTCACTTGTTTCTCCGGGCTTAATACCTAATTTTTCACTCACATAGTCAATAAGTTTCTCCGCTCCCATTAAAGAGCAGGTCAGATTAGAACAGATCTGTATGTGATACTTTCCCAGAGGTTTCCGGCTCAGCATGGAATAAAAAGTCACCACTTCCCTGACTTGCACCGGATTTATTTCTAATAAACCCGCAATCCATTTTTCTTCATCTTCAGAAATATATCCTAACTCCCTTTGAACCAGGTGAAGAACAGGAAGGATGGCTGCCTGTTTTTTCGGATATCTGGAAATAAGCTCTTTTATTTTCTTTTCGGTGCCTGCTTTGATCTCCCGGCTCATCTGTCCAGTTCTCCTCCGATCATATTGGTTGAGCCGAATGTGGGGATGACATCAGCAATGTAATGTCCTTTTATCATTTCCTCCAGAGCTGAAACAATATGAAAACAGGGGCCTCTCAAATGAATTCTGTAGGGCTGATCTGTCCCGTCCGAGACAATATAATAACCCAGCTCCCCGCTCCCGCCCTCCACGGAAAAATAAACCTCTCCCTTAGGCGGGCGGATCCCATGCCCTCTCATGAAAAATTTGAAATGATGGATCAAACCTTCCATATTCGTATATGTATCCTCCTTTGGAGGGACCTTAACTCCTTTGGAATCAGTCAATATACTTGGATATTTTTCCTTCTCAGACCCTTTGAGATTAGGTGAAAGCTTGATTTGGGCATCCGGTCTCCTGGTCCGGGAGGCTTTTATGGCTTCGGTTGGTTCCATGTCACCTTTTACTTCAGGAACACCCTCAGGCACCTTTTCCACACACTGCTCAACTATTCTCAGGCTCTGCTCCATCTCTTTCATGCGCACCATGTAGCGATCATAATTATCCCCTCTTTCACCCAGAGGGACTATGAAATCCAACTTATCATAAACCAGATAAGGATGCGCTTTTCTTACATCATATTTGACCCCAGAGGCTCTCAAACAGGGGCCTGTGAAACCGTAATTTACGGCCATATCAGGGGAAACCACTGCCACGCCGCGGGTTCTGTCGATCCAGATCTTGTTTTTATCCAGAAGTCCTTTAACGTCTTTTAACACATCCCTCGTCACCTTTATGGCCTTTTCCACATCTGTATTAAAATCAGGATGAAGGTCGGTTCTGACTCCTCCTATTCGGATATATGAAGTGGTCATCCTGGCACCTGTGGTTTTCTCTATCACATTCCAGATTTCTTCACGGGCTTTGATATAATAGAGGAAAACAGTGAAGGCTCCGCATTCCATGGTCATGGCCGCTAGGGCTGTGAGATGGTCGGAGATGCGGGACAGTTCACTCATGATGACCCGGATATACTGGGCCCTTTCAGGAACTTTGATATCCATCAATTTCTCAAGGGTCATCACATATCCCACATTGTTTATGAGAGGCGATACATAATTCAACCGGTCCGTATAAGGAAGCAGATTGAAATAGGTCCTGTTCTCACAGGTCTTTTCAAATCCCCTGTGCAGATATCCGACCTCTACTTCTGAATTGCGCACTTTTTCCCCGTCCAGTTCCAGCATGATGCGGATGGTCCCGTGCATGGCAGGATGAGAAGGTCCCATGTTTATCAAAAGGCTTTCTTTCCTGGCCTCTTTTTGTATCCGTGTGCTCATTTTATTTTCTTAATTTTATTTTTGGCTGTCTTTTTCTTAGAGGATAATCCTTTCTCAAGGGATATCCTTCAAAACCATCATACATAAACAAACGCCTTAAATCAGGATGGCCTTTGAACTGGATGCCGAACATGTCATAGACTTCCCTTTCCAGCCAGTTCGCATTCTTCCACAAGCCGGAAACCGAATCTGTCTCCGGGTTCTCTTCAGGCACCCCGCATTTGATTCTCAGCCTGTGGTTCTTGGCAAGGGAAAATAAGTGATAGACCATTTCAAAACGGGGCTTTTTCCCCATATAATCCACACAGGTCAGATCAAGCAGCATGGAATAATCCTGAGGCTTTTCCTTGAGAAACTCAAGGACTTCCTCGGCAGCATCCTTTTCAATTTGAATGACCACATCCCCGAGGTCTGTTTTCACATCCAGAATTTTTTCTTTGAACCTTTGTTTAAGGATATCGTCTATTTTTTGATTATGTTCCATCTTAAATCCTGTTTCTGATGCTGGATCTTATCCTGCAGCTTAAGCAGCGCATTCAATATGGTCTCAGGACGGGGCGGACACCCCGGAATATAGACATCCACCGGAATGATCTTGTCAATCCCCTGGACAACCGCATAATTGTCATAGATACCTCCGCTTACGGCACAGGCTCCGCAGGCAATGACCCATTTGGGCTCAACCATCTGGTCATAAACGGTCTTTAAAACAGGAGCTTCCTTATGGGTTATGGTTCCGACCACAAACAAAAGGTCAGACTGTCTTGGAGAAAAAGTGGTCATCCCCACTCCGAACCGGTCAAAGTCCCAGTGAGCGCAGGCTGCAGACATGTATTCCATACCGCAGCAAGCTGTAATAAAAGGATAATGGAAAATGGAATATTTACGCCCCCAACCAATAACATAGTTCAGCTTGGTGGCAATGAAGCCTCCGTGGGAAGTTTTCTGATAATAGCTGTACTTCTTTATCGGCCTTATTTTTCCCATACAAAAGCTCCCTTTTTCCACGCATAGACAAAACCGGCGATCAGTATCAATATATAGACAGACATGGATATCAGAGCCAGACTTCCTATCTCCTTGAAAATCAAGGCCCAGGGAAAGAAAAACACCACTTCCACATCAAAAAGAAGAAAAAGAAACGCGACCAGATAGAACTTGATGGGAACCGGATAGATCCTGTCCTGGAGATAAGGGCTGCCGCATTCAAAAGGCGTATGTTTGACAGGATTGGTCTTTTTCGGTCCTATGATTTTATTGACTATAACCAGAAAGAATCCCAGTGCTCCTGTTACCAGAAAAACTATAAAAAGTTCACTCATGGATTTTGATGATGTATTTTATACAAACAAAATCAAAGATGCAACCATTTAATGATATTTGTTTTTTTTATGAATGAGTCAAGTTATTAACCTGGATTATTCACAAGCATTTTTTTATGAATGAGTCAGGTTGAGTATGTGGATAGCTTTGTTTTGAACATTCAATGCTGACTCCCTTATGGACTCGGACAGCGTGGGATGCGCATGGATGACAGACGCGAGCTTACTCACTTCCACGCCGTGCTTTAATGCCAGTGTCACTTCCGGCAGCATTTCGCTGGCGCAATGGGAAAGAATATGAGCCCCCAGGATTTTTTCATTTTTATGGGCAATGATTTTCACAAATCCTTCCATTTTTCCCATAGTCAGGGCCCTGCCGCAGGCTCTGAGCGGAAATTTCCCGATGCGGACATCATCTTTATATTTTTCCCTGGCCTCTTCTTCAGTAAGACCCACACAGGCATACTCAGGCTCCGTAAAAACAGATAAAGGCACAGCCCTGGAATCCATACTCATTCTGTTCCCGCAGGCATTCTCCACAGCAACGATCCCTTCATGGGAGGCTTTGTGCGCGAGCAGTTTTCCCCCTGCCAAATCCCCTATGGCATAGATATTCTCCAAGTTCGTTTCCATAAATTCATTGACCTTAACAAAACCGGCCTCATCTCTATCCAGTTCAGGAAGCCCTTCGGTAATTTTCTCCGAATTGGGCCTGCGGCCTACAGCCAGGAGCACTTTTTCTCCGCTGTATTCAAAAGAAGCGTTCCTTTGTAAAGAAATCCCCTTAAGCGTGACCATCCCATTTTTTATCCGGCTTTCCTGGATCTTCATTCCGGTCAGAATCTCAAGTCCTTGTTTTTTTAGTTCCCGGCGCAGGCATTTGGCTGCTTCCTCATCACTTCCCGGAAGGATCTGGGGCATGATTTCCAGGATAGTGACCCTGGAACCAATCCTGTGAAAAAGGCAACCTATCTCAAGCCCCACAGCTCCGGCTCCGATCACAATCAAACGCGAGGGGACCTCTGTCATCTCCAGAGCCTGTTTGGAATCCAGGACTTCCCTTCCGTTTGCTTTGATAAAAGGAAGACTTCCCGGACGGCTCCCTGTGGCCAGAATGATTTTCTTAGCGCTTACTTTTTCCTTTCCGTTTTTCCCTTCTATGATAAGCTCTTCCGGCCCTTGAAAACCGGCTTCCCCCCTCATTACAGTGACCCTGTTTTTCTCCAAAAGAAATTCAACACCTTTGACCAGGCTGTCAACGCATCTTTGTTTGTTTTCCTGGCATTTCTTAAGATTCAGTTTGATTTCATCGACAGGTCCGTCCAGATTCTTGTTTCCTCTCATTTCGCTGAGTAACTCGGACTGGTGGATAAGCCATTTGGTGGGGATGCATCCCCAGTTCGTACACACTCCTCCGATATTATCTTTTTCCACAAGAAGGACTTTTTTCCCTAACTGAGCGCCCCTTATAGCTGCCACATACCCCCCGGGACCGGCTCCGACAATGGCCACATCATAGTCATTACTCATGATCTTTTTTCTCCAAAAAATTTTGAATCACTGTATTCTATATATTATTTTTTTTTGCACGACTGTTCAATCAAAAACAATGAAGATTGTCGGTTGACTCTACATGTTCTCTATGTGTATCATCGAAAGGAGAATCGCGCGGATGAAAAAAACACATATGACTTTTTTACTGGTCTTCTCCGTTGTGATCATCAGTGCCTTGCTCCGATTCTACAAACTGGCGGATTTTAGCTTCTGGTATGATGAGGTGTTTTCCATCCAAACTATTTTTTCAGGAAACCTGAGCCGTCTGCCTTATCCCCTGTTCTATTTTATCACTGACGGGATGTTCCAATGGCTGGGAGTGAGCGAATTCACAGCCAGGTTAATCCCCTGTTTATTTGGCATCTTATCCGTATATCTGACTTACCTATGCACAAAACTCATCTTTGACAGAAGAACAGGGATCATTGCCGCTGCGCTTGTCTCCATACACACCTGGCATATCTTCTTTTCTCAAAGCGCCCGGTTCTATATTTTCCTTTATCCTCTTGTGCTGGTATCTTTTACCGCTTTTGTATACGCTGTCAAAAAGAACAGCCGGAAACATCTCATACTGGCGGTCCTCTTTGCTCTCATCTGTCCCCTGTTCCATACAACAGGGATCCTGCTGTTTCTTATTTACTTTGTCTTTTTTTCTATCTTGATTTTTCAAAAAACAAAACCCGATTTTGCAAACTGGAAAAATATCCTCATAAGCTTCAGCCCACTCCTTTTGTTCCTTTTTTTTCTTCCCAGGATTCTGTCTGCAGTCGGGAGATACCTGGAATCAGGTCCGGGGCAAATCTTTCCATTAAATTTCGGGAATTTCCTCTTCATTCTTAAAGGAATCGTGTTCTTTATCGGGATCCCCGTGTTTTTATTCGGAATGGTAAGCCCTGTCCTCCTCTGGATAAAAGACAAGCACAAAGGGATGCTGTTTTCACTGTACATAGGAGTCCCGCTTGTTCTTTTTTCTGTACTCGGATTGGTGTTTCGAACCCATGCCAGACATCTCTTTATATCGCTGCCTGCCTATTTCCTGGTTACGGCTTTTGCTTTGAACCAGCTCCTGGAGCACAAAAAAACTGTTTTAGTGGGTTCTCTTGTAATCCTGGTCATCTTTGCAGTATATCTTTCGGATGATTTTCTTTATTTTGACCGCTACAACGGACACCGGGCTCAATGGAAAGAAGCCTGCCAATCCATTAAGCCCTGTCTTAAAGACGGGGATATCATCATGACGCATCTCCCCATCATGCCCCAATTCTATTTGAGTGAAAGAGAAAAACCGTTCGAAAAATACGAAAAGGATGTGGATTTTTCTTTTTTTGATTTCAATTACGGAGAGACAGATCGCATAGAGGCCCTGGGAAAAAGGGTTTGGTTCATAGTGGATTATACGGGAATACACAAATTCGGGGAGTTTGATAAGGGCGTGCTCAACTGGATAAAGAAAAACAGCGAACCGATAGCAGAATTCATAACCTACACGGGCCCGAGAAATCGAAGCCTCAGTGTTTTTCTTTTTACACCGGAAAAAGAAAGGGACTAAAGTCAATGAGCCTGACTTATTCATAAAAAAATGGCGGTGGTATAAAATGAAAAAATTAATGATAAGCGTGTTTTTGTTTCTATCATGTTTACTCTTTTTGAATCCTTCTTTCCCACAGGAAGAGCATGCAGAAAGGGTGGTCAGCATAGAGGTTCCGGTCCGTGTACTCAAAGGAGGAAGCTTTGTTGACAGCCTTTCCATTGAGGACTTCGAACTGTATGAAGACAGGGTACAACAGAAAATAGACGCGGTTTATTTGATCATGGAAAGTTCTGTAAAAAAGGAGGAACTTCCCCGAACAGAACCAATCCCAAAAACCCATGTTCAGCCAGATGTTTCCCGGAATTTCGTTCTTGTTTTTGAGGTCAACAAATATTCACAAAAAATCGCCGGCACCATTGATTATTTCTTTGAAAAGGTCATAAAACATGGAGATTCGCTCATCGTTATGACGCCTATGAAAACATACAATCTGTCCAAAGAAGCCCTTTCCCGGCTTCCCAGAGGAGAATGCGCTTCCCAGCTCAAATCCAAGCTCAAAAAAGATACGGCTTTAGGGAGCGCTGAATATCACCGCCTGAACAGAGAGATCCTCATCATTTTATCAGGACTTTCGCGCATGGGTTTCGATACTGAGCAGCAGCTCGAAAGGATCCATGACATGTATAAAAGATGGAAGGATCTAAGGTACATAGACCAGCAGAATCTTCTGAATTTCGCAGAATATTTAAAACAAAAACAGGGGCAGAAACATGTTTTCGTTTTTTACCAGATGGACGTTTTACCCCAGATGGACCCTAAAGAAATGGCTATCATAACCTCTATGAGTCAGGACAAACCAAATCTTATCTCTCTTGTTCAGGACCTTTTTAGTTTTTTCAGGAAAGATGTCACTTTTGACGAAGAGAAAATACAAAATGCCTTTTCAGACTCAACCATAGCCAGCCACTTTATTTATCTCACAGATCCTTCTTCATATGAGTCAGATGTAACCCAGATGAGAAGCTCCCTGGGAAAGGCAACGGTCTCAGAAAAATCTTCGGATATATACAAAGCCTTCAGCGACCTGGCCCATGCCACAGGAGGCGTTTCCATCAGCTCTGCCAATGCACTTGATTCGTTTCAAACAGCGGTTGAAGCCTCTGAAAATTATTATCTTGTCTACTACACTCCCAGCGACTATAAGGCAGATAATAAGTTCCATAAAATAGAGGTTCGAATAAAAGGCGGCAGCTACCAGATCACCCACCGGGCCGGTTATGTGGCGGATTGAAAATTTTAGGGATAAAAAAATGCTGCTTGTTTTTTAAATACCAAAAACAACAATAAATGTTGAAATTTATTTTCCGTTATGTTATATTTCCAAAAGATGACAAATTTGTCTTAATTAGGAAATAAAAATGATTTGGTCCATCTTAAAGGAAAGTGCCCGTAAGCAGAAGCTGCCACTCAGCACTGTAGTGGCAGAAGTGTTTCATCTTGTTGTATTGGATTCTGTCTTTGCACTTCCTGAAAGCCAGGCCATTTGTTTTCAAGGGGGAACCAGTATCCATCTTTTATATGGAGGATATCGGTTCTCAGAAGATTTGGACTTTGCCGGAGAAAAAGTCGATGGAACATTGGCACAGAGGATTATCACAAAATCCAAATCCAATATAGAGAAGAACATTGTTCAATTTCTGGGAAATGGAAAATGTGAATGGCGTTTTCCGTCTGTTCAAAAAAAGAAGAAAATGTTTCCTTACTGGTTGAGTTTTCAACCTGAGGGAAAGAGGATGAAGTACAGAGTCAAGATGGAATTTTCTCCTTACCCTGTGTATCATTCAAAAGTCATTCCGGTAAAATCTGATTTCGAGGTCCTGAATCGGTTTCCCCTGGTCTTGGGATTACCCCCCGAAGAGCTGTTAGCGGAAAAAATCACTGCAGCTTTGGGACGTCCTTATTTTAAAGGAAGAGATTCGTTTGACCTCTGGTATTTATCACAAGTTCTCAGTGCAAAGTTGGACATGTCTCTGGTTAAAAGAAAATTTGGAGACTATGGAGTGTCATGGTCTGGACCCTGGAAGGAAAAAAGACTTGCCGAGTTCAGGTTCCATGATTTGAATGAGGAGATGAATCGCTTTCTTCCCCAGAGGTTTCAAGACCAGCTCCAAAGAGATAATTATCAGATCATCCGCTTTCATGCTGTTAAAGTTCTGGATGAGGTAGGAAAATTTTTCTCATCCGGAGAATTGGAAAGATGAAAAAAGCTTTCACTCAAACGGACTGGATAAAGATTCTGCGGGAGGGAAAGTCCATCTATAATTTTGCTGAATTGATGCGTGTTTCCAAGCTGCCTCCTTTATCTTTAAGGAGAGCGATCCATCGACTGGTGAGCAAAAATTTGCTTTTGAAATTAAGCAAAGGACTTTATGCCAATTCCTTCTCCTTGCCCAGTCTTGAAGAAGCGGCTGGAGTTCTCTATCCTCCATGCTATATCTCCCTGGAGTCAGCTTTGTTTATGCATGGGATTTCAGAGCAAACACCGCATGTGTTGACATGTATCTCAACCAATAAAACGAAAACATTCCATACAGACATAGGAGAGATTGCCTATTCCCATGTAAAAAAAGAACTCTTTTTTGGATATGAATTTTCAGACCAGTCCTTCCTGGCTTCTCCTGAGAAAGCAGCGCTGGATTATGTTTATATCCAGAGAAAAAATGGATGTGCCCCCTCTATGGATGAATGGAACTGGGAAAGTTTGGATAAAGATAAAATTAATTTGACAGCAAAAAAATATCCCAAGACGGTTAAGAATTATATTGAAAAGTATTCCCCCATCCTCCATTCGCTGGTTTGACATACTCTGCTCTTTGAATTAGTATTTATCTAAAGGGGCTAGAGATGAAAAGAACCATTTTTTTAATGAAATTATTCTGCCAGGAGATTCCCTGATCATCACAACACCCATAAAAAACTACAGGTTCAATGCGGAGGCCTTTGAAAGAATGACCATAAGCTCAAGGCAACCGGAGTTTTCCTTCAAACAAGCCATGGAAGCTTCGGAAAATTATTATCTTATCTACTACAAACCCAAAGATTATAAATCAGACGGGAAATTCAAGAAGATCAAGGTGAAGATCAAAGGGAAAAACTACAGGGTGCTTCACCGGGCCGGTTACATTGCGGATTGATGTAAAATAAAGAACCATCGTTTAAGCTGGTTATGATGGGAATAAGAAAATAAATAAAGTGCAGAAGGGAGAATTATTTCTAGATGAGAGAAAATCCCTTGACAGACAGAAATAAAAACACAAAAATATTTAAAACCAGGATTAGAGAAAAGGACAAGTGCGAAAAGGACTTCTTGAGTTATCCATACTTATATTCCTGATATCTCTTCTGGGATCCCATCCGATTTCCGCATCTGAAAAAGGCATGTTCTGGGGCCAGGTTCTTGACTCAGAGCAAAATCCTTTAAATGGATTAAAAATCACTATTTTAAATAATGAAAGCACCCGAACCAGTGAATGCATCACAGATAAGAACGGGTTTTTCATAGCCCTGGGTTTTGACCCCGGTGAATACACAGTTAAGCTTCTCAATCCCGGATACAAAGGTCTTGAAAAAAAAACAGCACTGGACCCTGAGGAATCCCTTCTCTTAAAGATCACGTTAAAGGCCAAAGACCAGGTAGGATATTCACGATGCCGCGTGATGCGAATGGATTATTCCAGTGCTTCTCAGTCCACACTTATCAACAAACTGCAGATAAAAGAGATGCCCTCGGGTTTGAACATATGGTCTTTGATTGAAAATCAAGACCTCTCCGCCGTCACTGACCGGATCGATGTGGGTGGATTGTGGAGCGGGATCCCGGCGCTTTTCAGTGCCAGAGGCGCCAGCTCCTGGACACAAAACAGATTCCTGCTCAACGGCATGGATATTACGGATCCTTTTCAGGGTGGTACGCCTCTCCTGTATCCGGACCTCTTCTCTCTGGATCACACCCATCTGACCAATGCCGGCCATCCCCCTGAATACGTTCATCCCGGAGGATATCTGGATCTTATGACCGGAGAGGAAACCAATGACTATCACGGCGCCCTTTCAGGTTTTTACACCAACCATTCCCTCCAGGGCTCCAATATCACAGAATCTCTTCAAAGCGAAGGAATAGATGAAGCCCATACCTTTGGCTATCTGACACAGGGAAATTTCCGCTTCTCAGGCCCTCTGGTTTCAGAGAAACTATCTTTTTTTACTTCAATGAGCGGATTTGACCTCTCCCGCGACCTGGCTGACTTTGAGGGGGAAAACAAAAGCTCTCTTCTTTCAGGCCTCCTAAGCCTTAAATACACCCTATCGTCCAAAAGCACGCTCCGTCTCCTCTGGACCGGCCAATCCCTGAATCACACCTCTTTAGGAGCGGCAAGGGATGTGCCCTTCTCATCCACTAATAAAGGATCAGAACATTTCAATGTGTTTCAGGCCTTATGGGAAGGCCATATAAACAACAAGCATCATTTAAGGGCTGCTCTGGGTTATGTTCAGGCAAATTATGACTATGACTTTCAGGAAGAGGCCGCACTCCCCCATTCCCGGGAACTCGTCACAAGTGAGTTTCTCGGAGGCGCGGCTCCGTTCGAAGAGCAGAACTTAAGTAAAAAGCTTGTTTTTCTCTTTAACGGAACATCGGTCTTTTCCAGATTTTTAGGACTGCACCATACTCTGCGCTATGGGATGAACATGCAGCTTTCTTCCGCTTCTCAGGACATGGATGTTACGGATGATATCCATCTTCTTTTCTTTGAAGGGGAACCCTTTCAGGTAGCCCAATACAACACGCCTGTATCCCTTGAAGAAAAAGGATCAGATTTCAACCTCTTTTTCCAGGATACACTTACCTTTCCGAATCTGTTTTCCATTTATATCGGGGCTCATCTCTCTTCAGCAAAGGCATGGGTTCCGGGGTCACAAGAAGAGGCAAATAAAATAAACTGGCTGAACATTTCCCCGAGGTTAGGGTTTATCATCCCTTTGTCCAAAGCCAAAACATCCGTGCTCAAGCTCTCTTATGCCAGATATTTCAACACGCTTCCTCTGGAATACTTATCTTACGGAAATCAAAACGCTCTGGGTTCCTTGGTTTACTCCTGGGATGATGCAAACCATGACCAACTGTTTCAGCAAAATGAGCAGGGAGAATTGTTAAGACGGGAAGGTCCTTATTACTCTACCATAGATCCGGATATCCAGAGGCCGTATGCGGATGAAGCGGTCATCTCTTACAATTTAAACTTTAAACCCTCCTGGCATTTTTCTCTTTCCGGATTTTATAGAGTGTACAGAAGCGCTGTGAACACAAAAAACACCGGAGTCCCCTTTTCCGAATATGAAGCCCTTTATTATACTGACCCGGGCGATGACCAGATCCCCTACAACTACGATGACCTTCTGTTCACAGTATTCAATCAAAATCAGGAAAGCCTGGGAGAAGATTTTTATCTTCTTTCCAATATCGAAGAGGATACACGAGCCACCTACTATTACGGGCTGGATGTGAATCTCATCAAACACTTTGGCGATATTTTCTCTCTATTCTTTTCTTTTACAGCCATAAACGCTGTGGGCACCACAAATCCTGGAAACCCCTCTCTTGAAAACGATATCAATGTGATCGGAACCTTATTCAATAATCCCAACGCCATGATCAATACGGAAGGAAGGCCCTGTTTTGACAGAGGCTATACCGCACGGCTTGGATTTAAGTATTCAGCCCCTTATGGTTTCCTGCTTTCCGGGATCATCAAATACTATGACGGACAGCCTTTCTCAAGAAAGATCATTATAGAGGGGCTTAATCAAGGGCCTTTTTACATACAGGCTCATCCCAGCGGAGTGGCCCGTTATGAATTCAACAGCACTGTGGATCTGAGGCTGGAGAAAAGATTTCACCTGGGAAGCTCCGAGCTGAGATTCATTCTGGACGGATTTAATGTGCTGAACCTGGGGCTGGCCACACAAGAGAACGAATGGACAGGGCCTGAATTCCCCCTTCGCTATGCCACTGAGATCCAGTCTCCCAGGGTATTACGGCTCGGGATCTCCTATCAGTTTTAAAAAACATTTGGAGAATTAAAAAAAATACCATAAGATAAAATGAACAAAATGAGCACTGCAGGATAACAAAGGAGGGAAAAAAATGCTTTCTACTCTGGGAAAAATTATTTTCAGCCTGGTCATTATCGCCACTTTTCTGGCATTTATGATTCCTGTCACATACCGGATCCGGATCATTCTCAAAGGAAGAAAAACTGCTCGGTTTCACCACATCATAAAAAGGATCTGGGATGCTATCACAAAGATACTATTTCAGAAGTGCACACTCCGGAGCGATCGGGTGTGGA
>Ga0307430_1001149_pt1 | contig 20024 bp, 10 predicted proteins | sample SalMarWE160130MG_FD_202159 | JGI IMG/M metagenome (GOLD analysis project Ga0307430, IMG submission 202159) | Salt marsh sediment microbial communities from the Plum Island Ecosystem LTER, Massachusetts, United States - WE1603-130 | ecosystem: Environmental > Aquatic > Marine > Intertidal zone >...
CCAGCGGTAATAGTGAAACCATCAAGTATGGCAGTTTGGTCCGTGTTTTTACTTATCAGAACGGTATAGCTATTATCAATGCGAGTTGGCGGGAACTGTCGCAGATCACAAGGGTCATTTACATCTATATCATTGCCAGACAAATCACCACTAAGTGTGGTTTTGTACCTGTCGATATTCCGGCTATTTGGGTCAGATTCTCCGAATCCTGCAAAGCCTCCTCGGAGCGCTACACCATTTTTGAGGGAAAACTTAGCGAACTTATCACCTGGTGTAAATCCAACACCGCGGTCTGGCGTATAGATGCCCTGTGCGACATATATTTCATCTCCATAGCTGGCAGAAGCAAGTGCATCTTGCAGGTGATTATAGGCATCTGTCCAGCTTGAGCCGTCATTAAAGCCGCTGGCGTCGCCATCGACGTAAATAATTTGCCCGGTACTACTCTGCGAAGCACGAGCGAAAGATGTACACTCTGTTAGCAGCACGAATATTGACATTACCAAACATGTTATAATGTTTGTTCTGCTGCTCATATCTGCACTTTTTTGTTATGTTTTTAGCTCTATGTGCGCATTAAAATTCTATAGATGAAAAATCGAAAATCCGCCATGCACGCTAACGCACGAGTGGTTGTAACCAAGCTGGTCTGGACGGTTTATTCGGCGAAGCAAGCAAGTCCCGCCAGGCCTCATCGGTAAGCCTATCGCTCATCGGGTGTTTGAATTCGTAATATGACAGCACTGGACCTGCCGCTAAGTAAATCGAGCCGTCCGGGGCAGGACAGGCTACGATGATAAGATCAACATATCCAACACCTTCTTCAAGGACGTTTCCTTCGGCGGTATGTGTATGAACATCCGCAACGAGTGTTGTTTTTACTCCTGCTTCTTCAACACTGATAACAGCCCCTTCGAGAACTTTGCCGAATTGCCTTATGTATGCATAATCATCCTCGGATAATATCTGATTCGTCAGCTCTTTATTAGCGATTTCAATCAGTGGGGCCAGTATGTCCTCAAGATTGACCAGCCTTTCTTCGGCCTGAACCGACAAGGCATTAAGATCGCTCAAACCTCGCTTGGTCATACTGGTTAGCGCAAGTAGCCGGCCATAAAACTCCGGCACGGGCTCTACATAGCCTGTTACCTCGGCAGGTATGCTGGTTTCTATTGGCGTATAGCTCTGTTTAGCATAAAGAATAGTATCGTGCCTTAATTCCGTCCACGATGCCAAAGCAGCGTTTAGTTCCTTTTTCTCCCAGGCCTCGGTCCGCATGAAATTCGGAAATCCCTCGCCGAATTCACCTATCAAGGCTCGCAGCGCATACAGCCAGCTCCAATACAGATTTCGGTTCCAATCGGATAGTTCAAGCTTATCAAACTCAGCCTTGAGTTTATTGAATTGCGACCAATAATTGGTATAATCTGTGTCGCCTTCTTCAATTAAGATAGCCTTAGCTCGAGCTGAGCCAAGTAACGACATGGCATCCAGTCCGCGGGGGTAACATCGTGCCCAGCCGGCGCCTGTGAATCCGTAAGTGAAGGGCTTGACGACTGCGGTGCCTGTATAATCCAGCACCTCTGGAAACACCAGTTGCTGGAACATATATGAATCCGGAATGAACCGCTGGCCCATAAACCGCATGCCCTTGGTTTTGTCGAGCACCTCGTCGAGAGATTCTGGTGTGACGGGTGGCGTCACATATACATCGCCTGTTCCGCCGAAAATCTTCGGTGAGCGTAAAAGGGCCAGTTCGGCCTTGAGTGCGAAAAAGTTATCTTCGTCTTCCAAATCGGCAGGTTCAAAGCTGCCGCCAAAGAGCTTGTCTATCGCACCTAAGTACTCGTATGGCGTAAGGTCATCCGCCAAGCCCACATAAAAAGCCGTAATTGTGTATATCCTTTCCCAGATGTCACGGCTGCTGCGCAGTCCTATCTGAACTGTATCAATTGCCCTTGCTAATAGCACCGCCTGCATGGTCTGAATCTTCGCATCGTATTCGCTGATAAGGGCGTCCGCAGCCGGCCCCCAATTCTCTGCGCCTTTTAGCAGGAACGCCATTCGTCCATACCACATTAATGTTCTGAAGTAGCGTTTTAGCCCTTCGCTGCGGGTGTAATGGCCTCGCGGCACGTACTGCGAGTAGTCCTCTTCATAAATGAAGATGTCACTCTGGGCGAATCCCTCGTGCGCATCGATTTTAACTAATTCGCTTGCTACGATGTCCGCTATGAGTTGTGGGACGTAAGCATTCGGGTCGATTAGTTTTTGCGCAACAGCCAGATATGCTACATTGCGCCTTGCCGCTTCTTTCAGATCACCTGAGTATTGTTCGTACTGGGCCAGTGCATCATAAAGAAGAGCCACCGTCAGAGCATGAATGTCCGCGTTAAATTCTCGTTCTTCTATGTCCTTCAGTGTTTCATCAAATTGGATGTGATAAAGGTGCAGAAGCGTGTCCGCTGTCACAAACAAAGGAACATCCATCCTGCGCAGATACTCATATGGTTTGACGATATCATCGTGGTTGGAATCAGGTACCTGGAAATTATATTCTGTAATGGCGAAACCATTTTGCTCCAGCAGTGTTGCGACACTGCCCAGGTCGAATCTGGTATCAATCTCCGTATAATTCCCGATGGTCTGTAAATCGAGTGGAAGAGTATAACCTGGCGCATTAGGCTCAATGGAGCTCTCATAAGGTAGGTAGTAATTGCTTAGTTCTGGTTTACCTTCAACGTTTTCTGCTGATAATGCGGGGCTTATGCTGTCTTGGCTGCATAGAACTGTCTGTGAGCACATTGTGGTCATCCAAAAAACGACCAAAACATTCAGGAGCTTTTTCACTTGTGTATCCTCCGAAAGAATTTCCATGCCTTTGAAATTGTACCATAAACAAAACTACGATTCAAGAAAAGGTTCGTTCAAGTTTCCGGCGATTTTTCAAGATTAAATTAGGATAGAGCTGTGGCAAATCTGACCTCATGGTACTGTTAGGTGTGTTTTTAAGCTTTTTACCGTACCTAATAAACTAGCAATGTTGGAAAGACCGGATAAAGACCCAAAACGGTATTGGCCGACCTTGTGACAGGCTAAATTGTGAGCCCTTTGACCTGGGCAAATTATCCAATCGTCACCCCGTGATCCTTATTACCGCCAAAACAGTTAATAGGCTGAGCAGAAGCAGGGCGGCTCTCAATATTCGGGCAGATTGTGTTCGCGGCTTGATGGACCGCCATATAAAAACCCAAATGGCCACGATGAGGGCAATACGCAATATAAAGTATATAGGGCCAGTGATCATAAAGCAATTATAGCCTATTTTGACAGTGAAGGTCAAGTATAATTACCCCATTTTAACATATAATCTCTCAATAAATACTGGAGCAAATAACGCAAAAATTAGTGACACTGCGGATATAATCACCCTAAATAAACCTTTCAGATGTTCCAGAGCTGGCAAATGGCTTCTTTTGTACTCTCGTAATTTCATACATGATATAAAATATGATCTAAAAGATCTGATACAGTTATAAGATATAGAGCAAAAAAATACCCATTTTTCAATATTGATAAAGCGTTTTTAAAGGTTTGTTCGCTATAGAATGTAAGAAGACAAAATTAATATAAAAGTAATATGTCCAATAATTTTACTTAATAAATTAAAGAAAACAGGAATTACAAGCCGAGGAAATATTATTGTTTTTAGATATGTGGATTTTTATGGTTGATTAAGGAGAGTTAACTATGCATTTTCTGGAAGAGACAAAAAGATGGCTTGCTGAGATTACTGAAATTGCTCTACTTTTAATCGCCCTCGGAGTTGCAGTCGAAATACTTTTCGGTGATGCGGTTCCATTTTTTGGAAGAGTTATTACCAATCTTACCGCATTGCTGAGTACTCTGGGCGAGAATGGGCTAGTTGGTTTGATTGCTCTGGGTATTATTCTTTTCCTGTTTCAAAAAAGGAGAATTGTTGCACAGCACCAATAGTTTGACAGACATTGACAGGCTTTTTGTAATACCTGGATGAAATTGCGACAAATATTGGCAGACTAATCGTTCAGAACCTGCGATGATACAATGGTATGATTGTGAAGATTAGTTCGGCGAGATGAAAGGATGCCCAAGAGGAAGCCGCAGGTATTTCATAGGGTGCAAATGCTCTGTCGCTCGTAAGATGATAAGTCCCTTGAGGAACCAAACATCGGTGAGCACATCCTGATGTTGAGACTTAAGCAGTCTCAATTGAGCAGGGGTATTAGGAAACGAACCATAAATGCTCGACCTGCTTTGAGCGGGTCGAGCAATCTTTTTTAATTAATCACTTTCTCCACAGATAAACTCGGGGTGACTGGATTCGAACCAGCGACCTCCTGCTCCCAAAGCAGGCGCTCTAGCCAAGCTGAGCTACACCCCGCAAAAAAATAACACACATCTGAAAAATCATCCTATCGAAAGCATGTCGGTATTTCAACAAAATTGTTCCCCCGGCAGCTAATGTACTAAAAACTGCTCTTATAACACCACCTTATGGAAGAGGGTGCATCGCCTTTCTCTTCTGTGGACACTATCTTCTTGGTATTTATGGGACCTGCAAGTTAGCCAGCTGATAAATCTGTATTTATGAAGCTTTAGCTTACGTGTTGAAATTCATATCATATCTGATTTGCTTATTTCTCAATTATTAATATAATTTTATATAGGCTCATTCAGTGCTAATTGAGTATGGATTTAAGCCTAATTAGTACTGATGGAAGCTAAAAAGTGCATATTTGTGGGGGGATTATGAACGGCATATTTATGCTCCGTAAAATCGAGGTGGAGCAAATCTTACGAATCGCCATTGATGAAAGAATATTTGCAATTATGTCCTATATGTCTACGGATAAATGGCATGTTGCAAAGGTGCGTATAGCAGATCTTTCGGCTGACAAGCTCAGTGTAGAGAAATTTGATTCGGGAACAAGGCAACGTCTGATAGATATTAAGGTAAATCAGCCGGTTGGTGTATCGTTCAAACATGCATACGGCAAATTTGTTTTTGACACAACCGTAGTAGCTCTTAAGCCGTCAGCAGGTCTAAACTGTGGAGGGAGCGGCGGAACTATAGTCCTTGCTGCACCTGATCGGATTGAAGTGGTGCAGAGAAGAAGCTATTTCCGTGTCAACGTACCCCACTTTCTAAATGTTGCTGTAATGCTGTGGCATCTCAGCCGAAAAAGAGACCCAAGCCTTATAGGAGAGAGAAGAAAAGATTCTAACGAAGTGAGCAGCGAGCCGCGAAATTACTACCGGGGTGTGCTTATTGATATTTCCGCTGGCGGTGCGCAGGTTATACTGCCACAGCAAAATGGGACGAGTAAAGATTTAAGGAAAGGGCAATATATAGGATTGCGTTTCACACCTATGCCTTATGAAATGCCGTTGATGTTTAATGCTAATATCAGAAACATTTTGCCATCTGAAGATCACAAGAGCATCTACCTCGGCCTGCAGATCGTCGGTTTAGAAGCAAGTCCCGAAGGCCGACAGGTTCTTTACCGAATAGCTGAAGTTACCAAGCGGTATTACCAGTTAAATCAGTCTGACGCAAAGCAGTTAGATATGCAAGGTGATATCCACTTTCACCGGAGTTGCTCAGATGCACAGCAAATGTCTTCGCGGTTGTAAAAGGAACTTGTAGATACAAGTTGTTGAATGTGCTGGTTATGTAAAAAAAGCTGTGAGCTAAGGCAGCTCACAGCTTTTTTTTCAAATCAGATTTCCGGAATGATTATTTCATGCACTTTGCAATCCACTGTTGCACGAGCAGCGAAAGGTCCTGGTAGTTAATTTGACCGTCGCCGTTCAAATCCTGGCACAATGAACATTCCGTATCCGGAATCTCAGGCGTGAAAAGATAATCTTCCGTCTCGCCATACATGTAGCCATTCTGCGGCCCGGATCCGCCATTACCCAATTTGCCCTGGTTCTCTCCACCCTTCCATGGCTGCTCCGAAATAGTTACACGCATCCAAATCTTCTTTATTCCACTCTGCGGATGCCAGCTCAGAAATGCCGGCGACGTGATCTGATTAATGCCGGCCGGCAGGTTGTACAGATACTGGTTCCGTACAGCCCATTCCCTTACTAATCCGTTGGAGCAGCTTAGAGTAGGATTGGTAATGCTGTCGTCATCCCAGTCACCATCACGGTTCCAGTCGAACCAGACATTGACCCAAAGGTCGGTGCCTGGGTTGATAACTTTGACCTTGTAATCGAAGGTGGCCCAGCCACAATTAGGCAGACTCAGCGGGAAGATAACACCATCATCAAAACCGTCCTTGTCCGCCGAGTTGGACGGCGGGTCTATATTGTTGACCCCATCCTGGTCCGCACCGATGTCGGCCTCGGCCTCCAGGCTGACATTATTGCCCAGATGAGCCACTTCCCGAGACCTGCGATGGAACGGGCCATAAGGTCCCGAACCGCCATCATTGAACACGGTGGGGAAATTGGCCTGGACGCTTGTACTTGATGTCGAGCTATATGTTGCGGTCATAGTCCTGCCGAAATTATTGGTGCTGTCCGGTGCATCGCCGAAATCTAATTCTGCAGCAGCGCCTTGTCCTTCACAGCTAATACTCAGCACACCCTGACCTACTGCCTGCTGATAGCCTCCAACTGCAATCAGATACTGGTTGCCGGCGATCACATCGAAGGAGAGCTGCGATTGCATGCTGCAGTAGTCATCGTTACAGCCGAGCAGTCTGGCTACTGTCGGATTGCACTGGCAGCCATTATAGACGGCCAGCTTTGTGTCGAAGCTGCTGCCGCACAGGCTGACTGTGGCTGTGCCCGTGCATGAAGCTGTATAGCAATACCAGATATTGGGGCTGGTCATACAGATGCCGGGACCGTCGAAGGTCGCAAGGGTTGTATCGAAGGCCAGATCAGTTACATCACCGACTAATTTGGCATTATTACAATTGTCATTGGGTGGTTGCTGACTTGGTTGTCCTTGGCAGCTAATGCTCAGCACGCCCTGACCGGTTGCCTGATGATAGCCTCCGACCTCGATTAGATACTGATTACCGGCGACCACATCGAAGGAGAGCTGCGATTGTGTGCCGCAGAAGTCATCGTTGCAGCCGACCAGTCTGGCTACTGTCGGATTGCACTGGCAGTCATTATAGACGGCCAGTTGTGTGTCGTAGCTGCTGCCGCACAGGCTGACTGTGGCTGTGCCTGTGCATGAAGCTGTATAGCAATACCAGATGTTGGGGCTGGTCATACATAAGCCGGGACCATCGAAAGTTGCCTGGGTTGTATCAAAGGCCAGATTAGTTACATTACCGACTAATTTTGCATTGGCGCAGTTGTCGGCCTGTGGCTGCGGACCGGGTTGTCCCTGGCAAGTGATAGTCAATTCACCTGTGCCGGTTCTTTCTACAGCATCAAAACTATAACCTCCGATCTCAATCAGATACTGATTGCCGGAAATCACATCGAAGTTGAGCTGCGATGCGGCATCACAAAAGTCGTCGTTGCAGCCGATTAAGTTTTGTTGTGTTGGGTAGCAACCGGCATAGTCATAGGCAGCAAGTACGGTGTCATAATCGCTGCCGCATAGGCTAACGATGGCTACACCCGTGCATGAGGCCGTGTAGAGATACCAGATATTTGGACTGGTCAAGCACAAACCCGGACCATCGAACGTCGCACATCTCGTGTCGAACGCCAGGTGCCATAATTCACCGACCATCCTTGCATTATAGCAATCGTCATTGAGCGGAGGACAGGTCGCCGGCTCACAGGTGATGGTCAAAACACCCTCGCCAATATCCTGCGGCACGTTCCCTCCAATTTCGATAAGATACTGGGTGCCTGCAACTGCACCGAAGCTGATCTGTGACTGTAGATTGCAACCGAGGAAGTCGTCATTGCATCCGATCAGGTCACCTGCTGCGGGAGGGCAATTATATCCTTCATAAACAGCAAGCTGAGTGTCGTAACTGCTGCCGCAGAGGTCTACTGTGACGACACCTGAGCATGTGGCGGTGTAAACGTACCAGAGATTCGGGCTGTTCATGCAAATACCCGGACCATCAGATGTAGCATCTGTCGTATCGAAAGCCAGATTAGTTACATTGCCGACCGGCGTTGCGTTTGCACAGTTGTCGTTGGTACAAGCCTCCACAACGTCATTTGCGGCGCCGAATGTCAATATCATACCGCAAATCAAAAGAAATTTAAGCATATACAATTTCATAACGAAGTCCTCCTAAAATAACAAAAAGGCTTTCACTTTATAGATACTCTTACTGCAAATCTTACACTGTTTGGATAAACAGCAAAGCACGTTCGACCTTGATGGTACTGCAAGCCGGTATTTAGCGAACAGATGTTCTTTGATACTGCTAAAAATCTACGCATATCTGCGTTCCGTAAAAATCCAGGCTCAAGATGACCAAATACAAGTGTATCCTTGCACCTGTAGGATCGTAGTAAGCACAGTTTAATTCCCCACATACTCCATGTGTGATACAAATAGCTCTCCTCCATGATCTGACTATTGCGATGTAACCTATATATTATAATCCTAATTGCGGCTTCTGTCAAGTCTCTAAATCTATTTCCCTTCATTGGATGTGGTCCTTTGTACAGGTCAGATAAGATCGGTCCTCTTTTTTGTCAAGTCCTGTCTAAAAGTGCCAGTATACACTCCAGGCGTAACGCTTTTTGGGGCTTTTTTATTAAGATTTTGGCTTTTATCGTGTTTTTCAGGGAGCCGACTAATGTATTTGGGTATAAAAACTGTATTTGTTTCGACCTTAAATAAAAACATAAAGTCCTATAAGTGCGCAAATACAGTAACTATACGGACGGCGCAGGTTTTTAGCGGGAACCCCCAGCTTCGATGAATTTAATTATATTATAGACGACTAAATTACATGGAACAGGCATTTTATGCTTCTCAGCAAGTCCAATTACAGCTCCATTTAAGGCGTCGATTTCAGTTTTCTTTTTTGCGCTGATATCCTGCAGGGTTGATGATTTGTGTTCAGCCGTGTCAGGCACGAGCTTATTATAGAACACATCAAGAAAATCTTTAACGTGTGGCCAATGTGTTTTGTAACCCGCCGCTGTCATAACGCCGAACACTTCCTCTACAATGCCGTTCATTATAACCCGGCTGAATTTGTTTTTGGCCAACACTCCGTATGGGACATCGAGAATAGCACCGAGGCTGTTTAAGGCACAATTGTAGAGCATTTTCGCCCAAAGGTCCTTTTCTATCTCGTTGGTCGTTTCACAAGGTATGTCTCCCTTGGTTATAGATTTGCAAAGCTGCTCAACGCGTGATACGTCACTATTGAATAAACTGCCAATATGAATGGCATCTGCATGGACGGTTATTACAACTTCATTTTTCCGGGGCCTGTTAAAACCTGTTATAACCCGCGCATTGTAAATGATTTCTTTGCTAAAAAAAGACGTAAATATTTCCGCGTTACCCCAACCGTTCTGAAACAGCACAATCTTCGTTTTCTCAGCAAATAAAAGTTTATGCCTTGAAAGAGCTTTCGCAGCCTCCAGAGAGTCAAAAGATTTGGTGCAAACAAGAATGTAATCGTAAGCTTGTCTTGGAACCTCATTCAGAGATACAAAGCTTCCGAACGAAGTTGGGTCTGCGGAATAATCGCCGAAAATTCCCGTTCTTAATAAGCCGTGCTCACACAAAGACCGAACGGTATTTTCTCTTGCAATAATATCTACCTGGCATCCGGACTTCAGTAAGCAGCTCCCGACGCCAAGGCCAACTGCTCCGCCGCCATATATCAATATCCTCATGATTTACAACTTGTCCTTCTTTGGAAATTATGGTTCTATGAACAGTGGTTATTATAATCAATAATTAGGGTAAAACAACCGTCACCGGTGCGGAGACGGCTGAATATTTAACAGGGTTATGTTTGGAGTGCAAACCGGTAGATGAAAGCAATGATACTTAGGAAGATCGGGCCGGTCGAAGAAAAGCCTTTGGAGCTGCAGGATTTGCCGATTCCTCAACCCGGCCCCGGCCAAATCCGTATAAAGATTTCGGCTTGCGGCATCTGTCACACCGAGCTTGACGAAATCGAAGGAAGGCTTCAGCCCAAACTGCCGATTATTCCGGGACATCAGATCGTAGGCACAGTGGAGGCTCTCGGTCACGATGCAAACAAATTTAAGTTAGGCGACCGAGCAGGAATAGCATGGATAAATTCTGCGTGTGGCAGATGCGATTTCTGCCGACAAGGGAACGAAAACCTATGCTCAGAATTTCAAGGCACAGGCTGCGATGTAAACGGTGGATACGCCGAATATACTGTGGTCAAGGAAGATTTTGCCTATCCGATTCCCGATAGTCTCAGTGACAGCCAGACAGCGCCTCTTTTGTGTGCCGGCGCAATCGGCTACAGAGCCTTGAGGCTGACCAACCTTCGAGATGGTCAAGTTCTCGGCCTATTTGGCTTTGGAGCTTCAGCACATATTGTTATTCAAATAGTTAAATACAAGTATCCAAAATCTAAGGTATTTGTCTTTACTCGCCCAGGCCAGCAAGAGCACCAAAGGTTGGCCAAGAAGCTTGGTGCTGATTGGATTGGTTCAACTGGAGAAATTCCACCAAATAAACTAAATTGTGCAATTGATTTTACACCTGCCTGGAAGCCGATAGTTGAAGCGATGAGAATATTAGAAAAAGGAGGACGGGTCGTTATCAATGCAATTCGAAAGGAAAACAGGGACAAAGACGCTGTCCTGAACCTGGATTATCCCACCCATCTTTGGCTGGAAAAGGAATTGAAAACCGTAGCTAATATTACCAGGCGTGATGCTGAAGAATTTCTGCCTCTGGCGGCGGAAATCCCAATAACCCCCGAAGTTCAGGAATTCAAATTAGAACAGGCTAATGAAGCTTTAATTTTACTAAAACAAGGCAAAATTCAGGGGGCTGGCGTGTTGATAATGCCCGATTGGCGGTAATGCTTTAACATTAACTTCATATAAGTAACAACTTGTACACACACATAAACGGGGAATGTTTATCCACGGCTTTTCATTAGTTTGAACGCATCTTCGCCGCCGTTTATCAGGTGAATCAAAGGCTGCGGCCTGTCAACCGGCAGGTTCTACGTCATGTGGAATTTCGTCACATACTGGTGTGAGAGTACCCACGAATAGGTACCAAGCGGCGTTTCGCATATGCGGCGATATCATCATAAGTAAGCACTTCAATATCAGTGGTCCGTGCGTCCAGTTTCTGACGGTCAAACCCGCATTTGAAGTCAGCCGACCTGCCAATAACTACTGCCAAATGAGGCCTGAAAATCTCCATTTTTACCTTTGTTGCGAGATTCTCACGGTTGGCTTTCTCCTCAAACCAGTCTCGATATTCGAGAAGCTGTGATCTTGCTTCCATTATGGCGTCCGCAAACCGATCCCGGTTTCGCTGGTGGCGGATTAATTTAGGCTTCGGTAGTTTTAGCTCCATCACCATTGCTTTCTGTATTTCGGGATTTGTTAGGATGAAATCAGGAACCAAGGGCCCTTGCTTATGTCGGCTAAGGTAAACCTGCGGATAGACTTCTCGGTAGTCCCATCGGCGGAAAAAATGTAGATGAGATTCAAAAAACTTCTGAAAATCCCTCTCAGAGGCCTTGGGATTCCGAATCATCTCCTCCAGCTCAGCAATCTCATCAGGCGTAAAAATACCGAATCTTTCTTTAAGGTGTGTCAACAAACCTCGGTTTCCAATAATAGCACCATCAGAGGATCTCATAGGGAAATCGCTTAATACACTGATCGCGCGAAAGACAATTTCTCCTTTTTCGATGCAGAGCGCATATTGGAAATCATCAGGCTCAGGTGGCACTTGTCCCAGCGATTCTATGACACGTCGTGTTCGAGACATATCCTGGAGGATTCTATGGGCTTGATCAAACATTGCACTTTTATACTCGGAATACTCGTCATAGCAACTACCGAGGAATCCAATGAGATGTGGGATGTTCGCGACGGGACCTTGCCAAGGGACCAGAAGGGTCTCAGAGATGGCTTGGCAGAAATGATGGCAAGTGATCGTTTTACTTTTTCCTGCCAACTTGATGGCACGCATCCAATATGGGAAGTCTAAACGCGCTGCAATTTCAGCAGATATAGGATCGCACCTGTTGACCTCTGCAAATGGATTTAGTGCCGAAAAACGGTGGGTTTCTCGAAAAATCTCACCGACCTTAAACCAATTTTCCGGGAGACACTCAAGCCCGCGTGCATTAAGCTTGAGCAGCGCAGTCAACATTTGCACCTCCGTAACAAACCCAGAGGCGCACATTTCCCATGCTTGCTGCATGCGCTGGTCTAACTCGATACCCAAGCGGTTTAACTGTGGCAGCAATGGACGCCAATAGTCAATCGGATATCGTTCAGTCTGGCGCGACATTCTTTACTTTATTCCACCAAGCATCAACTTAGCGGTGGTCTCTCCGCCGTTGAGGATATAAAGTAGTGGTAATGGACGATCCACACCTTCTATCCATTTTGGCCTATCAGCCCAGGGTGTGTCTGACAGCACGTTGGTTAGGTCCATCCAGTGCTCTAAACGAGCCGGCGCTATACCCCAGGTCGCGTGGAAGTGATTCGCTGGTGCATATTGCTTGTACTCGGCCATGGTGGCATACTTGGGACTTATAAACGTATGTGGCCAAGTCTTGGTAGAAATCTTACAAACTGCTTCAGCAAGCTTATCCGGAAGGTTAATACTTTTGACCTCATCCCACACAATCGAAAACATGCCTGATAATGCGCTATACGCAAGTCGTCCACCAATACCGCTCAGGCCACCTGGCGAGACGAAATTAACAGAGTTTCCACCACCGGGGAAGTAGAATTCATCAGCCAAAGGCATCGAGACGCCATCCAAAATCTTCTTTACAGGTGCGTCTGGTTCTGCTGCCCAATCAAAACTTGCTGAGCCGCTATTATCTCCATCAACAAACCCGCGTTTTGCCCACAGCTCTTGTCCGGTGACCTTGACCTTTAGCTTTTTGGCCAGAGCTTTAATCTCCCACGCCTCCCATACTTTTCTAAAGTCCATAAACAAAGGCGGGTTTCCGCCGGAAAGGTACGTCATAAACAGCATCGTCAAAAGTCCCTGCACATCTGCTTCGGTGGCAAAAGGCAGCGGCGCCTTGCCGCCGTTGTGGTCGAATGTGCTGTTGAAGAACGACTCCATCACGTCAGCCACCGGCAGCGGAATACCGCGCGGGTCACTACCCCATTCCAACTGGCTCATAAAACCGCCACCCACCGCATTCAAATCCGCCATCAGGTCACGAACGATTAGGTACATCGCCAAGCTCTGATTGAATCGTTCGCTGTCTGCTTCATTGCGAAGCTGGAGGCGTTTGCCAACGTATCTGTTTATCCAGCCTCGCAACCGTTTGAGTTCCTTCTCATCGTAAGCCTTTTTGTTTAGCATATCGGCCAACAGCTTCATATCTAAACGAGTGATTTCCAAGCCGAAGGTATTTCTGGTAGGGATGATATGTGCAAGGGCCGTTTCCATCCCCATTGAATCGTGGCCCAAAATCATAACTCTCCGCCCTCGCAAGCCGACAGCGGTTACAGCAGCATAGCACCAGTCGATGAGGTTCTTGGCAGTTTGCTCGGTCATTTTTGGATTCATCCCTGTATCGGGCCATGTCCCCACGTTCAGGGCAGCCATCCGTCCGTATTGGCTGATGGCACCATTAAGAGCATGGGCATAGACCACGCCGGGCTTGGGGCCGCTGTTGCCGCAGGTTATATTTGTAGGTGTGTTGGGCGGAAATTGCTGCAGCAACGAGATAGTAGTAAGCTGTGGAAAGGCCCATGTGTCCGGCACACAGACTAAAATATCAACGCCAGCCTTGCGAAATTGCTGTGCTACAATATCTGCCTGCGCTTCGCCGTCTATCAAGACTGTGGAATAAACCACCGGTACCGGCGTCTTATCCGGCAGAACTACTGCTCCGCTTATTAAATCAGCCGCCATTTTTATAATATTTTGACAGCGCACTCTGCTGTCTTTATCAATACGCGGGTCACTCGTGGCAAAAACGCCGATGACCGGAACCTTTGGAGTTGCTTTTCTTATGACCGGTAAACGAGCCGATTCTACTACTTTCTTTGCCATTTTAGACACTCCTTTTCCCAGCCGAAGGCCGGAAACTTCAAATCTTTAGAATGTAGAGGTATCTTCCAGAAGTTTTCTAACAAAGTCCAGGAACTGGGCTGCATACGCACCATTGGTGACTTTATGGTCAACCGAAAGAGTCATGCTCATAAGTTTACGCACCGCAATATTATCATTATCCGGCGCGCAGGTGTCAGTAATTTTTCCGATGCCTAAGATACTGCATTGGCCCGGCACGACAATCGGAATAAAGTTCTCTATGCCGAAAGCCCCTAAGTTACTGACGGTGATACAGCCGCCCTCCAAATCCTCCGGAGACAGCTTGTTATTGCGGGCCCTTTCTATCAAGGCCTGACTGTCACGTGCAATTTGTTTGATATTCTTTTTGTTCACATCTTTAACAATCGGAGCAACTAAGCCGCCCGGCACGGATATTGCTAGCCCGACGTGGATAGCATCGGCCAATTTAATCGCGTCACCGGTGAGCTGGCCCGTCATCATCGGGTACTTCTCAAGCCCCGTCGCTACTGCCTTCATAATAAAATCATTGTAGGAAATCTTCTGGTCACTTTTTTCGTTCATCTTTGTTCGCAGCGCAACCAGGTCGGTGACATCAGCTTTTGCAATAAGATAGAAGCACGGTATTTCGTGCTTGGATTTGAGCATTCTTTCCGCTGTTATTCGCTGTATTCTGTTCAATGGTATGGTTGCACCAAGTTTTATTTTTTCTTGAACCCCCGGTGTAAAACCGGGGGCTAAACGCTTTTCTGCCTCGGCAGCACTTTTGACGTCCTGCTCGGTAATCTTGCCGGCTGGGCCTGTGCCGGTGACTGTCGCCAGGTCCACGCCAAGCTCTTCGGCCAATTTTTTCGCTCGTGGTGAAGCCATAATTTTTCGTGGCTCGTCGCCCCCGGCCACAGAGCCTGCCCTGAGCTTGTCGAAGGGTGCCGGGGCTAATCCTGATATATCGGAATGATTTTCTGTCTTCTGTCCTCTGTCCTCTGTATTCTGTATTCCGCCGCCCTTTAGCGAATCCATAAAGCTTTGCGGCACTTCTTCGTCCTTGCCGCCCAAAATCATCAGCAATTCACCGACCGGCAGGGTTTGATCTACCTCAACAAGGATGTGTTTGACGAAGCCTTCAGCCGGCGATTCCATCTCCAGTGTTGCTTTGTCGGTTTCTATCTCAAAAATCACATCGCCCTTTTCGACCTTATCGCCGACCTTGACCCTACATTCTACAACGGTTCCTTCTTCCATCGTCTGTCCAAGCTGTGGTAATCTTATTTCTTTTGCCATTTACAAATCCTCATCCAAATTGTGTACAAATCCAAAATCCTAAGCTCTAAATCCTAAACAAATCCAAATGACCTAAATTCTAAATCCAAAACGTTTTGGTAATTTGGACATTTGGTTTTTGATATTGTTTCGGATTTAGGATTTAGTGCTTTTGACTTCATACTTCGTATTTCATACAGTTTACACGACTGCTTTAACAGCCTCGACGATTTGTTCAACGCTGGGGATACTTGCATTTTCTAATGGCTCGCTCATCGGCGGCGGTGCATCAACCGCTGCGAGATTGACCGGAGCCGCATCGAAATAATCGAAGCCGTGTGAGCCATCGTCGAACTGGTACTCCATAAATTGTCCGACTATTTCTCTGCCTGCACCGCAAGTGCCGAAGCCTTCGCTTACAGTGACCAGGCGTCCCGTCTTACGAACCGATTCAGCTATCGTTTTTATATCCAAAGGCTTTAATGTCCGTACATCAATCACCTCGGCGTTTATGCCATGCTGCTCAGCCAGAACCTTGGCCGCCTGCAGGCAGTACATTACCATTCTGCTATAGCTGACGACGGTTGCGTCGCTACCCTGTCTTTTGATGTCCGCTACGCCTAACGGAATGATATAATCACCTGTCGGTACCGGGCCGAACTGACCGTACGTTGCCTTGTGCTCAATGAAAACCACTGGATTGTCGCTACGAATAGCAGCTTTGAGCAATCCTTTTGCATCGTATGGAGTTGACGGCATAACCACGAAAAGTCCCGGCGGATGCATCAGCCAGGCCTCGAGGGATTCAGAATGATGCGCAGCGATACATCTACCGACCCCGCCTTCAGTTCGTAGAACCATCGGCACCCTGGCTTTACCGCCGAACATATAACGGTTATAAGCGCCGACGTGAACGAGCTGATCCAGCGCTATGGAGACAAAATCGACATACATAATCTCAGCCACCGGGCGCATTCCTCGAAGGGCTGCGCCGACCGCGGCACCGGCAATAGCCGCCTCGGATATTGCAGTATCAATGACTCTTTTTGTACCGAACTCCGTCAGCAGGCCGCGTGTGGCCTGATACGCACCGCCATACAGGCCCACATCTTCACCCATCACGAAGACGCGTTCATCCCTTCTCATCTCTTCGGCTTGTGCAGCCGATACCGCCGCAGCAATATTCATAACGTCCATGCCGAACTGTGTTTTAATTAGTGCCTTGGCCTGCTCGGCAGCCTCTTTTTTCGTCCTGGCAGTGGATTTAGCCAACGCAGCCTCAAAGGCGGCAGCCGCTTCCATTACCTTTTTGGACATTTCTTTATCCGCTTTTATAATCTCGGCGGGATATGTCTCATCGACGTAAACATCCTTCGCTACATCCGCAGGATTGGGCCAGGGACTATCCATGCCGAACTTTGTAGCAGCTTCGATGGTGTTAAAGGCTTTATCCTTTATCTCGTCCAGCTCCTTTTCGGTGCACAGTGACTCTGAAAGGAGCTTGTTTCTGAGAACTGTAATCGGGTCTCGCTGGTGCCAAAATTTTTCTTCGGCCTTGGTGCGGTATGCGCGAGGGTCACTTCGGCTGTGCCCATACCAGCGATATGTCTTGGCCTCGATCATTGTCATTTGATTATCTTTCCTTGCCCTTTCCACCGCTCGGCGTACGGCAAGGAAGACTGCGACCACATCCTGTCCGTCAATAATCATAGCGGGCACATCGTATGCGGCTGCACGCTGTGCGATATCCTCAATGTTGCTTGCCCTTAGGGTTCCTTCCACTTCGCTGCCGGAGAAGGGCACACTCATTCCATAAAGATTATTTTCGATGATTGCAACTAAAGGCACCTTTAAGGTCGATGCCATGTTCATGGATTCGTGGAAGCTGCCGCAATTAGTAGAGCCGTCACCGAAAAACGAAAGCACCACTCGTCCGCTTTTTTTGAACTTCTCCGCCAGCGCAGCTCCAACCGCAGGCGGCTGATTGCCACCCACAATACCGGTCGAGCCGAGATTATTTTGCTTATCCACCTCTGCGATGTGCATCGAGCCGCCTCTGCCTTTGCAATAGCCGGTCTCTTTGCCCATTAGCTCGGCCATCATGCTGTTCCAGTGCTTCTGGCGGTCTTCTTCTGAGTCGGCGTACTTGTTGCCGATGGCACCGCAATGGCCGTGCCCCCGGTGGGTCGAGCCAATCACGTCACCTCGTTCTATAGCGGCAACAGCACCCGTAGCAGCAGCCTCTTGGCCGGCATAAAGGTGAGAGGCACCCTTGATAATATTCTGACCTAAGAGGTCAAAAACCTTTTCCTCAAAAAAGCGAATCTCATAAATCGTCCGCAGCCAATCGGTCACATCTTCCAGGGTAATTACACTCTTCTTTATAAGCTCTTTAAGCGAAGGTGCTGGCTTTTTACGCGTGTCCTCGATACTAAAATCCATAGCGACGATCTCCCAGTGCCTAAAGTTTGAAGTGACTAAAGTGCCTAAAATTATAAATTTACACTTTAGCTCACTTTAGTTCACTTTAGGCACTTTTTCATAATCCGCCACGGCGGATTAGATAGAAGCCCCGCCTGCCCAGAGAGTACGGCGGGCAGGCTGTGCCAAGTGCCAAGGTAGGGTAATATACAGATTTCGTCAAAAAAGACAACTAAAAATGTATCGTATACACGGGTAAACTCGATACTTGATACTCGTATAGTGCGAATATCGAGCATCGAGGATCGAGAATCGAGGCTTTAGCTGTTTATCAAATGGTAGGCTCTGAGCAGTTCCGCTACGCTCCAGGCCTGAGCGAAGCATCCTTTGGGCTTATGTGGGGCGTCGCCGTCAAATATCTCGCTTACCTGGCCAAGGCAGGCGTCCTCGTTTAGGTGCCGTAACAAAGGCCGAATAAATTCAGTAGCCGTTTTTTTGCTCTTTCGGCTGAATTCATTTATCTTCAGGTAGGCCTCCACGAACGGCCCCATCAGATACGGCCAAACCGTGCCCTGATGATACGCCTCATCCCTCTGTCCTTGTGGGCCTGTATAAATCCCTTTGTAGTTAGGACTCTGTTCGTTCAACGTCCGAAGCCCATAAGGCGTCAGCAGCTCTTTTTGAACACAATCTACAATTGACTTTTGCTGTCGGGGGGACAGCGGTGGCGAGAAAGGAAGTGAAACAGCAAATATCTGGTTCGGCCGAAGGCTGGTATCAGCAGAGCCTCCGGGCAAAATGCAATCGTTTAAGTAACCGGCAGCCTCATTCCAAAATAAGTTACAAAAAGCTACTCCGACTTGCTCGGCCATAGACTTGTATTGCTTTGCAGTCTCCGAATTTCGAGCAACATAAAACTCGGCTAAAAAGCAAAGGGAATTATACCACAAAGCGTTGATTTCGACCGTTTTTCCAAACCGGGGTGTAAAAGCAACGCCGTTATACTTGGCATCCATCCAGGTCAGCTGCGTATCGGTGTTGCCTGCGGTTATAAGCCCATCGGCATCAGCATGAGTGTCAAAGCGGGTACCCTTTTGATAAGAGTCCACAATCCAGCGGATGATTGGCAAGAGCTCCTGCGTGAAAGTTCTGGAATCACCTGTAGAATGTAAATACTGAAGGGCTGCGTTAATAAACCACAGCGAAGCATCAATGCTGTTAAAATATGCAGTGTCGCTGCGATCATTGAACCGGTTGGGAATCATACCTTCGTCTGCCGACTGAGCAAAAGTAGTTAAGACCGACTTTGCTTCGTCAAACCTTCCGGTTGAAAGCAGCAGGCCCGGCAGGGCGATGAAAGCATCTCTGCCCCAGTCGGCAAACCATGGGAAACCAGCCAGAATGGTGGCTCTCCGCAAGGAGTCCTTCGGACTGTAATTTTGGTCCCTACTACGTTTTACAATAAATTGATCGGCGGCTAAGCAAAGCAATTTAAGATTTCGGTCATCAGCTTTCGCAGTAGCGATCACTTCGCTTTGATGCCTGTCCAAATCCTCTTTAACGGTATTAATATCGTGTTGCGTATTGCGTATTGCGTATTGCGTATTTACATTTTTGCACGACGCATTACGCGTGACGTACGACGAGAGGTTAGCCCAGAGAACAAGCTCGGTTGGTGATTCTATGCGGCATTTAAAAAATCCGGGCGTCCATAAATCTTCAGTAAAGTTCTGGCCTCTTTCTTTATCGATACGATACACAAAGTTAAACCACCACTGATGATCATTTTCAAATTTCACCCCGTTAGAAATTTTCTCTTTTTGTATCGTATTATTTCTCGTTATATGATTTCTAACAGGTTTCATGGAGGGACAGCTCAAAAACAGCTCGCAACTGCCCTGTCCACCACGACCGGAACGAACCACCAGGCCATCGCCAAGCCAGTCTGACCGCAACGAGGCGTAAGCTCTTTGCATTGTGTGGAAGTCTCGTAGTCCTACAAAAGGACGTAAAATGAAATCCACCGGCTCATCGACTTTTGTAAAATCATATTTAAGTGCAACTGTATTCTCATTACGCAAAAGATAAATGGATTTAGTCAGTTTGATTGCTGCTGTCC
>Ga0307430_1001156_pt1 | contig 19977 bp, 16 predicted proteins | sample SalMarWE160130MG_FD_202159 | JGI IMG/M metagenome (GOLD analysis project Ga0307430, IMG submission 202159) | Salt marsh sediment microbial communities from the Plum Island Ecosystem LTER, Massachusetts, United States - WE1603-130 | ecosystem: Environmental > Aquatic > Marine > Intertidal zone >...
CTCCCACTGGCCGGCTTTCATTGAGGCCGTCATCTGCGGGATCTGGCGGGCTAGGGCAAAGAGGTAGCCGATGGTCAATTCGGATGTCGGGTTGGAGGCTGCGGCAGGTGTGTTGCGTACTTCGATACCCCTCGACCGCGCATATGCAACGTCGATGTTGTCCAGCCCCACGCCGCCGCGGACGATCAGTTTCAGGTTTTCGGCCTTGTCGATCAGCGGCTGGCGCACCTTGGTGCGACTGCGAACGATCATTGCATCGTAGCCGGCGATGACGGCCTCCAAGTTTTCCGGCGTGATGTCATCCTGCACATCCACTTTTATCCCCGCTTTTTTCATCGCCTTGATGGCGGCAGGGGCGATTGGGTCGCAAACGATGAGTTTCATTGCTAGAGCCCCAAAATGTCTTCGATCTGCGCCGTGAGCCAGCGCATGTCGTCCATCGTCAGGTCGCCCATGTGCGCGATGCGGAAACACTTTTCTTTGAGTTCGCCGTAGCCGTTCGAGATCATCGCCCCGCGCTCGCCCAGCGCCTTGTTCAGATCGGTGACGCTGATGCCGCGCGTATTCGCCACGTTGGTGACGGTATTGGAGAGATACCGCTCGTCGGAGTAGAGGGCGAAATGGGTGCGCGCCCAATCCTGGATGTAGGAGGCCATCTCCTTGTGGTGCGCCCAGCGAGCCTCCAGTCCGGCGGCCAGGATGTCGTCCATCTGCTGGTTGAGCGCCTGGATCAGGCTGATGGCCGGGGTGGCCGGGGTCTGGCCCGCCTCGTACTTTTTATCCATCACGTCGTAGGCGAAATAGTAACCGCGGTCCGGCACCTGCAGCGCCTGCTCCCGCGCCCGGTCGCTCACCGCGCACACGGTCAGCCCGGGCGGCAGGGCGAAGCACTTTTGCACACCTGCCAGGCACACGTCCAGCCCCCAGGCGTCGAATTCGATCTTGATGCCCGCCATGCCGCTCACCGCGTCCACCAGGATCAGCACGTTGGGGTACTTGGCGCGGACCAGGGCGGCGATCTCTTCGACCGGGTTGGTCAGGCCGGTGGAGGTCTCGTTCAGCACGACGGTCATCGCGTCGTAATCGCCAGCGGCGAGTGCCTCATCCACCATCTCCGGCGTGATCGCTTGACCCATCGCCACCTCGAGCTTGTCGCAGGGAATACCGTTGGCGACCGTCATCTGGTGCCAGCGCTTGGAAAAGGCCCCGCAGACGGTGTTGAGCACCTTCTTGGTCGAGGCCTGCCGCACCGATCCCTCCATCACGCCGCTGGACGAGGATGCGTAGAGGTAGACGCGCTGCTGGGTGTAGAGGAGTTGCTGAAGCTTGGGGGTCACCTCTAGCTGGAGGTCGGAGTACTCCTTGGCGCGGTGTCCGAGCATCGGCGCGGCCTGCGCCTGGAGGATTTCGTCCCGCACGTGTGTCGGGCCTGGGATGAAGAGCTTTTTATACATAAAAAACGCCTCCTATAAGTATGATGTGGGCTAGGTAGGAGGCGCACAGTAAAACGAGCACCTGTGAGCCTCTGTCTTCCAGCCTGAGAGATTGCTCCCGGTCGTTCGACCGGGCCTTGCCCCTTCGGCGTCCTCGTTCGAGGACTTTCCAGAGGTGCCAGGATGTTGGGTCCTTTTACCTGAGAGTTTCGCCAGAGCGACCAGTTCATCGCGCTGCCTTGCCCCTTCGGTGACGGGAATTCGCAGAATTCACGCGGACGGGAATTCATAGAATTCACGCGCTCTCCCCGACATCCTATAGCGGATATTTGGTTTTACTTAGTGTACATTGTACACCAATTCGCGCAAATTGTCAACGCCTTGACATGAACGACACAGGAGAGTACAATGCACGGGATTGGAATCGAAGCCACTTTGGAGGCCGTATGTCTTCCCGTGACGACTATTTGTTTCGCGGTGACCTGGACGAGCTCGATCCCGACGTCACTCATCTGGTCGAGTTGGAGAAGGAGCGCCAGACCCGCAAACTGATCATGATCCCCTCGGAGAGCAGCGTGCCCTGGGCAGTGCGGGAGGCGCTCGGCTCCGTGTTCACCAACGTCTACGCCGAAGGGTACCCCAACCCCGAAAGCTGTTGGTTGACCGAGGACGAGATCCTGGATCACGAAAGCTATCTGGCGTACCACCGGCGCTATGGCGACCGGCGCTACTACCAAGGCGTGGAGTATGCCAACATCGTCGAATCCCTGGCCCGCCGGCGCTGTGCCGAGGCCTTTGCCACCGATGCGATCTCGGCGGACCAAATCTGTGTCAACGTACAACCTCTCTCTGGAGCGCCTGCTAACACCGCCGTGATGCAGGCGCTTTTGGATCCCGGCGATACGTTTATGGCGATGGCATTGGCCCATGGCGGTCACCTGACCCACGGCGACCCAATCAACGTGTCGGGCAGGTTCTACAACGTCGTGCCCTACGAGGTGGACAGGCGGACGGAGTTACTGGATTACGACGCCGTCGAGGCGCTGGCGCTGGAGCATCGGCCCAAGCTGATCATCGCCGGTTACACTTCCTATCCGCAGCAGCCCGATTGGGCCAGGTTCCGCCAGATCGCCGACCGGGTGGGGGCCTATCTGATGGCCGACATCGCCCACACCGCCGGGATGGTCGTCGCCGGAGCGCACGCCAGTCCACTGGGGCACGCGCACGTGGTGACGTTCACGACCCACAAGACGCTCTGCGGCCCGCGTGGGGCGTGCATCCTGACCACCGACTCCTGCCTGGCACGCAAATTCGACCGCGCCGTCTTCCCCGGCCTCCAGGGCGGCCCGCACGTGAACAAGTTCGCGGCGATGGCGGTGGCCTTCAAGCTGGCGCAGACGGAGCAGTTCCGCTGCCTGCAGCACCAGATCGTGGCCAATGCGGCGGCGCTGGCCGGGGCACTGGTCGCGCGCGGCATGCGCCTGGCCTGCGGCGGCACCGATACGCACCTGCTGCTCATCGACTGCAAAACGGTCAAAGGGCGCGACGGCACGCCGCTGATGGGCCATACCGCGGCGTCGATCCTCGAACTGATCGGCATCGTGGGCAACAAGCAAAAGATCCCCGGCGACGAGTCGGCCTTTTACCCCAGCGGCGTCCGCCTGGGCACACCCTGGGTCACGCAGCGCGGCCTGCGCGAGCCGGAGATGGCGCGCATCGCCGACGTCATCTCCCGCGCGATCAAGGCCATCGAGCCGTTCACGTACGCGGGGCTGAGAGGGCCGCTCTATCGCGGCAAGATCGACTTTGACCTACTGGAGGAGTTGCGTCTGGAGGTCGCTGATTTGGCTGCACAGGCCGCGGTCGATGCCGAGCCGCCGCGCGATAGCTGCCCCAGCCATTACCCGGCGCAGGAGTTGGATCGGGATGAAGGGCGGTACAGATTGGTCGAGGTCAGGGGACGGGCAGCTGCTGCCTTCGTTGAGCAGATCACGCCGATGGACGTTTCCGATCTCGAGCCGGAGGAGTGGCGGGCGGTGACGCTGATGGAGCGCGACGGGCGGGTGATGAGCCCCGGCGTTTTGCAGCGGTGCGGCTCTGGTTACGATTGCTACCGGCTTGTGGTGCCGGTCGAGCGGGCGCGGCGGGTTGTGGCCTGGCTGAGCGATCTTTCCGACGGCTACGTCCTCTTCGACGATGCCGATATATGGGGCAAGCTGTCGGGCCCGGTCGTCGTAAGCGATGTCGGGGCGGCGGATCGACCGGTTCCCGAGGAACCGTTCACGCCGCCTGTCTCGTGCAAGCCGTACTTTGTCGGCCTCTCGGCTTCCGGCTACGACGATCCCTGTGGCGAACCGCTGCCCCCGTTCCAGTGGCAGGAACCGGAGGAGCGGCCCTTGCGCCGCACGCCGCTCTACGACTGGCACGTGCAGCACAAGGCCAAGATGGCGCCCTTCGCCGGGTGGGAGATGCCGCTGTGGTACACCTCCATCGGTGACGAGCATCACGCCGTCCGGGAGGCGGCCGGTCTCTTCGACGTCTCTCACATGGGCATTCTGGAGGCGCGAGGGCCGCACGCGGCTTATTTTCTCAACCTGGTGACCACCAACGACGTCAGCCGGCTCCACCCTGGCGAGACGCAGTACTCCTATCTGTTATCTCCCGATGGCCGCGTCATCGACGACGTGATGGTCTACATGCTGGCAGCCGGGCGCTACCTGATGGTGGTCAACGCCGCTAATGCTCAGAAGGATTGGGCCTGGCTTCAGGCGGTGAACGAGCGGCGGGTGCGGATCGACGACGAGCGGCCCTGGGTGCGCGCCAGCTTCCAGGCGGAGTTGCGCAACCTGCACGATTCGGGCGGTCCAAGGGATGAGCTGGCCGACCTGGCCTTACAAGGGCCGCGTTCTTTGGACGTGCTGCTGGCTTTCCTCGACACGGCCCCATCCGCCGTCGCAGAGATACGGGCGCGGCTGACGACGCTGGCGCACGCCGAGGTGATGGAGGCCCGCATTCCCTCAGACCGGGCTTCCGGCGGCGCGTTCGACCTGATCATCGCCCGTACCGGCTACACCGGCGAGCTGCTGGGGTTCGAGGTTTTCGTCCATCCCGACGCGGCGGTCGAACTGTGGGAGCAGTTGCTGCAGGTCGGTGCGATTATGGGCTTGCAGCCCATCGGGTTGGGCGCGCGCGATAGCCTGCGCGTCGAAGCCGGGCTGCCGCTCTATGGCCACGAACTGGCTGGGCCGCTCGATCTGCGCCCCGACGACGCGGGGTTCGCCTCGTACGTCAAGCTGCACAAGCCGTTCTTCGTTGGGCGGCGGGCCTACGTCGCCCATGCCCAGGAGCGCAAGATGGCGGTGGCGCGTTTTCGCATTGCCAGGAAGGGCGTGCGCGTCCCCAAGCTGGAGGACGTGGTGGTGGATAACCACGGGCGCGTCATCGGCCAGGTGACCTCGTGTTCGATGGACACCGAGGGGTTCCTGGTGGGGCAGGCTTGCATCGAGCAGCGCCACGCCCGCAAGGGGGAGGAGATCAACCTCTTTCCGCATCCCACCCGCGAGGATTGGGACAAGCCCTATGACGAGCTGGAGCTGGGCGACCGGCTGGTGCTGCACAGCGAGGCGACGGTGGTGAGCCGCTTCCTGCGGCGATAGGAGAAACCGGGTTTTTCTCAAAAACCCGGTTTCTTAACTTTGTCTAGAAGTAGACTTCCATCTCGCAGGCTGCGCAGTCAAAGCGCAGCCTGTATTCATGCCCCTCTTCGTCGACCAGGTATAGAGGCTCTTTGAGTGGCGGCGCGTCGTTTTCCCGGGGGCACAGGCCCAGTTGGTGCTTGATGCAGTATCTGGTGCGCATGACGCGCTCACCGCGCATGTCCAGCCCCGATTCGGCGGCGGGGGCGATCTCTTCCACGCCGTGCCTCCGGTAGAAGGCGACGGCTTTCTGGTTGAGGGCGTTGCCCAGGTAGGAGAGCGTCTTCTCAGGGTAGGGGAAGGCATTCTTGCGAATCGTCCGGCGGAGCACGGGACGGTTCTGTGTCCGCACCGCCGACAGCTTTTCCAGCGCGTCGCGTCGCAGCGCGTTCAGCATCGACACCGGCACAAAGTAGACTTGCTCCCAGGTGATCTCTACTTCTGCGCAGGCAAACTCGGTATCGCCTGTCTTGCGCAGTTGCCTCTCGATGGTGGATAGGGCTTGCTCCGGTTTTTTCGCCAGTGCCTTTTCGTCCGTCATCTCCACCGTGACGACATTGCCGCCCTTGTCGCTGGCTGTGAGAGTGAAGGAGTCAGGTGTCTCCTCCAGCTTTAGCCGCACTGCGATCTTGCGCTCGGCGCAGCCCGGTTTCAATTGCTTGAGGAAGGCATGGTCGTGGTTGCGGTGGACGCGCGTGCCGCGCCGGATGCCCGCGATCTCTTGCGGCGTGATGGTGCGTGCGTGAGAGGCGTTGACCACGGTGCCCTGTAGCTCCCGCTCCGCGTCGAAGAAGCAGATGCCATCGCCGCTGTGAAGCTCGATGTCGGCATCCAGTGTGAAGGATTTGCCCTTTACCGCCACGACCTGTCCCACGAACTCGCCCATCATCTTGGGCGTGTTGATGGACCCCGGCGGCTCTCCGCGCCCGTGCAGGAAGTGGGTTGTGTAGCCGCGGTTGAACGTCTTGTCCAGATTGGGTTCAAAACCGATGACGCTGTGGCCTGAGGAACTCTTGTGCAGTCCTTTAGCCTCCAACACTGCGTCGAGCTGGCGGCGGTAGGCGCTGACGACGTTGGCGACGTAGGCCTCGTCCTTTAGCCGTCCCTCGATCTTGAAAGAGGTGACGCCCGCGTCGATCAGTTCGCCCAGGTGCGCGGAGAGATTCAGGTCGCGCAGGGAGAGCAGGTGGTGGCCGCGCGCTAAAACCTTGCCCTCCGCGTCGATCAAGCTGTAGCGCCGGCGGCAGGGCTGGGCGCATTCGCCGCGGTTGCCGCTGCGCCCGCCGCCGCCGCGCCGTCCTACGGCGTAGCTCAGATAGCACTGCCCGCTGTAGCAGACGCACAGCGCGCCGTGTACAAAGGTCTCCAGTTCGATGGTCGTCTGTTGGCGGATGGCGCGAATCTGCTCCAGGCTGAGCTCGCGGGCCAGGATGGCGCGTTGGAAGCCGACATGCTCGAGGAAGGCCACGCGGGCGGGGGTGTGGTTGTGCATCTGCGTGCTGGCGATGAGGGGCAGCGCCGGCAGGTCGCACTCCAGCAGCCCCACGTCTTGGATGATTGCCGCGTCTACGCCGATCTCGTAGAGCTGGTGGAGCAGGCGCACGGCCTGTGGCAGTTCGTCGTCGTACAGGAGGGTGTTGACCGTGACGTAGACCTTTGCCCAATAGGTGTGGGCGTGGCGCACCAGCGCCTCGATATCGGCCAGCGGATTGCCCGCCTTGGCCCGCGCGCCAAAGCGCGGCGCGCCGGTATAGACCGCGTCGGCGCCGCAGTCGATGGCGGCCAGGCCGCAGGCCAGGTCGCGTGCCGGGGCGAGGAGTTCGATGGAGTTCACAGGGTTCATTTTACCGTAAAGGCGCGGAGGACATCAAAGTCAAAATATCGTCTTTGCCGTGCTTGATTATAATCCAACGCCGGGGCGTGGGCAAACGCAAGAACGGGGCCGGGCGCGACCCGACCCCGCTCACGTGACGTGGATTCTTATCACATCATTCGAGTTCGACGGTGGCCGCGTGGCACATGCGCCTGCGCACGGGCGCATTTCAGTCCTTGGGTAAACATTGGTTCTTTTCAGCCGATACATCATACAAGTGCTCACGATCCCGATCCGCGGGGACTGAAATGCGCCTCAGCAGTTCTGGCCACGCCAGAACTGCCCTTTACTATGGTGGTTCTCTCCTTTGCCAACCATATTGGCCCTCAAACTGAAAGGCACCCCCTGCGTACCTTGCCCCGCAGCCAGATGAGGAGCAACAGCGTGAGAAATGCCACGACGGTCAGGCCCGTCGTATCGTCCAGCCGGTCGGGGGCGATCTCTTGGAGCGGCGCCAACAGCATCCAGAATAACAGCGCCCCTGTGATCAGCGCGAGTTTGTGCTTGGCGTTCCAGCTTCCGCCGCGTGACATTGTGTGCACTACCCATACGGTCGATAACAACCACAGGATGGTGGTCGTCATCGTGAGCCACACCGGCAGGCCCAGTTCGGGTAGGACCCAGTGGGCGACGAAGAAAAAGACGGTGACTCCAAAGCCAACCATCGTGAAGCAAATTGGCCACAGCAGCCAGTCTTGCTTTGGGGCGGGCTGTGGCGCAGGCAATAACCGTGCGAGCAGGAATAGCGCAGTCACGACGCCGATGGTTGGCAGAACGTGGAGGAACGACGGGTGGTACGGGAACACCAGGAATCCGAACACTGTGACTGCCAACAGCAAAAGCCAGAACGCGGTCATTCCCAACCGCCCCAGCCAGCGCGCTTTGCGCTGCTCGGGGAACAAAAGCTCGACGATGAAAATGGGGATAGTGATGCTGAATACCGCGTGAAAGACGCTCAGGTCAAAGCTCCACACCCAGTTGACGCCTGCCCAGCGCCCGTAGGTGCCCAGGATGCCGAGGTCTTTCCAAGTGGGACTAAAGAACGATTTGCAGGCCAGTCCTTCCTCGATGATGCCGTAGGCCGCGCCCAGGATAAAGACCGTGGGCCAGTATCCCTTTTTCCAGCGCACGCGCAGCTCGCGGATCAGGATCGCGCCGCTGCCATAGAGCGCCGACATGAGGACAAAGCCCGGCACGCTCAAGAATTCCACCGGTGGTGCAGAGCCCGTCAGCAGTTCGGCCAGCGCCGGGGCGAGGAAGAACAGCACCACCACGGCCCAGCGATTTTTCTTTCCGGTTCCATCGCTCATATCAAGCTCCTCGTCGTGCTCTATTCGTTACTGCTCAGCCCCTTGAGCAAAAAAGTGAGGGGCTTGGAGTGTGAGGGGCGGCGCCTGTCCTGAGCGAAGCCGAAGGATCGCCGCCCTCACACCCCAAAATTTCCCCTTTTTTCCATATTCAAGAGCATTGCCAGGCATATGCCTGAGTAGTAACCTCTATTCTTCATTACAACCGCGGAGGCGAAATGTTGCACTTGCGCGACACAAAAACAGAGCGAGCACCTAAAAGCTCGCTCTGGAGGAGAATGGAGGTTTGTGCATTCATACTGACGGCTTCTGATCGCGAAGGTCGCCGATTGCTTTCGCTGCGGATTGCTGCCGGCGCCACTGGCCGAAATGTTGTCCCTTGCCGGTCAGATGCTCCAATAACTGGAGCGTCTCCGGGTCGATGCGTCCGGGTGGCGTATCCTCCCACGGTGTGCCCGCCAGCGGCAGGAATGTGTGGCTGTGAATCCTGGCTCCCAGGCCAGCCAGATCCTCGATCACCTTGCGCGTGCGCGCTCTATCCTCCTCGTTCTCGCCCGGCATGCCAAAGATAAAGTCCACGTTGGCCGTGATCCCGGTCTCTACCGTGATCTCCACCGCCCGGTAGATGTCTTCGACAGTGCCGCCCCGGTGTGCCAAGTCCAGCATGCGCTGGCTGCCGGACTGCGCCCCGATAAGGATGTTGTCGTTGGTGGCGAACTGCCGCACGAGTTCGACCGCTTCCCGGCTGACCGACTCGGGCCGCACCTCCGATGGGAAGGAGCCCAAGTAGGTGTTCTTTTTGCCCACCACCGCGTTCACGCCGCGCAGCATCTGTTCTAGCAGATCCAGGCGCGGCCGGCTGCCATCCGAGCCATACATGAATGCGTCGGGGGTGATGAAGCGGATGTGCGATTTTTCGTGCCGGTGGGACGCTTTAACCCACTCGATGATGTTCTCCACACTGCGGTGGCGCATCCGCCCGCCGAACAGAAAGGTCGCCTGGCAGTATTTGCACGCCCAGGGGCATCCGCGCGTGATCTCTATCGAGGAAAAGAGGCGAAAGCGCTCGGCAAAAGGGGGACAGTTGTCCAGGTTCTCGACCCGCGGCGAGCGCCCGGTGGAACGCGTGTCTGCTCCATCGCGATAGATGATTCCCTGAATGTGATCAAGGTCGGAGCCTGTGTGCAGGGCGTGCAGCAGCGCCGGGAAACTGATCTCGCCCTCGCCCACGACGACGACGTCAAAGCCCATGTCGAGCGTCTGCTGCGGCGCACCGCTGGGGTGGGGGCCGCCAGCGACGAGGGTGACGTTGTCCAGCGTGTTGGATCGCAGGTACCGGCGCACTCGTTGCACGGCCTGGAGATTTTGCAGGGCCTTGGGGGTGGTGAAGGAAAACCCCACGACGACTTTGCCGCAGGCCTTGGCCAGCGCTTCTATCTGCTTGTTCAGGCCCAGGCGGGGTTTCAGCAGGTGGATTTCCAGATCGTCGAAGCGAGTGTCCGTCTCGAGCGTTCCGATCAATGCCGAGAGGCTTTGTTTGTTGTCGTTGCCGAACACAAAGGCCAGCGCGTGACTTTTCATACGCTGGCTATTATAACAGTTCAAACTCGCTTGACAAATCGTTGAGCTCGGCGGGAATTCGAAGCAGTAACCATGACCCTATGGGTCGCCCTCAATGACGAAAATGACTCCGTGCGCCCCCTCCCCCTACGCGCGTACCCGCGCGCCCCCTCCCACGGGGGGAGGGGGAACTATTCCTCCCCCATGGTGGGGGAGGTTAGGCGGGGGGATTACTCGTCGGCCTGCCTGGCGGCGAGCAGTCGGGCAGCGAGCAGGCCCACGACCAGGCATCCGGACGCCGTCGCCCAGTACATCGGCGGGATGCCGATCTCGTCGGCCAGCAGTCCGCTCAGCCACGGGCCGGTGAACATGCCGATGGCGTACACGGCCTGGTGCAGCCCCATCGCCGTGGCGCGCTGTTCATCTTCGACGAGCTGGATGCTCAGCCCCATCAGTACCGGGTAGCTGCTGCCCTGCGCCAGCCCGATGCAGAATTGGGCCAGGAATAGCAGCGGCAGCGAGGGGGCGAAGGTTATCCCCGTGATGCCCACTGCCATCAACACGAAGGCGATGACGGCCATCCACCGCGCGCCGATGCGTTTGGAGATGGTCGCGGCCGCCAGGTTGCCAGCGATGACGACGCCGATGTTCATGCTCGTCATCATGCTCAACGCGACGTCCGTCGCGCCGAGTCCTTTGGCCAGGATCGGCGTGAAGCTAAAGGTGGTGGCCCAGTTGGCGTACTGGCTGGCGGCGGCGATCAAAGAAGGCAGCAGCACATCGCGCCGCAGGATGAGGCGCATGATGCCTTTCAGTGAGGGAGGCTTGGGCGGGCGGCGCTGCTCTTTGGTGAGCAGCGCGATGAGGATGGCCAGCGCCGCCGCGCCGGTCGCGGCGAAAAAGGCCAGGGGATATCCGCCCAGCCCGTTGAGCCAACCTGTCACCCCCGTGGCCAGCACGCGTCCCGCCGAGCCGATGCAGGTGAGCAGCGCGCTGGCCCGCACCGCCTCGCGCGGCGGGAACAGGCTGCTGAATCCGACGACGAGCACGACCCACGTGCCGGCCGCCAGCCCGGTGATTGCTCGTCCGACGGCCAGTTCATCGATGCCGCTGGCTGTGCCCATGACGAGCGCGCCTAACCCGGCCAGTGCAAAGCCGCCGATGATGAAGGGCTTGCGCCGACCGACCCAGTCGGATGCGATGCCCAATGGAAAGCGGATGAACGCCTGCCAGATGCCGTACTGGGCGATCACGAGTCCGACCAGCGCCAGCGTGTCGGCCTTGCTCTCGGCGTAGGTGGGCAGCGTGGGCACGTAGAGGTACAGGGACATCCAGTACAGAAAGACGACGGCCGCATACAACCCGATCATCAGTCGAGGGCTGTGAGGGGTGTGGGGGAGGGGAGAGGAGTTTGTCGTTGAGTTGTTCATTTTGGAAAAGTGTCCGGCAGCAAAATATCAGAGATAGCTATTCAGCCAGGTTATCACCTGCATCTGCATCCCGGCGGTGAAGCGGTTCCAGTCGTCCGGGTTGAGCAGCTTGAGTTTGGGTTCGGCATCCATCAGTGCGTATGCCTGGCTGGCTGCGTTTACGGCGTCGACGATGTCGGCGTGTGTGGCGTGCCAGTCGCCTTTGGGCGCCATGACGATGGCGAGCCTGGGCGCGATGCAGGCGATGATCTCGTTAAAGTCAACAGGGATTCTCGATTCCGCTCCGACGAATTCGCCCAGCCGGGGCAGCCAGCCATACAGGTGGCTGTACCTCCTGACGCCACCGGTGCCGGCTGCGTCAGTATCAGTCCGGAACGGCGTGAAACCCGCGACGCTGACGACGCCGGCGACGCGCTCGTCGATGGCGGCGGTCAGGAGCGCCGTCATGCCGCCCATGGCGTACCCCACGAGGTAGACGTTATCGGCGTCTATCTCCGGCCTTTGTTCCAAGGCATTGAGCGCGTGCCGGGCGTCGAGCACCATTTTGCCCATCAGGCTCCACTCGGGATAGCGCGCGTAGAACTCGCGGCGCTCCTCCTGGCGTGCCCCGGTGCCGATCGGGTCGAAGGCGAATGTTACAAACCCGTCCGCTGCCGATTTGTCGTCCATCACGTTCTTGTACAGCGTTCTGCCGGCCCGGTACGCTTTGGAATACGCCTGGGGGTCGTTCAACACCGAGAACCCGAGGGCGAACTGCGGGTCGCGGTAGCTTCTCGTATAGCCGGTGGCCGTGCAGAACGGGCTCAGCCAGATGATCGCCGGCATCTTTTTCCCGTCGTCGGGGGAGGCCGTGGGCGGGTAGTACAGGTTGCCGTTGATCTCCATTCCAAATCTACAGCGCTCCATCCTGGCAACGTCCGACCAATCGCGCTCGAGCAGTTTGGACGTCTCCTCCGATTCGCCGACTCCGAACTCGACGGGCAGCGGTTGGTATTCCGGGCCGTCGCCCAACAGCCAGCGAATCTGCTCGCGGATTTCCTCGTGGCGGTCCGGCCACTGCGCCTTTGTCAGGCGCTCGCCACCGTCTGCGAGCGTCGGGTCGGATAGGGTCAATTCGGGCATCTCGCCCACGTCGCGTTGTGGGGCGTGTTTTGCGCTCCAAGCGGCGTAATCCCACACGTGGTACGGCGTGAACGGGAATTTCTCAGCCACGCTGCCGCCTTCGATGCCGGTGGCGGTCAGGAGGAACTCGCAGTACGCGTGATGGGTTGCCTCTTCGGTCCCGTGCTTCCCAGGCCGGTACAGGAGCGCGATGTTTTCAGGCTGGCCCAGCAGCGCGTACACCGGCTGGATCGTCTTGTATACCTGCTCGACCGTCCAGGTGCTTTCGACGTTGTCGTTGATGCCCGTGCACATCAGGACGGGGCGCGGGGCGATGAGCGCATATATGAAGTGCATGTCGGCCGGCAGCCTGTTCTCTTGCCCGGAGAAGTAGCGTGAGGATGGCAGGACCCAGTCGGGAAAGTGGCGCGTGAGGAGCTCCAGGGACTCGCCGAAAGTGCCGTGGTCGCAGTACCTGTACGGCATCGAGCCGCCGCTTCCGGGGCTGGACGCCACGATGGCGCATATCCGCTCGTCGAATGCAGCGCCCGCCATGGCCTGCTTGGCGCTGCGTGAGTGGCCCATGATGCATATTTTTGATCGGTCGATGAAATCGAGCGTCTCCAGCCAATCGATCGCGCGGCTCGCGCTCCACCCCCGCCGCCGGAACGAGGACCAGTCATAGTCGCCGAATAAATCCTGATAGGCCGTGGATTCGTCGTTGAAATCCTTCGCGTTGTAGATGCAGAGGGCGAACCCCTTTTCCAGGGGCTCTTTTGCCCACGGGAAAAAGTAGGTCGAGTTGCAGAGCACTACCGGCGCGGGCCGCTCGCCGTTGGGCAGGTACAGGGTGCAGCCAAGCCGGGCGCGGTGATCGGGGCCAAATGCCAGTTGGATGTGCCACACGTCGTGGCCCGCGTCCCTGGTTGTGCTTTCGAGTACGGCCCTGACGTTTCCGGGAGGCGGCGGTGCGTGGCCCAGCAGCCAGGTCTCGACCAGGTTGGCGATTTCCCTCCGCCGCTGGGGCCACTCGGCAGCCGTGACGGCATGCGGTTGGCCGTCTTGGAAAGTGATCAACGGGTCCTGGATAAAGGGCACCGCAGGAAGCGACTCGAAATCCGGCGGCTTTATGTCCCTCTCGTACACCCATTTCTCGAAGAAGGGACTGGAGGGCAGTCTAAAGTTTGTCATGCGCGTGCTCCTACAATTTCTCCGCTTGCTTCCAGATCTCCTCGTCGTATGAAATTCCCGACCCTGGGCCGGTGGGGACCTTGATCGCCCCGCTCTTCTGAATCACGAATGCGACTCGCCCTATTATATCCAAGACCATGCTCTGCACAAACGGGCTCTCATTCCGGTGCAGCGTGATACGCATGCCCCCTTCATAAACAGAAACAGAGCGAGCGTTGGTAGGCTCACTCTGGCAGGAGGGTGGGTGACGATATGGCCGCCGCCACTCACCGATAATGCCGTTCTCGGTGCTTCAATACGATTCATCGAGCCGCTACAATAGGCCCGACTTTCCGCTATTGGCCCAACCCGCATCCGACTGGACGTCGGTCTTGTAGATGGTCAGGTCGGTGTCCCATTGGGCGTCGGTAAAGTACACCGTCTTATCCGCCTCGCTCTGGATGTCGGTGTAGCACCAAATCTGGCTTTCGGTGGCGGCCCATTGATCTGTGGTCTCGTAGACGATCAGGTCGGCCTCTGTGCGGATATCGGTGACGAATACCTTTAAATCCGCTTCGGACGAGATGTCGGTCTTGAATAGCTTTGGCATGGCGTTTGCCCCATCGTTTCGGTGAAGCTCCCCGGCGCTTTGCGCCGGGGCTTCCTAAGGGAAAAGCCCTTGAGGGCTGCCGCCCCCAAATCCCCCGCTTTGCCATTCATCTCCATCGCAAGCGGTGGGGTTTTCTGGCTTTTCCCCATAAATGCTAACTTCCGGGCAGTAGGCGGCGTAGGAATTGAAAGATGCGCCCATAGTAGCTCACGGTCCTTTGGATAAAGCCCGTGATGAACTCGGCGTCCGGCCACTGGTCGTGGAGCATGGCTTTGATGATTACGAGAGAAAACAGGTTAAAGAGGCCAATGACGACGTATGAGAGTATGACCCCCGTTTTCCTGATATCCGATTGTCCCAGCCCAAACCTCTGCCTCAGTAGCTCTTCCAGCAACGAGGCAAAGTGGAAGGTCAGCGTGAATCCTATCAGTAAGTCGATCACATCGCGGGGCCAGGAGGACATCAGGTATCTCAGCAGCAGAAAGGGAATCGTGAACAGGGGAAGGTAGTAGGGAGCCAGGTAGAAAAATGGGGTGAGCAGCGCGCCCAAGCCGAGCGTCTCTACGTGTGAATCGCCCCCCGTTTTCTCTATCGGGTTTGAGACCAGCATTTCGCGCACGCGCCCGCCAAGCAGTATGGTTGCAAAAGAGTGTGTCAGCTCGTGTCTCAGAGTCCTGATGAAGTGAAAGTGGGAATGAAGCAGCCCGCCGGCATACAGGGTGGCTCCATACAGCAGTAAGTAGCATACGATGCCGATCGTGAAAAAGTCCAGCTTACTGAAATCGATGTCCGTGGAAAGGAATGTAAGCATCTCCACAGAGCACGCACAGATCATGGGGATCAGTGCGACCGATACAAGGAATGTGAATGGCTTGACCAGCCTCTCCAGTAGGTTTCTCATCTTACGTTTCCGCCGCGATTACCAACACGGACATCATTATAGCTGCGAAATCCATAACGAGCAACGCTGCTCGGAGCAGGGCAGATTCTCCGTGCCCTCCTCATATAAACAGCCGGTAGACGCGCCAACGTTTGTAGATCTTGGCCCCCATGTGTTCTCCGATGAGGGGCGTTTGAGGGTTATCGACCGAGGTGATGGACAAGTCGATCCACTTGAACCCCTTGGCCCTGGCGCGCCTAGCCATCTCGCCAAATAGCAGCGCCGCGACGCCCGTCTGCCAGTATTCGGGCAACACCAGCACGCTTTTGACCGTCAGGCTCTCGGGCTGGCGGCGCATGTGGTACAACAGTTGGAGATAGTTCCACGGGTAGCGCAGCCCGTTGACGTGTATCAAGACCTCGTTCAGGTTGGCGATGCCGGGCAGCCACCCCACCGTCTCGCCATCCGCCTCGGCGAACAGGATCAGCTCCATGTCGGCGGTGTCGCGGAAAGGGGTTACCAGGGCTTCCACTGCCTCCCGATGCCAACCGATGGAGTCGGGAAGGTGGGCCAACGCAGCGTTCAACAGGCGGTGAATCCGGTCGATCTCGTCGTCCCAGTGCGCCAAGTCGGGCTGGCGGATGACGAACTTGCCACGCCGGCGGACTTGATCCGCCAGGCGGGAGAGCCGCCGCAGGGCGGGGGTGTCCTCGTCGATGTCGATGTACATGGCGATGTTATCTCCCCGCGCCGGCTGGAAGCCGAAGCGTTCCATAAAGCCCGGGTAATACGGCGGCGTGTGCCCGCAGAGCAGCGCCGGTGGGCGGTCGCGGCCCTCAATGAGCACACCGTAGCCGTCCTCGTAATCCAGGTTGAATGGGCCGAAGAGCGCGTCCAGCCCGCGCGGCTTGGCCCACTCGACGGCGCGGTTGACCAAAGCCTCAAAGACGGCGTAATCCTCGACGTACTCGAAGAAACCGAACACGCACTCTTGCGTGCCTCGCCTCTCGTTCGTCGGCCCGTCCTCCGCCGCGCAGATGGCGCCCACCGGCTCGCCATCCTGCCAGGCGACAAAGAACTCGGCCTCGCCGCCGCGCTTGAAAAACGGCCCGCGCGCCGGGTCGATCGTCTTGGCGCGCTCAGAGAGCAGCGGAGGCACCCAAAGTAGATCGCCTTTGTAGACGCGCCAGGGGAAGGTGAGGAAGGCACGCCGTTCCCGGGCCGTGCGGACCGGACGAATCTCGATCCCCGTCATGCGTCACCTCCACTTTGCCGCTCTTCCAACTCTCGTAGAATCTGGGCGTACCGCTCCCGGGTCAGCGGGTAGCGGATGGCGAGCAGGATGCCCGCGCACAGCAGCGCGGCGGGAACCGGTCCCACCAGGACGCGCAGCCCCCACAGGACGCCGGGGGACTGCTGGGCCACGTTGGGCTGGTAGCCGGTGAATTCGAGCACGAGGGGGACCATCAACACGGCCAGCGAGAGAGCGATCTTGTGGATCAGCGTGGTCAGGCTGTAGAACATGCCCTCGTGCCGCTTTCCCGTCTGCCACTCGTCCCACTCGATGGCATCGGGGATGATGGCCCACGGGAGCACGTGCGCCGCGGCGACGCCGATGCCCGCCAGGAAGCACAGTGTCAGGATGATGGGCATTTCCGTCGAGGCGGTCACGACCACCAGCAGTATCTGCATCACGGCCCAGAAGGCGACCCCGGCGACGTAGGCCCAGCGCTTGCTCCACTTGTGGGCCACCCACTGCCACAGGGGCAGCGCCAGGATAGCGGTAACGAAAATGACGGCCATGATCAGGTCACTCTCGCCCTCGCGGCGCAGCCAGTATTTAAGGAAATAGAGCAACACCAACTGGATCACGTCCATGCAGATCCAGGTGAGCAAAAAGATACCCAGGCTATACCTGAAGGGACGGTTCTGCCACGCCGCCCGCAGCGACTGGAGCAGGCTGGGCTGTTCCAGCGCCATGTACGCCTGGCGCTCTCGCGTGCCGAAAAAGACGAGCAGCAGCGGCAGTGCCGAAGCCAGGGCAAATACCGCCCCATCGCGGTCACCTGTGGCGCGTTCTGTGGCTCGAAGGTGCCGATCATGGCCAGCGGCACGGTGAAGGCGACCAGGCTGCCCAGGATGGAAAAGAACATGCGGTAGGAGGTCAGCGAGGTACGCTCGTCGTAATCGGAGGTCAGTTCGGGGGTGAGGGCAAAGTAGGGCATGTAGACGAACGTGGCTGCAGCCTCGAAGAGAACGTATGCCATGGCGTAATAGGCGACCAGAGCCACGGTATCCTCCCACGGCGGGCGGTACCACAGCATGGCAAAGGCCAGCCCGAAGGGCAGCGCGCCAAAGAGCATAAAAGGCCGCCTGCGCCCCCAGCGCGTGCGCGTGCGGTCGGAGATGTGGCCGACGAGAGGATCGTTGATCCAGTCCCAGCTCCGCCCGACGAGGAGCGGGATGCCAGCCAGACCTGCGGGAATTCCCACGACGTCGGTCAAAAAGATCAGCAGGTACGTGCCCACGATGGTCGAGGTCAGGCTGAAGCCGGTATCTCCGGCCCCGTAGAGCAACTTGGTGCGACGGGACAGACGATTCGACACGGCAGCTCCTCCGCAGTGGTGCCTAAAAAGGCTCGGTCATTTGACCAGCTTGTGCTTCAACGCCAGGCTCACCGCCTCGGTGCGGCTGGCGACACCCAGCTTGGAGAGCACGTTGCTGACGTGGAACTTGACCGTCGAGCGGCTCACCACCATCCGCTCGGCGATATCGGGGTTGTTCAGCCCTTCGACCATCAGCGCCAGCACCTCCAGCTCGCGCTCGGTCAGGTCGTGGCCCGGTGCCTGCGGCGCGCGCGCCGCCTGGATCAGCGCCTGGGCTGCCTCGGGAGCCAGCGTGGGCCGCCCGGCGACCGCGGCGCGGATGGCGTCGGCCAGCTCGTCGGCCGAGACGTTCTTGAGCAGGTAGCCGATGGCCCCGGCCTTGAGCGCGCTCTCCACCAGGTCCTTCTCCTTGAAGCTGGTCAGGGCGATGACCTGGATGTGTGGGCACTTTTCGCGGATGGCCTTGGTCGAGGCGGCCCCATTCATCCCCGGCATCACCAGGTCCATCAGCACCACGTCGGGCTTGGCCTCGTCGCACAATCGCACCGCCTCTTCGCCGCCGCCGGCCTCGGCGACCAGCTCCAGGTCGTCGAAGGCGGTCAGGAAGGCCGCCAGCCCGCTGCGCACCACGGCGTGGTCGTCCACCAGCATCACGCGAATGGGAGTTGTCTCGTCCATAGAATCTCCTTATACGGCCTCCGCCTCCCCCTGTGCAAGCAACGTGCTCTCGCGGTACGTCCGCCCAAACACGGCGGCCCATACCATATATAGGTAGAAATAGAGAGGCGTTAAAAGGATGAAAACGAAAAACATCAAGAAGGGCATCAAGAAGAACATAAAGGAAGTTACAAGATAGAAGGGCAGGATTGCCAAGTACAGCATGCCCCCCAGACCGACGATGATCATCCAGGCGATGAAATACCCCAGCTTGTTGGCCCACAGCAGGGGCCACCACTCTTTCACGCGGAAGGCGGCAGAAAGATTCCCCTGGGCGGAGAAATGGGTCAGCGCCATCGGCAGGGGAATCGCGCCGAGGAGCATCAGGGTCATGCCGAGAAACATCGCGATGAACAGGATCGCCATGCTGGCGAAAAACAAGATGAGCATCAGTATGACAGTTGATGGGGTGTCCTCTCTGCCAGTCCCCGGTATAGCGAAAAGCATTGGCAGGACAAAGCTGGCGATGAAGTAGACGAGTGTGCCGCCAAGATAGACCAAGAATCCCGGTAGCATGTAAGCCATTTTGATGAGAAACCCTTGAATGCCGTCTTTGGCCAGTCCCCCCCAATCATCCCACTCGGGCATGGTCAGTTCTTCTCCTTTGCTCGCCCGTCGCATCATCCGTATGACGTAGCCATTGAGAAAGACCCGCGCCGCTAACCCTAAAAAAGGAATGAAATAGGCGAGGTAAAGTAGAATCCCTACGAGGAAGCGGCTTTTCCAATCTCGCTCTTTGAACGGAAACTTGAGAAGCGATTTTAGCGATGTGGTTGTCAGTTCTTGTGACATTTCTGGCCTCCTTTGCTCCTAATCACTTTTCGGCTGAAAACACCTGGCGCAAAGCTTTTGTAGCTAGTGGGCGCATTTTATTGTACTACTGAACTCATCTCAGAACAACCCCTTGACTTTCCATGCAGGGTGTAATATAATATGTCGCGTGACGACATATCGTTACACGACATATTAAATGAGGAACGAGATGATGCCGAATGACTCAAGCTGACACCCAAGCCAATCTGCCCCTCACGGAGGCCTCGCTTTTCATCCTCCTCAGCCTCGCGCCGGAGCCAAAGCACGGCTACGCGATCATGAAGGACGTGCAGGCACTCAGCGAGAATCGCGTCGTTCTGAGCACCGGTACGCTGTACGGCGCGCTCAAGCGGCTGCTGGAGCAGGGGTGGATCGAGCGCGTGGAGGAGGCCAGCGGCGCGGCGGAGGAATCAGGCCGTCCACGCAAGGTCTATGCTCTCACCGACCGGGGGAGGCGCATCGTGAACGCGGAGATCGCCCGCCTGCGATCCCTGGTCGCAGTGGCACAATGGCGCGTTTCCGGGGAGCCAGCATGAGCACCGTTATCCGTTCCATCACTCGTGCCTATGGTCTGCTCGTGCGTCTGTACCCGCGCGCCTTCCGCGCCGAGTTCGGAGAGGAGATGCGCGCGGTCTTTGCTGAGGTCGTCGCGGAGGCGGCGGGATATGGTAGGATGGCTTTGATCGGTGTGTCTTGGCGGGAACTGCGTGATTGTCCCAGGAATTTGCTCTCCATCCATTGGCAGAGCCTACACGCTTGGATGAAGGAGGTATTCATGCCCA
>Ga0307430_1001159_pt1 | contig 19953 bp, 17 predicted proteins | sample SalMarWE160130MG_FD_202159 | JGI IMG/M metagenome (GOLD analysis project Ga0307430, IMG submission 202159) | Salt marsh sediment microbial communities from the Plum Island Ecosystem LTER, Massachusetts, United States - WE1603-130 | ecosystem: Environmental > Aquatic > Marine > Intertidal zone >...
AATTGATCTGTCAGATGACAGTCAAAAGGAGTAGTTAATTTGTCTTTCTGCCTGGCTTTATTTGGTTAATATTCTATAGCAATAAATATTATTAATAAAATTATTATCTTATTATACGAGGAGTATTTATGAAGACGTTTATTGTAATAATGGCTACGGTAATTTTAGGAGTCCTAATCTGGGGACTGATCCTAGGGCCGGGTGAAAATTCGCTTTACTCTCAGGCATCAAGGCTGCTTAACCATGGGATAGAGCAGCTTCAGACAATTCCTTAAAAAATTATTATTGTTAGGGTATATAGTTTATGAAAACCTTTATAGTAACCATTGCGGCTGTAATCCTGCTTATGGTATTTCCTCTGCAGAACGTACAGGATATAGTAAATTCCCATAAGATAGAAAGGTTCGATGAGATAGTCTACAGCGCATGCCAGAAGGCGCGTACCGACGGCAGGTTTACACAATCCAATATCTCCCAGTTAAAAAGTGATATCTTATCTGAATTTCCTGATGTAAGCGAGGATGAAATAGTAATTGAGGTAACTACATCCATGAAATATAAGAGGTTTGAATTTGATGCCAGGGAGGCTATAAACTACAAAATCGGCGTACCTATAAAGAGGATAGTTAACCTGGGTAAATTTCTGGGAATAGAAGACGAGGACAACAGGGCCAGTTATATTATGGAAGGCTACGTTTTAAGTGAGGCAGTGGAGTGAAAATTTTTATAATAACTGTTGCTGTAGTTATACTCTATTCTTTTACAGTTGTATTTACCCAGGACTACAGGCAGGCTCAGAGAAACAGCTACAGGTTAAAATACGTATGTGAGGAGCTATCGGCTACCGGAGCTTCTTTTTTTGACAGGGAAGAGTATTCGGAAGGATATACCACTTTTGATACCGAAGAAGGTATTAGGGCTATAAGAGAACAGATTACCAGCCTTCTTTCGGTAGATAGCAATATGGCTCCTGTAGATAATTCTTACTGGTCCGAAAATATAGAATACAAGGTTTATTTTTATGATGATTCAGGCATCTGTAAGGTTTATGCAAATGGAAGCCTGGAAAGGGAAGAAGCTTTTGTCTACGGCGATCTGCACAAGGACGATTGGACTCCATATAATACAGTTATTTCTGATCCGGCGGTTGTAGTAACTATTAATGCTGGGCCCGGGAGGTTCAGGTTAAAGTTTCTGGATCCTCTGCCGGATATTATAAGGAGTGCATCTCATGAATGGGAGGAGACATAAATGGTAGCAACTAAGAGGCACATTATATTTTAAGATTATATATTATTTAGAATAAAACTCGGCTTATAGCTAATCCCAACAATAAAAAATCCGAGCTTTAAAAAAGAAGCCTTTTAAAAAATACTAAAACCCTTCAGTTGTTAAAAGTTTTAATATAAAAATAAGCTTAAAGAAGCATTTTTGACCTTTCCCCCAAAAACTAGTCCAAGTTAAAATCTTAGGATTCTGGATCATATTATCGTAACTAGAAATGGTTATTTGTCTTTCGTTCAAGCGGGGTTGATATAACCATCACTAAAAGATTCTGAAAGAGAAATAGAAAGCACCCTTAAAAAGAAAATTAAAGACATAAACATTAAATTAAGATTTTAAGTATGGTAAACTTACTGTTATAGATCAAAATTTTGCCATATAGTTCGTTTTATACTTGATACTCAGAAAAACCCTGTTATATGCTACACTTAATTTGTATAATAAGTTGATATCTTTTTTTTAATAGGAATTGTAATTTAATATACTCGCGATAGGTTTTACAGTTTAACTAAAGTTATGGACAAAAAACGGCAGGAAAAAATCTACAAATTGCTCAAAAGAGGATTAAAACTTACCGAAACCGGCGAAGAGCTTCCGGCTGAGTGGGCTCGGGAACTTTTTCCACCAGAACGACGCGAGTATGAGCTTGTCTATAACGGCAAGGAAGCCGAGGAACAAATTCTTGCAGATACAATGGCCGTGCCGCTTCAAGAAGTCAGTACCTTCGGGCAGAACGGAATTGATTGGCACAACAAACTTATTTTCGGAGACAATTTGCAAGCAATGAGAACTCTTCTGCAAATGAGGGCGGATGGAAAATTGGAAAATGAAGATGGCACGCCTGGCATTCGTTTAGTATATATTGATCCCCCATTTGGAACTGGTGATGAGTATTCAATTACAGATGATTTGCGCGCCTATTCGGCAAAATTACAAGGAAGTAAATTTATAGAATTTTTACGAAAGCGTCTTATTCTTTTGCGCGATTTGTTAGCCAACGATGGTAGTATTTATATTCGGATCGATTACCATTTTGGCCACTACATCAAAGCAATTGCAGATGAGGTATTTGGCGCACAATTTTTTAGAAACGAGATAATTATTAATCGCTTCAAGCGACAATTACGGGGATTGAAGCAATTTAATGTTGCCACAGATTCGCTATTTCTTTATTCAAAATCAAAAGATCGCGTCTTTATTGAACAACTGCGCTCCCGTCTTTGTTCTTTCTGTGGACAAGTAGCCGACCCAAAATGGTTACCAATGACTTCGCCTGGCCTCCGAAATCCTCCTGAACGAATTATTTTGGGTAAAAAAATGTTGCCTCCTAGAGGGCGACATTGGACCTTTACGCAAGATCGCATTGACGCTATGGAGAAAGAAGGGCGAATACAAATTGAAAATACCGGTACGTGGGCTGATCTAGACGGGAAAAAGCACAGGGGTGTGCCGGAATATTTGCAAACCGGAGATACACCAGTTGATTCAAACTGGACTGATCTTCGTGGTTATGTACGAAGCTCACGTTACCCTACCGAAAACCCCGAGGAATTACTTGAACGAGTCATACTTGCCTCATCAAAAGAGGGGGATATAGTTCTCGATTCGTTTGCTGGCTCTGGTACCACGGCTGCTGTCGCAGAAAAATTAGGCCGCCGTTGGATTGCAATTGATGTAGGTAAACTTGCGATTTATACAACACAAAAGCGAATGCTGACACTACGAAAAAATATCGGCAATACTGGCAATAAATTAGAGCCAAAACCGTTCACTCTTTACAATGCTGGCCTTTACGATTTTGAGAATCTAAGAAATTTACCTTGGGAAGATTGGCGATTTTTCGCGCTTCAGCTTTTTGAGTGTAAAGACAAGCCACACAAAATTCATGGCTTCCAAATGGATGGCAAGCGGCAAGGTTCAAGCGTTCATGTCTTCAATCACTTTAATAAAGGAACGGTAAGTCGAGAAACTATTGCTGACTTACATGCGAGCATTGGCAAAGCCGTAGGCGACAGATGTTATATTATCGCTCCGCGCGGTGCATTTCTTTTTCAAGAGGATTATATCGAAATGGACGGCGTGAGATATTACGCGCTTCGCATTCCTTATTCTTTCATTAACGAATTGCACCGTCGGGAATTTTCCGCTCTTGTTCAGCCGAACGACGAAATGGCTATCAACGAAACAGTGGAAGCCGTCGGCTTTGATTTCATTCAGCCACCGACGATTGAGCTTGAGGTAGTGCCAAAAAAACAAGTGGTGTCGGTTAAAATAAAGAAGTTTGAGAGCAAAGCGCGCCTGCAAGGAAAAGATAAAATAAGCAAACACGACGCGTTTTCAATGGTGATGGTGGATTATAACTACAACGGAAAAGTATTTGATTTGGATAAAGCGTTTTACGCCAACGCGATTAAAGAAAAAAATGGAAAATAGAATTGCACGCTAAAGAAATTAAAGGTGATGTTATGCTCGTATTTTTGGATATTTACGGCAACGAAGCGCGAATTGTACTACCTAAAACAAAGAAATAATTATGCCAAGACGAAACGGAACAAAAAGGTTTCATAACGAAGACCTTGTGCTTGAGGTCAGCGCTTCGGTTGATCGCCACAAGTGGGACGAAAACAAATATGAGGCGTTTCTTGATGAGCTTTGCGAAAATCGTGAGTATCAGAAAGAAGCGATCCGCGTTGCTATGCGTTATTTACTCGGCGGCGAGTATCGAGATTTGCGCGATTTGGCGGCAAAGAATTTTGATTATAACGAAGTATTACATGATAAATACGGCTCAATCGGAAATATGGAGCGGTACTTGCAATTACCAGACCAGCTCTCCGTCTCGCTTGATTTGGCAACCGGCACTGGCAAGAGTTATGCAATTTACGGCATTGCGACGATTATGCTTGCCGAAGGCGCGGTGGATAGAGTATTAGTATTGTGTCCGTCCACAACAATTGAAACCGGATTGCTTGAGAAGTTTGATCTATTAGCCGGAAACTCAGATTTACGTGACCTCTTGCCTGCAAGCGCGGCAGTAAACGCTCCGCGCGTGATAAACGCCAGCGAGAGTATTGTATCCGGCAGTATTTGCATAGAAAATTATCACGCAATCCTCACTCATGTGCGTTCGTCTATTCGCGATAGCTTGCAAGGCAAGGGAGAGCGGACGCTTATTTTGAACGACGAAGCGCATCATGTTGCAAACGAAATAGCGAGTAAAGCGAAAAAGTGGAAGGAATTTTTAACGGATCCCAATTACAGATTTCGCTATATCATCGGCGTTTCCGGCACTTGCTATATCGGCAATGAGTATTTTTCCGATGTGATTTATCGTTATTCACTGCGACAAGCAATGGAAGAAAAGTTTGTGAAAAAAGTACAGTATGTCGCCGAAATGCCACGGACGAAGCAACCGGAAGAAGAAAAATGGCAGTTGGTGTTAAATCGTCATGAAGAAATCCGGTATAAGCTGAAAGTTCACAAACTCCGCCCGCTCACAATTGTTGTTACAAAAGACATTCGTAGTTGTAAAGATGTCGCCGAAAAATTCAAGGCATTTTTAAAAGAGCAAACCGGCAAAAGCCGAGAGCAGATTGACGAACAGGTGCTTGTCATTCACAGCGATGCGCCGGATTTGCCGCGCCTCGCAAGTGTAAATAATGCGACGAGCAAAGTTGAATGGATTTTGTCGGTTTCAATGCTTAACGAAGGTTGGGATGTAAAGCGTGTTTTTCAAATTGTCCCCCATGAGAAGCGAGCGTTTGAAAGTAAATTGCTTATTGCTCAAGTGCTCGGGCGCGGCTTGCGCATGCCAGATGGCTGGAAAGGACTGCAGCCAGAAGTTACTGTGTTTAATCATGACCGTTGGGCCGACGACATTCGTCAGCTCGTACATGAGGTTCTGGAATTTGAAAAACGCATACCGACATTTCCACTTGCCTCGTCCGAATTAAATTTTGAATTGCTGAATATTGAGTATGATCCAAAGCCGCGAATTGAAACCTACAAGCAAGAAAAGCCGTACCAACTTTTTAAAAAAGGATATGTTGATTTGTCCACGGAATTACCAGAAGAAGACATGACAGTTGAATTTGAGGAAGCTGATACTGGCAAGCGATTACAATGGAAAACAAAGATCAAGCATAAAACTTATGCTCCGTGCGAAGTTGCCGAGGTGATGTTTCAACGATTTGAGGATTTGCTGGACGATGACGACCGCAAATTTTACATAAAGAAGTTTCCGCTCGAAAAACTTGAGGAAATTGTCAAAAAATCGCTGAAAGAAACTGGAAACAAAGTCATTACGGAAAGTATGCGGCAGAAGTTTTTGCAATCGCTCGGTACTCTTCAAAGAAAAGCGGCGCAGGTCGTGCGTTATGATTTTAAGCCGACAAACTACTATCCAGTTTCAACCACCGAGCGACCGCAAGAGAGCGCGAGCGCGTCCGATTTGAAAAACGGCAAGACGATTTTTTACACAAGCAAGACAAAGGAAAATATGCCGGACGAGTACATAGAATTTTACGAAGAAGCGATTGAAGAAGGAAGCGGATATAAGTGCGTGAAAGTCGTCAACAATTACGATTTCAAGTCGCCGCTCAACGCTGTTGTCGCGGATCACGATAACGAGCGCAGATTTGTGAAAGAATTAGTTAAAGCTGAGAATGCTGAACACATTACCGCTTGGATAAAATCAACACCGATGAGTTTTTATGAAATTGACTACTTTTGGAAAAAAGGAGAACACCCAAAACGAGGAAAATTCAGCCCTGACTTTTTTATTAAAATTAATGGCTTGATTTTGGTAATTGAAATTAAAGACAATGACGAGATTAGTGACCCGTCTATAGAAAACAAAAAGAAAAATGAGTATGCACTTATTCATTTTGAACGAATCAATTCTTATTTACGAAAAAATAAAAACGGTATACAATACAAATTCAACTTCCTAACACCGTCAGATTTTAATGGATATTTCCAAAGTATCAGAGAAGGCAAAATTGCTAACTTCCGCTCTGCATTGGATGTTGAATTATCAAAATAAATTGATTCACACCTCTAACCTCACCCAGGCGAGGAGCGGGTGTCGGGCGGAGCCTGACTGCACCCCGATAAGCGAGGGGAACCGAGCGGGAGCCGAAGAATGCGAAGCAGGATGAGGGCATCCTTTCCTTATAAATCATGTAAGGATTTTTCATTGCCGTAAGGCAATGAGTACGCGAAGGCGGACGGAAGAGTGGAAAGTGGTGTAGTAGGAGTCAGATTTCTTTTAAATAGTCAGTCGATATCGAGTAAATATTTACTACAGCAGTACAGTCACTTTAACAGCAATAACGGTAATACCCAGGATTATTGGGTAAAAGATTTCATGATGGAATTTTTAACCGAAAAATCAACTAAAGTATGATTTTCGATAAACAAGGGTAGAGATAACAGGACTTACAGACCCTTCTTCTTACAGGAGTGTATGGTATATGGTAAAATAATAGAAATGGTTTGACTAAAATTCATATTGCCTAGTCAATCTTATGGTTATATATATTAAACCATTTCTTACCTGATTTAACATAAAGCAAGCATTTGATAAAATACAATAGTGTCATAAATTAACAGAAATCTATACGCCAATTGATTAATTATGGAAAAGGTCATAGTCCAATAAAAAATTAATGAAAAAGTTAAAAACTAAAAGGACTGAATGGATAAGTTACAGCAAGTTAGCCTGGACAGAACCAATTGTTGGTTCACCGGAAGAATATGAGGAAGAGACAGAACTGTTCAGCAGGGCAATCAAAGAACATTCTATAATCGAGCCTAAGACTCTGCTTCACCTTGGATGCGGCGCCGGAGGAAATGATTATATATTCAAGAGATATTTTAAAGTAACGGGAATAGACATTAGTAAAGATATGCTAAAAATTGCACAAAAGTTAAACCCGGAAGTTGCCTATTATAAACAGGATATGAGAAAATTAAAACTTGATGAACGCTTTGATGCAGTTGCCATTCCTGATTCCATAGGCTATATGACTTCGGTAAAAGACTTAAGAGAGACGATTTTTTCTGCAAATAAACATTTGAAACAAGGAGGCGTACTGTTAATTGTAGCTCATACCAAAGAAGAGTTTTCAGAGAATAATTTTCTATATACCGGTTCCAAAGAAGATATAGAAATCACAATATTTGAAAATAACTATATTCCTGATATTTCTAAGACAACTTATGAGGCAATAATTGTATATTTGATTCGCAAGAAAGGCAGGCTGGAAATTCATTCTGATTGTCATACATTAGGTCTTTTTAAATTGGGAGTCTGGCTCGATATTTTTAAGGAATTTAAATTTGAAGTAAAACAGATTAAAATGGAACATTCATATGACCGTTTTATTCTAGGAGAGGGCAGATATCCTCTTACAATATTTGTATGCGCTAAACCATTAAAATAAATTCTTTTAAGGTAAAGATAAAGACTGAAATTGATCGGGTCTTTGCACAATACATAAAAATTTTTTCTTTCTATATCTTGTTTCTTGAATAATTTAACATATAAAGAACAAGTGAAATTACTAAATAAAAATTATTAAGGCACTGAAATTATTTATAGGTCTATAAATTAAAAATTTTATTTAATTTGATTATTTCCATTAAAAATTGGTTCAAAATCTGGTAAATCGGGCAGCCAGCCTGTACATCCTACAAAGTGACCAACTTCCCTAATCTGGATTAATGTTATAAAGGATATATTATTATTTAAGCATAGGTTAGTGGATGGATAGTTGGTATTAGAAATAGTCCATTAGTATAGTCTAGGCTTAACGTCCATAATAGCATCAAATTCATATCTACTAGTATATTTAAAAGATTACGGAATTTTAAAATCATATCAAATTTTTTTTCGTCAATCGATTCTTAACCGTAAAAACTCGCAAACCCTACTCCGAATTTTTGGACCATAAAGACTGTTCCAACCAGCTTTGCAATACTCAATAAACAAAAATTAATTACGTCTCTGGGCAACCAATAAAGTATCAATTATTTTGATATTGTGTCTTTACCATCAATGAAAAAATCCCTTCCTTTTCCTTCAATTCCAAAGGTGTGCCCGTTTCTGCGATCACACCGTCTTTAATAACAACAATTTTATCAGCCCCTGAAACGGTTCTCATCCGATGGGCAATAATCAAAACCGTCTTGTTTTTGATCAGCTCGCTGAGCGCGCTTTGGATCTTACTCTCATTTTCCGCATCAAGAGAAGCCGTGGCCTCATCAAGCAGGATAATCGGCGCGTCCTTCAGCATGGCTCTGGCTATGGATATACGCTGTCTCTCGCCTCCCGATAGTCTTTCTCCATTTTCTCCAATCAACGTATCGTATCCTTGAGAAAGCTTATTAACAAACTCGTCGCATTGAGCCAGCTGTGCTGCCTTTAACACTTCGTCATCAGACGCATCTTTCTTTCCAAGTCGGATATTTTCTATAACACTTGAATTAAAAAGTACAACATCCTGAAAAACGATTGAGAAATGATTCAGGAGGGTTTCGGGATCAATCTGGGAGATATCCTCTCCGCCAAGGGTTATGATACCTTTGTTGATATCCCAGAAACGTGCAGACAGCTTTGCAACAGTACTCTTTCCTCCGCCGGATGGGCCTACTAGCGCCGTCACATCGCCCTGCCTGGCTGTAAAGCTCATATCCTTAAGGATCTGTACGCTATCCTGATAGGAGAAGCTGACGTTGTTGAATTCAATATCGTAGTTTCGTGGATAAAATTCCGTTTTTCCCTCCTGCCTTGGCATTGCATCCATCTCTTTCATACGTTTAATCCGGACATTAAGATAGATAAGCAATGCAAAGTTGTTTATCAATTCCATGATCGGATTAAATATCCGTGCTGTAATGATTAAAAAAATAATATAAGTAAAGATGCTCACAGAACCAGTTGTTAGAAGATACGCACCAGCCAGAATCACGCAGGGAAGCGCAAGCTTTAATAATATATAAGACAGATTGCCAAATACGCCTAGCATAAGCTCGCCTTTAGTCAAATATTTTTCGTAATTGTCTAAACTGGAGTTTAAAGCGATAGAGAAATCCTCTTCCCTGTTATAGGATTTTATTTCATAAGCCGAGTCAAGCCTTTCCTGGATTTCATCCGAGATACCTCTTCTTAATTTGTAGATCTTTGTATGTATTTTACTCTGCTTTTTTATAGACAGATAAAAGACGAATGCCGAAACCGGAACAACCCAAAATATAGCAAGGGATAGCATCCAATTGTAAAAAAACAATGCAACGCCCATAATAAAAAGAGTAGTTACTGCTGCATAAAGCTGGGGAATTGAATGAGAAAAGAGCATCTCTATCTGTGTAGCATCTTCCATTATGGTAGAGCTTAAATCTGCAATATCCTTTTTGCCAAAGAACGCCAGGGGCAGCTTTCTTAGTGTTTCAGCCAGGCTGATCCGCTTTCGGGCGCTTTCTTCGTAAATTTTGGTATAAGCCGAATTATACTGAAAATACGCAATAATAAACATAACCAGTAAAGCGGCTACAGATATGGTAACATAGTAGAGAATGCTGCTTCTCGGGCTGTTTGAAGCAAATAAAAGGCGCCTCAGGTGTTCATCCAGGAATTGAAAGCCGATGATGACCGGGATCATAAAGCTGATATCCATAATAATCGTCCAAATGATTGAGTAGATAAGATCTTTTGCCCCCTTTTCAGACATTGCATATTTATTTTGAAAATATTTAAGCATATTGTTCTCCTTTCCTGACGGTATCTTTCGCGACGATTTTCCACGCGACAGATTTTTGATATTCGTCCCACATTGTTTTATATATGCCGCCTTTGTTCAGTAGTTCCTTGTGTGTTCCTTCTTCCATGATCTTTCCGTTTTCGATAACAAGAATCCTGTCGACATTCTGTACGCTTGTCAGGCGATGGGCAATCATCAGCGTTGTCTTGCCGCGGCTCAGCTCTTTCAGAGCCTTTTGGATCAAATGCTCATTTTCAGGGTCTGCAAAGGCAGTGGCCTCATCCAAAAGTACGATTGGCGCATTCTTTACGATTGCCCTGGCGAGCACAATCCTTTGCTGTTCTCCCCCTGAAAGATACGTTCCTTTGGAGCCTATGACCGTATCGAGTCCATCCTGTAAGCTTTCTATGATCTCTCTTGACTGCGAAGAATCAATGGCTTTATTGATCTCTCCCTCCCCGACGTTTTCCTTTCCAAAGATGATATTCTCTCGCAGCGAGCCTTTAAACAGCCTTGTGTTTTGAAAAACGAAGGAGATATTGTCCATCAGCTCTTTTTTAGGGATATCCTTTACGTTGATCCCTCCGACCAGTACCTCGCCTTCATCTGCATCCCAGAAGCGGGCGGCTAGCCGGGCGATTGTCGTTTTTCCGCCGCCCGACGCGCCAACAAGCGCGATTGTTTCACCTTCGTTTATTTTGAAGCTGATTTGGTTGACGGCGCGTCTATCGCTACCTTCATATGAAAACACAACATCCTTAAACTCAAGATCGTGATTCTTAATATTCCTTGTGCTCCTGCTATAACTCATGCCTGGATAACTAAAAAGGTTATCCAACCGGTCAATCGCCTGCTCCGCGATCATCGTGTTTTGCTGAAAATACATCGATCTCATTAATAACATCGTAAAAATCGGCGATATCAGAAGGTAAAAAATAAAGTCAGCAAGCACAAGAGCGAGATTTTCACCTCTTCCAATTAAAAAAATTGCCATCGGAATCAAGAAGAATGCGGCTGACTGCATGATTGCTATGTAAAACGACATAGGTCTTCGCCAGAGAAGTGTATATGCATGAACCATCTCTTTATATTTGATGATACTGTTATAGAATCGCTTAAAAGAAAATATGGATTGACCGAACGTTTTTACAACCGGAATACCGCGGACATATTCCACGGATTCGGAACTCATTTCCTCCAGAGAATCAAAATACTTTTTTTGAAATTCTCTGCCCTGGGAGGTCATCATAAATTTCATCGTTGTAAAGCCCAAAATTATCGGAACAAGGGAAGCAAGGCCCATTCTCCAGTCCACGATGAAGATCAAAGCGATCAGAATAACGGGAGAGACTATGCTGCCTGCCATATCTGGAAGCTGGTGTGCTAAAAAAGTATGTGTTGTTCCTGCCCCGTCGTTTACGATTTTTCGAATTTTCCCGCTTGAGTGCTGATTTAAAAAACCAAGCGGCATAGACATGATTTTCTCCATACCAACTTTTTGCATTCCGACTTCAACACGAAAGGCCGCAAGGTGCGAACTTATAAGGGCGCAAAAATATACCACTAGCCCGCCAATCGCACTGGCGAGTGCCAGCCACGCATAAGTGCTGACATTGGATACATTAATCGATTGTGGAGCTAACAGTATATCACGTGTTATATACCAGATAAGCACAAAAGGAATAATGTTAAGAACTGCGGATAGTCCCGACAGTACAAGCGACAAAGGCAAAAGTACTTTCTTTTTACCCATGTACGGTGTAAACCTTTTTAGAACAAACTCTTTTTTCTTTTTTGGCATTTCGTTTAACCTCCTGTTAATTAACCCTAATTAGCCATGTTTTGGTGCATATATTTTTTCTCAACTGCCTTTGGGTGCTTGCATATTTTAAATGAACCTGAGTTTTGTAATCTATTTTCAAAAGGCGATTCCAGGGCATTTCCCCTATTCACAGAAGCACTGCCAAAGAGTAATTCAAGCCTTTTGCAGCCTTCAAAATCAAGAGGATAGTTCCCGATTACCCTTCCATTTTCTAAATGTAATATATGGGTGCAGCACTCCATAATCAATTCAAGATCGTGAGTGATAATAAACAGGCTCCTTTCTTGTCCGCAAAGCTGCTTCAAATTTTCCGATACTTCTTGCATGTGCCGAAGGTCAAGACCGCTTGTCGGCTCATCAAAGATAATGATATCCCGTCTGCTAGCAACAGCACTGGCAATAGCTACACGCTGCTTCTGTCCGCCAGAAAGTGACATGGGGTGCAGTTTTCTCACCGGCAAAAGGTCAAGACTGTCGAGTATTTTCTCCGCCGCGGCTTCATCCGGTTTCCTCATGCTAAGCAGCACTTCATCCAAAACAGTCTCAGTGAAAAGCTGGTGATTCACGTCCTGCATCACCATGTAGCAACATTTCAGCCTTTGTCTTGCTTTTTGCACACTCCCACCTTCTTTCAGTACGCCTTTGCAGCTTTTCTCCAGACCACAGAGGCAACGGGCAAAAGTAGTTTTCCCTGCGCCGTTATGACCGATCACCGCAATAATTCCGCCTTTAGGCAATGCGAGACCGCCTATATCAAGCGTGAGTGTTTTCGCCTGTTTGTAACGAAAAGAGAAATCCGATAGAAGAATACTTTCCCCATGTTCTTTACGGCAGCTGTTCCTGGGAGCAAGATTTTCAAGATATAACGGACGCAGGCCCATTTCTTTAAATCTGCAGGCTCCCATTAAGACAAATTCCTGCATGCGGCAGTCTGCCTTGACTTTACCGCAGCGCATATATACCACGCGGTCGCAAATATCCATCAACCAGTGAAGACGATGCTCGGCGATGATAATCGTCCTGCCCTGTTTTTTCCACAGCAGAAGGATTTTCCGTAGCTTTTTTATCGCGACCATATCCAGATTAGAGGTCGGTTCGTCCAGCACCAGTACCTCCGGTCGCATAGCTGCGACGGACGCACAGGCTACACGCTGCTTTTCACCACCCGATAGCTTGAATATGCTGCGCCCAAGCAGAGTGGTCACCTCTAAATCTTCGGCAGCCTCAGCAATACGTTGTCTGATCTCATCCTCCGGCAAGCTCATGTTTTCACAGCCGAAAGCGATCTCGCTAGTTGTATCTACACAGAAAAACTGGCTGCGCGGGTTTTGAAACACGCTGCCGACAACCCTCGCAGTCTCATAAAGCTCCGCTTTAGTAACGTCAAGCTCTCCTACACGTACACTTCCGGTGAGCTCCCCCTCGTAGTAATGAGGGATAAGCCCATTTATCAGGCGCGTAATCGTGGTTTTCCCACAGCCCGATTCTCCGCACAGCAGGACGACTTCTCCTTTTTGAACACGGAAAGACACATCCGACAGCGCACCATCTTCGGAATTGGCATAGGAAAAGCTGACATTTTCAATCTCTATCAAATCTTTCACCTCACAATACACCACACCAGCTCAGCAGCAGTCCCACATATGGAGCGGCGCAAAGCGCCATTACAACAGTGTCGGTAATATGAAAGCCAATACGGCACACGTTTGTCCGGTGTACATTTCCGCCCAGCCCCCGGGTAAGCGCCGCTGCCGAAAGTTCCTGCCCAATCTTGACTGAGCAGATCATTAGCGGAACCAGCCGATATTCCAGTGCCTTTCCGGCATTTCTCCCCCCAAAGTTCACGCCGCGCATACACATAGCGTCTTTAATGGATGAATATTCATCAATCACAGTAGGGAAAAAGCGGAACATAACCGAAAGCGGTATAATGAGCTTTTCGCTGACATGTATTTTCCGCATCGCTGCTGTAAATTCACTGACGGTTGTACTGGAAAGAACATACATCCCGGTCAAAATACCCGGCAAAAGACGCATAACCACTACGCCGGTCCCCAGTAGCAAGTAATTTATCAGTCCCATCGTATGCGGGACTACAAACAGCATTATCAGATAGGCCAATATATAAAGCAAAAGAGACACCATCGCTGTCTTTACCCTGTGGGAAAGAAGAAGCAGGAAAAATGGTACCAGGCATAAAACAGGATTAAAAAATGATAATTTTGCGCTGCCAACGCCGCCCAGGACAAAAACCGCCATCGTGATGAGCAGCAGGAGTTTTGTCCTCGGATCAAGCACCAAACCTCTGGCATCCACATCTGTTTGAAGGATAGACCATTGCATTAGACAATACCAGCCTTAATAAAGTGCTTTTTTAACAGAACACGGCCGAACAGTCCGCCGATAATGCCGCTGACAAATGCGACGACTAAAAGAACGGGACATATCCAGATGGGCGTCAGGTTGGTCAGCGCGTCAATGTATTCCTGACCAAAGCTCTGCCTGGTTGCAAAGTATGCTTCCCTGTTTATAAACAGCAGAATGTAGTTTCCCCATATCCAAATACTAAAAATACCGGATGTTAAAATCGCTTTTGAAGCGCTCTTGTAGCCACCGCTTCTGATAACAAACTCGGCGATCAGACCCGATACCGCACTGACGATGAGCGCAAAGTAGCCCATGCCGGTCAGCAGCATCAGTAGACCTGTGAGGAGGCTCATGATGAGGATCATTCCAAACTTTTTGACCTTGGTTAGAAACAGCATAAAAGGCACGCCTCCGATGATAGGCACAACCACACACAATAGCGGCATAAAAATCGGTATGACGCCCAGCATGGAAAAGGCAAACACCAATACGAAATAAATCGCTGTGAATATACCCACGTTAATAAGGTCCTTTGCATTGAGTTTATTGTTCATAATAGTTCCTCCTTAAATTTACAGGCTCGTGGCCTTTAATTTCCAGCCGATGGCTTTTTGCGGACGTCGATAAAGTCGGCATAGATACCCTTATGCCCCGCAAGCGCATTATGAGTTTCCTGCTGGACGATCCTGCCACCGTCGATCACCAGGATTTGATTGGCATAGCGTACCGTTTTCAACCAGTGGGCGATCAGAATAACGGGAGAGACTGTGCTGTCTGATATATCCATAAGTCTTCTGAAAATACTCCCACTTTCATAAACTTTTATAATCCTGCATCTAAATTTCGGTTTGACTTCACCCAAATTTATAGGCACTCCTTATTATATTAGATATAATTATCAATATTAGATTAGTCTAACTTTAACATAAGTTTTCCGCATGTCAAGACTTTAAATTGTTTTGTCATTTATGTTTTAAAAGTGCACATCTATTCCCATGACCCTGGGACAGGGATTATTTTTTTGACTCAAAAATCTTCTTTATCAGATGGTCCTGAGTCCAACACTCCACAGTGGCTGCAGACTCCTTGAAAGGTAGGCTAGGGTGTGATCATTTCTGTGGTGTTCAAATACTTCTTTCCTGAAGACTTCAGTAGATCTTCTATATTTTTGTATACCGGGAAATCTCTGGTTAAAGTACCTTTTGCATTCTTTGCAGTAAAACTTTCTGGCTTCAAGAGCAATATTAATTTAGAATCACCAGTACTGGAAGATCATTTTTTTAAGGAGACTGGACAAATTGATCTCATTCAATTTTGTAAGGGACATTACTAAAGATTATTATTCCCATACAGAAAAACCCCCGATTGACCTGATGGTTCTAGTAAAGATGCTATTTGTTAGACGCCTATTTGACATAAGATCGGAAAGAAAACTGGTAGAAGAGATTTCCCTTAATCTTACCCACCGCTGGTACATAGGATATGACTTTGATGAAGAAATTCCCAACCACAGTATATTTTCCAAAGCAAGGAAAAGATTTGGAAAAAAGTTTTTTGTAGATATCTTTGGAAGGATACTGATAAAATACATCGAGCTGGGTCTGGTATCTAAAGAGGATATGTTTATAGATTCCACCATAGTAAAAGCCGATGCATCAATAAATTCTATGATAAGAGTCAAACTTTCTTCTCAGGATTACTGGAAAAAACTAGATGTATATGAAAAAAGGTCAGGCAAGAAAAGAGGCTGTAGAGGTTTTACTGGTAAGATTGACAAAGATAAGGTGGGGGGGAAGAAGAAATATTAACAGGTCAAGCATAAGAAAAAAATCAACTACTGGCCCGGATGCCATTCTCTTTTACAAAGCAGGAATAAAGGCAGGGCTTTCCTATAAAGCCCATATTGCAACAGATACAAATGGAATAATAACCGCAGTTGCTGTATCCTCAAGTGTGGTGCACAGGAATGTCATCCATTGGAAAAGCATTTTCTAACTTTGGTGATAATTTAAGGTATTTCCTTGAGAACTTTTGTAATGAATTTAGATTTCAGGTGTTTTAGACAACAGGCCCTTTTTTGATGTAGAAAGCTTAAATGACAATTTTAAAAGAAGTGAAGTTTAATTTTTATAATTGTTGTTTAGTCAACATTATGATATATTATAAAAGCTTTCTTTTTCAGTTATAAGTTTTAGGTAATATTTGTGATAAGGATAGTATTTTTATGAAAAAGAGGAAAATAATAAATATAGTTTTAGTTGCATCTATAGTGATTGGGATATTTTTTGTAATTAAATTTGATCTGATTGGAAAAATAGAAAATAAGATTCAACAACAGAAAATAAAGAAAGAGGCTTCAGCCAAGACTGATGAGTCTGAATTAATTAAGGAAACATTTATAGATAAAGATGGTAATGAAATAGTGGTTGAGATGAGAAAGATAGTTGTAAAAGATGAGGAAACAGGTGAGGAAGTAGTAATGTATGAAGATACAGCAGAACCTAAAACAATAAATGATTATTTATATAAGGGAACAGTAGAAAAAATTAAGGATAACAAAGTTTATTTTACAGTGGATAAGGAATCTAAAAATGGAAGTTATTTTTGTGAGGAGGTTAGTGATTACCAGATTATTTTTGACCTCAGTAGCTACAACACAGAAGTTGATACAAGTGTGGAATATTTTATCTGCGACCACTTAACCTTAGATTTTAAAGACCTTAGCGGCATAGAGGATTTAAAAAACCTGGTAGGGAAATATATAAGAGTACAAGACAGTAAGTACGAAGATTACTACACCGGTGAAGAATATAAAGCGCTTAACTTCTTTACGGAGTAGGAGGTATTTATTATGAAACCTATAAGACCAGCCAAACTAAAAGTATTTGCATTTTTAATTATATTCATATTGGCAGTTTTTATAATGCCAGCAGATCTAACTGCAGAGATACAGGAATTCTGGGTTGATACTTCTCACTGGGAAACAAGGCCTACTGAATATATAGAAGGAGGCTATTGGCAAGTAACTCCAAGACAGGAATGGATAGATACTTCCTATACAGTGAACCAGGGATACTGGAAAGAAGAGCAACAGAGAAGGTGGATAGATACTTCCTATACAGTAAATCAAGGGTACTGGGAGGATTATACTTACAGAGTATGGGTTACAAGTGGCTACTGGGATTACTATACTTCACAAAGGTGGGTGGATACTTCTCACTGGGAAACAAGGTACAGGTATGTAGATGAGTGGGTGCCTACAAATAAGGTATTTATATATGGTACTGATAGCTATGGCTGGAGCGTTTACTCATCTTTTGCTAAATATAAAGGGTACTATTCAGGGGTAATTAACGGAAAAAGATATAAGTATTATAAATATGTAATAGATTATCGGCCGTCCTATGGTGGCAGAGTTTATGCAATCAGATACGTATGTAACTATGTCCTGGAAAGTGTACGAGAATCTTACCAGGTATGGGTAAGTTCTGGATACTGGCAAAGCTATACTGATTCTTATTATGTCGATACTTCTCACTGGGAAACCAGAACTGACAGGAGATGGGTTGACACTTCTTATACTGTAACTCAAGGTTACTGGGAATATTATACTACTAAAGTCTGGGTAGATACTTCCTATACGGTATCCCAAGGGTACTGGCACTACTACACTACTACTGATTGGATAGATACATCTCATTGGGAATATGAAGATATCTGGGTAGAAGAAGGACACTGGGTTGAGGCGGATATAAATATTGAGGGTAGAGTTTTACATACGCTTCAGTGGGATGAAAATAGAATAAATTATAACTTATCTAAGACCGGAACTGAGGATAACCCAAGGGCATATGAGGTGTTCTTTAATGGTGAGAAGTTTATATTAAATGCATATGCTACAGGGGATTTTGAGCCGGGTTCGATACATGTGGAACTTGTGGGTACAGAATTTGAAACTGATCTTATCCATTCTTCAGGCAGTAGGTGGGAAGGATATATCTGGGATGAGTCTTTTATAAACTTTCATGATAGTGAATGTACATTTAAATTTATAGCTCATTACGAAAGTGGAGTGGAGATTGAAGATGAGGTAACAGTTTATATCGTAAGAGATTTTTACTGGTTACTACACAGGGGATTTTAGTCACTATAATGGATAGATAGCTTTGACAAAGTCTGTATAAATTTTATATAATAATAATACATCCCTATGATGATGAATCATAGGACCCCCTGGGTAACAATGTTACGGCCAGGGGTATTTTTTTAAATAAAGTAGTATGAGAAAATCTAAAGTAAGCCTTTATATTGACGGTTTTAATATTTATCACCGTATAAATGAATACCAGAAAAAGACTGGAATCTGCTATAAATGGCTAAACTATAGAAGTCTTTTTAAATCTCTCTTGAAACCTTACGAAGAAATATCTGATATATGTTTCTTTACTGCAATAACGCAGGATTTTGGTTTGGATGCTGTTAAGAGGCATAATAAATATATTACGGCATTAGAATCCCAGGGGATTAAAATAATAAAAGGTTATTTTAGTAGGAAGAGAAAATTATGTAGGGTAAAAGGTTGTAATTTTAAAGGCAATAAATATTTTATTATAAGAGAAGAAAAACAAACAGATGTAAATATTTCTCTCTCCCTTTTTAAAGACGCTTATTTGAAAAGATATGACAGGTGTTTTCTGATGTCAGGTGATAATGATTTTGCTCCGGTACTAAGGACTATCAAAGATTTATTTAATATCAGTCCATTTTTGATCACTCCTCCATATGAACAGGGGATTGTTAACTTAAAGCCAATAAAAGATTTAAAAAGTGCTTGTTTTGATAAAGAAAGACAGAAATTTAACGTAATAAATTTAAAATTTAATAATTTCATCGGTCATTCGTTTCCAGAGAAAATATATGATCCTTCAGGAAAATTAATCGTAGAAATGCCTAAAGAATATTCTAAATTTTAGATAATTACATTTTGTTAGCTTAAGAAGTACTGGGGTGATATTTTAAAAATTCTTTTTTTTATCATTAACTTTTGAATTACCATTTTCAACTAGATCTTCAGCAAAATCAAGAACATAATCGGTTATATTTGGATTGTCTTTAAGAAGTTTTTCTAACTTATCAATTCTGTATTCTAGGAAGTATTCTGGAGGGATTTCCAATCCTTTAGCAATTTTTTTAATAGTTTCTACAGGCGGATGTCCTTTTCTTTTTTTAAGAACACAGAAATAACTAAAACAGAAATTGGTTTTGGCTGCCAATTTTCTGTGTATTATGTCTTTTTTCTTCATTATTTCTTTTAGGGCTTTAGGAAAAGATTTATTAGAATAATTCATCTTTTAATTTTTTAGTTTTATGAAAAATATTTATATATTATGTATTAAATGTTACTAAATCTTTTTATATATATTTTATAACTATAACAATTTCGTGAGATATCATGAAAAAGTAAAGTTAACAATTTTGTTAACTAGGCATCGTGTTCCTATCGAACTTAAAGACAGTTAATTTAGCAAGAAATATAGATTACAAGCGGTTATTATCGGTTTATATCATACCTAAAAAAAGAATTAATTTAAAAATTGCGGGTTGTTAAATTAAGAAAAATAGCCAGAATTCTTAATAGCATATTGTTGTATAAGCAACATTGTGTTATTGTTTAATATCCTTTACTTAGTAGATATTATTAAAATGTAAAGGTTGAAT
>Ga0307430_1001161_pt1 | contig 19924 bp, 15 predicted proteins | sample SalMarWE160130MG_FD_202159 | JGI IMG/M metagenome (GOLD analysis project Ga0307430, IMG submission 202159) | Salt marsh sediment microbial communities from the Plum Island Ecosystem LTER, Massachusetts, United States - WE1603-130 | ecosystem: Environmental > Aquatic > Marine > Intertidal zone >...
TTGGCAATTCTGGATTAACACCTGAAAGAGTTTTATCTTTTGAAACGGGAATTAAAATGGTGAAAGGCAGTATATTGACAAATATCAATACATTTATCAGAAAGGAAAAAAATGTGATTGATTGGGTAAGGGCAACATCAAACGAACCCTGGACGGCAACAAACGCAGGAGATGTCGTAATAAAAGGATTAGATATCAATATTAACTTCAAATCAATTGTCCAAATGTACAAAAAATTTCCCATACCAAGGATTAATCTAGGGTATACTTTTTTAAATTTAAACAAAACCGAAGATCTGCTTCAATCAAAATACTTGCTTAATCATCCGGAACATACATTGACTCTTAGTGCAGATTATGAGTTAAGCAGCTCCTTAAAACAAATCTGGAAAGGCCGCTATGAAATCCTCCCCGACTCCGAGAAGCGTTTTATTCTGGACACCAGTATTTCGCTGGAAATCAAAAACGCCGAATTCTTTATAGATATCACCAATCTTTTAAATACGGAGTATACACAGGCAGAATGGATCCCAATGCCCGGCAGATGGGCAAAAGCGGGAATCCGGGTCAACATTTAACTTTTAAAAAAACAAAAAAATTTACCACAGAGTACACAGAGGAAAGAAGAACTCACAGAGAGCACAGAGAAAACAACTAAAATTTTTGTTTGTTTAAAACCCAACCCATCCCAGAATTAGAAACAACAAATCACACGAATAGCACAAATAAAATTACAATATCGCAATGCCAAGCACAGTCACTCTTGTCCACCTCAGTTTTTAATATCATTCATTTCTGTCAAAATCTACCACGTTAATGGATATTTTTGGTATATATTTTAAACCACGCATCAGCTTCATTATTATAACCATCATATAATTCTATTAGTAATGGTTTATTTATAAAAATCTCATGATATCTTTTTGATTTCCAACTATAATAAACCTTAGTCTGTTCATTATAAGCTATGAACGTTATTTCAGCACTCGATCCTAAATATGAAACTGATTTTAATATAATATGTTTTTTAAAAGGTCCAAAATATATAGTTTCTTCCTCTCCATAACAGTAGCCTATTTCTATATAAAAATCACATGAATATAATATTGTATCTTCTTTTTGCGGAATTATTGTCAGATCCATATTCGTTTCTTTATAACGATTTTGTTTAACTGCTGAATTAAGTTTTTTTAATTTGGGAGCTGTTAGACGATGCTTCCAATTAAACTTATTTAATTTTTCTTTTTTAATTTCTTTTAAATTTCTATTACCTACTAAATATAAAATGGAACTTAAAATAATTAAGGATAATAAAATCAAAATAGGTTTTATTATATAATGGGGGCAGACCTTCTTTTTTGACTTTTTTTCTTTATTCATTTTTTTAAATCTTCAACAAATTTATCAAATTTCTTTTCTGGCATTAATTCGTGAGTCTTAAACTCGCCATTATAATAAATACCAAGAGTCCCAAATGGGCTTCCTATTTGTTGTGCTTCTTTGTAATTTTCTAACTTTTTAATTTCAAAAGACATTTTCTTGCTCTTTGAAACTTCAGAAAATAGTCCAACATATTCTTCCATATATGGACATTGATTGGAATAAATAAAAGTAAAACCTTTCTTGTTTGAACTAGTAGTGTTTTTTGTATTGTCTGTGAAATGGGAATTTTTTGCATTTTTGTTAAGCTTCAATACAAGCAACTCAAAATAAGGTGGAGCCGAATCAACAACTTCAAAACCATAATGTATATAGAAATTTTTATCTGTTAAGAACGGTTTTACTTTGGTACTACTCACAACGGCAACACCATCCATCTTTTGCGTTTTTGCATCTTTTATACATTCATTAAGTAACTGTGTTGATAGCCCTTTCCCCTTGAATTTACCAGAAACCCATAAACAATTAATGACCATCAAATTTTTTCCAATTATTGGTTTCCAAACTTTTTCAATAGGCATATACTCGATAAAAATCTTACCTCTTTCGTCAAATCTTTTGAATATCAGCCCTTCATCAAACCTTTTTTTCAGCCAATCTTTTTTTGATTGAGCTCTATTTTTGTTCTGTTTGTCGTTTCCAATAGCACAACAAATATGCTCACTATCAATATTGTTTTTATCGATTGTAATGATTTTCATGTTATTTTTACTCCTTTCCATTTTTTTTATAAGATAAAAAATTACACGAACCTGTCAAGCTACAAATTGCGTGTTCTGTTCCCTATATTAAAATTATTTGTGCTATTTGTGATATTTGTTGTTTCTCTTTGTTTTTAGGTTGGGGGTAAACAAAATAAATATAATTTGTTGTTTTCTCTGTGTACTTTGTGCTATTTTTGTTCCTCTGTGCTCTCTGTGGTAATGTTTTTTTCTTCTTGACTTTAAATCCATCCTTCGTATTCTTAAAAAAATGAAAATTGTTGAATGTATTCCTAATTTTTCCGAAGGGAAAGATATAAAAAAAATCAAGGCTATAACTGAAGAAGCAAAGAATACTCCTGGAGCTTGCCTTTTGGATGTATACGCAGGAAACACAACAAATAGAACTGTGCTTACTTTAGCCGGTACTCCTGAAGCCATTAAAGAAGCAGTCTACAAAATATTCAGAAAAACCTCGGAATTGATTGATATGAGAAACCACAAAGGGGTTCATCCGCGGATCGGCGCACTTGATGTTTGTCCTTTTATTCCCATTGAAGACATCACAATGGAAGAATGCATTAAAATTACAAAAGATTTAGGGGAGAAAGTCGCCAAAGAATTAGGAATTCCGGTATATCTCTACGGCGAATCGGCAACGGACGAGAAAAGAAAGGATTTATCCTATATACGTAAAGGCGAATATGAAGGGCTTAAGAAAAAATTAGAAAACCCCGAATGGAGACCGGATTTCGGGGAGGCAAAATTCAACGAAAAATCCGGAGCAACAGTTATCGGAGCCCGGGATTTTCTTATCGCTTTTAATATAAATCTCAATACAAAAGACAAAAATTTAGCGCGCAGGATAGCAGAAAACATTCGGGAGTCAGGCAAAAAAGATTCTAACAATAACGGCAAAAAAATAATTATCCCGGGAGCTTTAAAATCAGTTAAAGCAATTGGTTGGTATATTGAAGAATTAGGCTGTGCACAGGTTTCTACGAACTTGATAAATTTCCATATAACACCAATCCATCATCTTTTTGAAGAGATAAAAAAAGAAGCAAACAAATTAGACTTAGAAGTTACCGGCAGTGAATTGGTGGGTTTAATACCCGAAGAAGCTATCCTTCAGGCAGGAAAGTTCTACCTTAAAGAAAATGGTAGCGTTGACAAAAACACAAAAAACGAAATAATTGATGCGGCTATTTCTTACCTGGGACTTTCCTACGAATGCGAGTTCGACCCAGAAGAAAAGATTCTGGAGTACAAAATAAAAAAGGAGATGTTATGAATATATCAATATCCGATTTTATAGAGAGACTTTCTTCCGGTTCACCTACACCGGGGGGTGGTTCTGTTGCTGCCCTTGCCGGTGTCCTTTCTTCCTCACTGATTTCCATGGTTGGAAATTTAACTTACGGTAAGAAAAAGTACGAAGAACATTGGGAAAAATCCAAAGGAATTATCAAGGAAGCAAAAACCTTGAACGAAGATTTTCTTTCTCTTTTTTACGAAGACATGGAAGCCTTTACAAAACTTATGGCAACCTTTGGTCTCCCTAAAAGTACGGAAGAACAAACAAAAAAAAGAAACGAAGCTATTCAGGAGGCAACAAAGAAAGCTATTGAAGTCCCGCTTAAAGTCATGGAGAAAAGCGAACGCGCGGCCGAGCTGGCGCTTGTGATGGCAAAAATTGGAAATTCAAACGCCATTAGCGATGCCGGAATAGCCGGAGAAATGGCTCTCTGTGCCTGCAGAAGCGCATCTTTTAACGTTCTTATTAACTTGAATTTCTTAAAAGACCCCGATTATTCTAAAAACATGGATGAAAAGCATAAAAAAATTTCAAAGAAAGTTAAATCTCTTCAAGAAGAAATCGCTTCCCTTGTCAGAAAAAAAATAAAAAAGTAAATATTAAAGGGTTGATAAATTCGGATTGTTTTATATAATTATATAATTATACAGTAGGGTCGTTAGCTCAATCGGCAGAGCACCGCCCTTTTAAGGCGGGGGTCGAAGGTTCGATTCCTTCACGACCCATAGTAAAATAGATTGATTTTTAGGAGGGTATAATAAATTTGCTGGACTATGTACACAACCAAGAAGCCTTTATTGAAGCGCTGTCCTTTATTGGAAAAAATAAAGGAGAGGTCGTAGTCAAAGAAGGCGACCCCGGTGATTATATGTTCATCATAGTCGAAGGCAAAGTAAAGGTTCTACTCAAAAGAGGAAAGAAAGAAATCGTTCTCGCTACTCTGGAAAAAGGTAATTTTTTCGGAGAGATGAGTCTATTTGGGAAGAACCCACGCAGCGCATCAGTACAAGCAGTAACCGATTTGAAACTCTTAAAGATAACACGAGAAGATATTGAAAGACTAAGTGAAATTAATCCTAAAGCGTTAAGTGAATTCGCTATGGGCTTATGCACAGAACTATGTCAGAGGGTATCCCGTACAAGCAGCTCATTGGAATCTTATTATCATATAAATAGAGCGATCCTAAAAAACCCAAAATTTAGAAACTTTTTACAAAAAATGTGGAATGAAAAGGAGGAATAAATGTTTGTAACGTTACTTTTATTGTTTGGTTTTTCGTCTTTTAACTCGGGCAGCGGGACTTTTAATCTTTACTCAGCAAGAACCCTTCCGTTTGCGACTCTAAATTTTAATGTAAGTCCCGGTGGGGCAATTCAAGAATACGGTTCCTATAAACACGTTTTCGCTAATTCGAAATTCGGTTTTACGTATGGTGTTATAGATCCGCTTGAAATATATATTGGGACCACAATATACGGTAAATATGCATACAGTAATAGTTTCTTTAGTCCGGATGATGTAGAAAACGAATTCGGTTGGCAGAACCTATACGGTGGCATAAAATTTTATATCCCTCTTACAGGGTCCATGGAAGAAGGGGAACAATCTTTCAAATGGTTAGTTGGAGGGCACTTAGGAACTTCATTTGACCCCTTTAGTCCATCCAATAAAACCGAAATAATAGTTTCGCCGCATACCTTCGAACCGACTTATAAATATAACCCGGATTTAGCATTGGATCTCTTAAACGATTTCGAGATTTACCCTCTTCTCGTTCATGTAAATTTGGGCTACGTTCTAAAAGGAGATACCAAGGAGACCGGTGGCCTCCCCGGGTTTTCCAGCCCGAATGTGATACGTATCGGTGGAGGTCTTGAAATTGCAGCCGGACCGTTTACACGTTTTATTTTTGAAGCAAAAAACATAAGACCTGAAGATGGGTTGCAGGATACACTGACCGGTACTTTTGGTATCAGGTTTGTGGCTCCTAAAAAATTCTCTTTCGACATAGCAGTTGACCACGTTTTTAACGATTCAACTGACTTTGTCCCTGATCAACTGTTCGATGAAGGTGGTCAGTGGAGATATAAAATTGGGTTTACCTTACAGAGTACCATATTAGAAAAGAAAAAGGAAAAAGAACCCGAAAAAGGTACTATCGTTTTGACAGTAAACGACTTAAACACAAACGAACCTCTCGTTGCCACGGTAAAATTCAAGGACTCTCCTCTTAGTTACGAAACTGCTGAAGATGGAAAAGCAACTATAGAGATCCTTCCCGGAGTTTACAATTTAGAACTTTCTAAAGAAGGCTATCTCCCAAGAGAAGCTGCCATTACGGTAAAACCTTCTTCAACTATAAACATTAATACTGTTCTCCGGAAAGCAGAAAAAGAAACAGGTGTTTTATCGGGTACGGTAAGTTCTTTCAGAGAAGAAATACCCCTGCAGGCAACAATCGAATTTTTAGGAACAAAACTTGGCAGTGTAATCTCAGATCCGCTTAAGGGTATCTTCCAATCAGAAGTCGAAGCAGGCACTTATAATATTCGTGTCTCAGCCGAGGATTATCTACCTGAGACTTTCCCCGTAGAAATCACCAAGGGTAAAACTACAATAAAAAACGTCAAACTGGTGAAAAAGTTAAAGAAGGAAGAAAAACTTGTTTTAAGGGGTATTAATTTTGCATCCGGTCAATCGATTATTCCCCCGGCCGAATATCCTATCCTGGATAAAGTCGTAGAAGTTCTTAGAGCCAATGCAAATGTAAGAGTTGAGGTAGGCGGACATACAGATGCAGTGGGCTCCGATACTTATAATCAGGGTTTATCTGAGAGAAGAGCTCAATCCGTCAGAAATTATCTTATACAAAGAGGAATAGATGCGATGCGTCTTGAAGCAAGAGGATACGGAGAATATCAACCTGTAGCCTCGAATACAACCCGCGACGGTAGAAGCCAGAACAGAAGAATTGAATTTAAAGTTCTTTCGGTAGAATAACCGGATAGCAACATAGATTTGGCTGCTTGATCTTTTATCATTGAGTTTTAAAAAAGATCTTAACGAAGAACAGGAAAAAGCAGTTACGCACACTACCGGCCCCGCTCTGGTACTTGCCGGGGCCGGTAGTGGCAAAACAAGAGTTATAACTTACAGAATCGCTCACATTCTAGAACACAAAAAAGCAAACCCCAACCATATACTAGCAGTTACTTTTACAAATAAGGCTGCTGATGAGATGAAAGACAGATTGTATAAATTGGCACGGAATTCAATGAAAGGAATCTGGATCGGTACATTCCACTCCGTATGTGCTCGTCTCTTGCGTGAATTCGCCCCTTACACAACTTACTCAAGGAATTTCGTTATTTACGATACCCAGGATCAACATAATTTAATAAAAAACATTATAAAAGATTGTCAAATAGAAGAAAGAGAGCTCGATTTTTATTATGGTCATCGCACCATATCAAATCTAAAAAATAGACTTATTGATGAAGACGAATTCAAGCCGTACAATTATAAAACAGAACTCCTTAAGAAAGTCTATCAGGAATACCAGAGAAGACTGAAAGAAAATGACGCGATGGATTTTGACGATCTCTTATTTAATCTCTATACACTTCTCGATTCTAAAGAAGAAATCAGGAAAAAGTTAAATAATCGGTTCAGACATAAACTTGTGGACGAATACCAGGATACGAATCTTTCGCAATACGAAATATTAAAAAAATTATCGGAGAAATATAATGATATTTTCGTGGTGGGTGATGACGATCAATCCATATACGGCTTTAGAGGTGCGGATATAAACAACATTCTCGACTTCGAAGATGACTTTCCCAACGCAAAAATTTACAAACTCGAAAGGAATTATAGATCTACAAAGAGAATTCTTGAAGTCGCATCAAATGTGGTTAAAAATAACCGCCTTCGAAAAGGAAAAACCCTGTGGACGGAACAGGAAGAAGGGGAAAAGATTACTCTCTTCTCAGGTCTTACGGAAAAGGAAGAAGCCGGCAAACTCATAAAACTCCTAAAAGAAGAACTTAAAAAACGCAATAGTAAGGACATACTTATTACCTACAGAACAAACGCACAATCAAGGGCAATCGAAGACGTTCTCTTAAAAGAAGAAATACCGTACGTAATAGTAGGAGGAATAAAATTCTATCAAAGAAAAGAAATAAAGGATATTTTATCCTATGTCAAATTCATAATCAACAAAAAGGACACAATTTCTTTTTTCAGGATTTTAAACACTCCGCGAAGAGGTATAGGAAAAATAGCAAGAGAAAAAATTGAAAATGTAGCCCGAGAAGAAAATATCTCTCTCTGGGAAGCCTCATGTAAATTGGCTGAACAAGAAGTCCAGATCGCAAATTTTGTAAATCTTATAAAATATCTTGATGAAATAAAACGTATTGATGAACTTATAGTGGCAATAGTAGAGAAAACCGGATATGCGGATATCCTTAAAGAAAAAGACACGATAGAATCCGAAAGCAGGATTGAAAATATTCAGGAGTTGCTGTCAGCGGCATATGAATTTACCGACACATTCGAAAAGTGTACTCCCGAAGATTATTTAACCGAAGTGGGATTAAAAACCGATATCGATAGTTGGAACCGAACCGATTCCGTCAATTTAATGACCCTGCATAACACAAAAGGGCTCGAATTTGAAGTGGTCTTTATAATAGGAATAGGAGAAGGATTGCTACCCCATTACAGAAGCATTAAGGAAGGCAATATAGAGGAAGAACGCAGACTATTTTACGTTGGAATAACAAGAGCAAGAAAAAAATTATATCTATCTTATTTCCTGACACACGGAGCGGGATGGGAAAGAAAAAGACGTCTTCTCCCCTCTCCCTTTCTAAAAGAACTCCCTCCTGCGGCTATTCGTACCCCGGGAAATTTTGTACCTGGCATAAATGTCAAGAAACAATATATTTTAAAAGATACCAGAGATAATAACAAATGGGTAAATCATCCAATATTTGGCAGAGGAGAAATATTGGATGTTGTAGACGGAGATAAATTATTAATATCATTTAACGGCATGACAAAAAAAATAAAACGGAGGTTTTTCGAATGAAAGAAGTTGATATAAAACATCTTTCTAAACTCGCAAACATTCAGCTGGACAAGGAAGAAGAAAAGATACTTCAGAAAGACCTTGATAAAATTATAATACACATTAGAAAAATTCAGGAAGTCGAGGTGAACAAAACCCCAAACACTACTCACCTTAGTATCGAAGAACTACCCTTGCGGAGTGATAAAAAAGAAAAACCTCTGTCGGTAAAAGAAGTATTGTCAAACGCACAGAATCCAAGCAAAAACCATTTTACAATAAACAGGATGATAAATGAAGACGATTCTTGAATATCAGGAACAATTCAAAAAAGAAGAAATGACGCCTCTTGACCTGCTTGAGAAAAGCCTAGAAAAAATAGACCCGTCTCTTAATGCCTATATAACAGTAACAGAAGAACTCGCGAGAAAAGGATTAAAAAAAGACATACAAGGCAAACTTAAAGGCATACCCATTGCCATTAAGGATAACATAAACATCAAAGGCATTCCCACAACATGTGCTTCAAATGTTTTAAAAGGATTCATCCCACCATTTTCCGCTACTGTGATTGAGCGAATCCAGAGAAGCGGAGGTATCTTTACAGGAAAAACCAACCTTGATGAATTTGGAATGGGGTCATCAACCGAAAGATCGAACATCGGCCCAACCAAGAACCCTTATGATTTGACAAAAGTTCCGGGCGGGTCAAGCGGCGGTTCGGCTGCGGCTGTAGCCTCGGGAAGTGCTGTTATTTCACTCGGCTCCGACACAGGTGGTTCGGTGCGCCAGCCCGCTTCTTACTGCGGACTCGTAGGTCTTAAACCAACCTACGGAAGAGTTTCAAGGTATGGTCTGGTTGCTTTCGGATCTTCCCTCGACCAGATTGGAATTATAGGAAGAAATGCCGAAGATGTGGGAGTTCTGCTTAAAGTAATAGCCGGTTATGATCCTAAAGATTCAACTTCTTCCCAATCAAAAGTTGAGGATTACGGTAACCTTAACGATACACCAAAAAATTTAAGAATAGGTATACCGGAAGAATACTTCAAGCAAATAGACGAAGAAGTTTATACTTCCGTTATGAAAATAAAAAAAGCCATCGAAAAAGAAGGCATATTATTCAAATCGGTTTCCCTTCCAACCACAGGCTATATTATACCAACTTACCAGGTTATTTCGTACGCTGAAGCCTCTTCAAACCTTGCAAGATACGACGGAGTCAGATACGGTTTACGTAAGGACGGAGAAGACTTCCACGACACAATAAGAAAATCCAGAAACGAAGGGTTCCTTTCGGAAGTAAAAAGAAGAATCCTCATCGGTTCGTTTGTTCTTTCCTCGGAAGCCATTGCCGAATACTACGAAAGAGCGGACCTTATAAGGAGGCTAATCACCCAGGAATTCAACGATGTTTTTAAAGAAGTAGATTATCTTCTAACTCCCGCCACACCCACTCCCGCTTTTCCCATAGGAGAAAGAACTGATGATCCGATAAGAATGCATGTGCCCGACCGGATGACAGCCGGCGCCAATTTAGCCGGTATTCCCGCGGTAGCCGCACCGGCGGGAATGATTGGTAAACTTCCCATCGGCTACCAGTTAATCGGAAAACCTTTTGACGAAAAAGGACTTCTATCCATTGTCCGGCTCGTAGAAAAAATCGTCCCATTTCAAGGATTTATAAAGGAAGCTCAAGATGGCTGAATACAAAACCACAATCGGTATTGAGGTTCACGCTCAGCTTAAAACCGTTACAAAATTATTCTGCGGCTGCCCGGCAAGCTTTGGAGAAGAAGCCAACACAAACGTATGTTCTATTTGTCTCGGTCTTCCGGGAGTTCTTCCTTCCCTGAACAAGAAGGCTGTAGAACTTACCGTAAAAGCCGGTCTTGCTTTGAATTGTGAAATCCATACAAGATCGATTTTTGCGAGAAAAAATTACTTTTACCCGGACCTGCCAAAGGGTTATCAGATTACACAGTACAGATTTCCCATCGCAACGGGGGGAAAAATTTTGGTAGAAGGTAGGGAAATTAGAATAAAAAGAGTACACCTTGAAGAAGAATCCGCGAAATCAATACACGAAAAAGACAAATCTCTTATCGATTACAATAGATCAGGTGTCCCTTTAATTGAAATCGTAACCGAACCCGATATAGATTCGCCGGATATGGCGGTAGCTTATCTTAAAACGTTGCAGAAAATATTACAATTTGAGAATATTTCCGATGCGGTAATGGCAAGAGCTGAATTCAGGTGTGAACCGAATATATCCGTCAGTAAAGAAAAAGGAATACTTGGAACAAGAACCGAAGTTAAAAATCTTAATTCCTTTAAAGCAGTTAAAAAATCTCTTCTCTCTGAAATCCGGCGCCAGACAGAAACTCTCGAAAAAGGCAAAACAGTAGAACAGGCTACGATACATTACTCCGAAGAAACTCAGAAAACCTGGGTAGCCCGGATAAAAGAGGAATCTTCCGATTACAGATACTTTCCTGAACCGGACCTGCCTCCTCTTTTAATAAGCCAAACATGGATTGATGAAATAAAAACTACCGTAGGGGAATTACCGGTACAGAAGAAAGAAAAATATGTAGAACTCGGACTTAACGAAAAAGACGCTAAAACAATTTCAAGTTCCACTACTACTTCTCGTTTATTTGAAGGAATTTTAAAAATAATTGGCGAGCCCATCGAGGTAAGCAAATGGATACTCAGAGATTACAGAAGTCTCGGAGAACCCGACATTTCCGCAGAAAACTTTGCGGAGATGATAAAAATGGTTCTTGAAGGTAAAATTTCAAGAAACGCGGGAGCGGAAGTGCTCGCGGAAATGGTAAAAACAAAAAAAGCACCAAAACAGATCGTAGAGGAAAAAAATCTTTCTCAAATATCCGACACAAATGCTTTAGAGCGAGCAATCAGGGAGGTTTTCGAAGAGAACCCGGATGAACTAACTCGCTTAAAGAACGGGGAAAAAAAACTATTTGGGTTCTTCGTTGGTCAGGTAATGAAAAAAACCGGCGGAAAAGCGGATCCAAAAGAGGTTTCCCGGATAATATCCGAGTATGAAAAAAAATATTGAAATCAAGAAAGCATCTATCCATAATTTAAAAGGAATAGATGTCGAAATACCCCGTGATAAATTAGTGATAATAACCGGAATCTCCGGCTCGGGTAAATCTTCTCTCGCTTTCGATACAATCTATGCTGAAGGACAGAGAAGATACGTTGAATCCCTCTCAGCTTACGCAAGGCAGTTTTTGGGGGTAATGGATAAACCTGAAGTTCAATCGATAACAAACCTTTCTCCCACAATTTCAATAGAACAAAGAAAGCTCTCTAAAAACCCACGCTCTACTGTAGGCACGGTAACGGAAACATACGATTACCTGCGCGTACTTTTCGCAAGAACCGGAACCGCATACTGTTACAATTGCGGCAAAGAAATAACTTCCCAGACCGTAGATGAAATTGTAGATAAAATCCTATCATATCCGGAAAATTCAAGTCTTTACATACTTGCTCCGATTGCCAGAGGAAAAAAAGGCACTTTTTCTACCGAGCTAAGAAGAATCGGAGAGAAAGGATATGTCCGGGTAATAATAGATGGTGAAATTTTTGATATAGAAGGTATCCCCAACCTTGATAAGAACAAACCACATAATATCGAAATAGTGGTGGATAGAATAAAGCCGAAAAAAGAAATAAGAAGCAGGATAGCGGACTCCGTTGAAACAGCCCTGGAAGAAACCGAAGGCATATTAATATTAAGAGACATCGATAAAGATTCGAATAGAATTTTTTCTACAAAATTTGCCTGCGCGGATTGCGGAATAAGTTATCCGGAAATCTCTCCGAGACTATTTTCTTTTAATTCTCCTTATGGTGCCTGTTCAAAATGTCAGGGCATAGGTACCGAGATGGAAATAGACCCGGAGAATATAGTCTTCAACAAATCATTATCAATTCTTGAAGGAGCTATCGCTCCCGTAGGAGAACCCCGGGGGAGATTCTTACAAGAATTAAAAACCATCGCGTTAAAGTATAATTTAGATTTAAATATATCCTGGAAAAATATCAGCGAAAAAAACAAAAATATCCTTCTGTTCGGCGCCGATTACTGGGAAGGAGTGATTCCATACCTGAACAGAAGACACTTAAACACAGAGTCTGATTGGATAAGAAGTGAAATAGAAAAATACATGGTTGTAACACCCTGCGGGGAATGTAAAGGTGCACGGCTGCGAAAAGAAGCTTTGTCTATCAAAATAAATAATAAAAACATACATGATATAGCAAAAATGAACATATCTCAAGCAAGAAAATTCACGGAAAGCATAAAATTTAATGACGAAAGGCAAAAAATCGCATCAGAATTAATAAGGGAAATACTTCATCGTCTCCGTTTCTTAGAAGACGTAGGAGTCGAATATCTGACACTGGAAAGATCGACCAAGACACTCGCCGGAGGAGAAGCCCAGAGAGTACATCTCGCGACTCAAATTGGTTCGGGTCTTGTCGGCATTATATATATTCTGGATGAACCTACGATAGGTCTGCATGAGAGAGATATTCTGCGTCTAATCAAAACTCTAAAATCTCTGCGAGATATCGGGAATACAGTAATTTTAGTAGAGCACGATTTCAAAAGTATTTTATCCGCGGATTGGGTTATAGACCTCGGTCCCGGAGCCGGAACAAAAGGCGGAAACGTCGTTTTCACGGGAACCCCTCTTGATTTAAAAAAAAACGGTAAGACTATAACAGGCAAATATCTCTCCGGCAAAGAAAAGATTCCAATCCCGCCAATGCGAAATAAAAAGAAAGATGAAAAAATAATTAAAATTCTGGGTGCGGTCGGCAACAATCTTAAGAATCTTAACGTCGAAATACCTTTAAACTGTTTTGTTTGCATAACAGGAGTTTCAGGTTCCGGCAAAAGCACTCTCCTTATCGATATTTTATACAGGGCTCTTGCAAGAACTTTCCACGGTTCAAGATACCTTCCTCTGGAACACAAAAAAATCGAAGGAATCGGAAATATAGATAAAGTTATAAATATAGACCAGAGCCCGATAGGCAGAACTCCACGTTCTAATCCGGCAACTTACACAGGGGCTTTCGATCCTATAAGAGATTTTTTTGCCGAACTCCCTGCTTCGAGAGTAAGAGGATACAACAAAGGGAGATTCTCTTTCAATGTAGAAGGTGGCAGATGTGAGGAATGTAGTGGTCAGGGGCAGAAAAAAATAGAAATGCACTTTTTAGCTGACGTTTATGTTACCTGCAAAACCTGCAAGGGAAAAAGATTCAAAAAAGAAACTCTGGAAGTCGAATATAAAGAAAAGAACATTGCGGATGTTCTTGAGTTAACTGTCAGCGAAGCACTTGCCTTTTTCGGTGATATCCCTAAAGCAAAACAAAAACTAAAACTCCTGCAGGATGTGGGTCTCGGCTACATAAAACTCGGACAGCCCGCAACGACGCTTTCGGGTGGAGAAGCCCAGCGAATAAAACTGGCAAAAGAACTATCCAAAGTCGCGACAGGTGAAACTCTTTATCTTCTCGATGAACCTACAACAGGCTTACATGCTCACGATATCCGTTTACTGTTAAAGATATTGAAGCGTCTGGTGGATATGGAAAACACGGTAGTGGTTATAGAACACAACCTTGATGTTATAAAATGCGCGGACTGGATTATCGATCTTGGACCCGAAGGCGGGGAGGAGGGTGGGAAGCTCGTCGCGGAAGGAACTCCTGAGGAAATCGCAAAAATCAAAAAATCCTATACGGGGAAATTTTTGAAAGAAATCCTGAAAAAGAGAAGTTAGAAGTCAGAAGTTAGGAGTTAGAATCCCCTCTACACCCAAAAAACAATATCTCACACAAAGGCACAAAGAACACAAAGGTTTTTATTTTTTTAACTGGAACCTGGTATCTGGTACCTAATTATAGGCACGGAGACACAGAGAACGCAGAGAAAAATTTAATTCTTTTTATTTTTTACGAAATCCTAAATCCCAAATCCTAATCCCCAAAAAACTATTTAACTATTTCCCAATTTGACCATTTAACTGATTCGAAGAATCTATGATAAGGACGCAGATTTAAAAGGATTTTTTTATTGTTACTATTTGGTTTTATTAATTTAGACCCAGTAACCTAGATATTCTATCATTATTTATATCTTCGATGCCTAAACCTTCTCCATAATAAATTACATTTGGATTATTATATAATGGACTATTTATTTTATGAGGATCTATTACAAGCATCTTAGAGTCTTTTTTAGATAAAAAGTATTCTTCGATATAATTGTTTATACCATCGTCTCCTAAACCATAGCCTATTACAATTAATTTATTCGATTTTTCTAAATTTTCTTTGAAGCGTTTAAAGATAGGTTTATAGTAAATTTTTCTTTCATAATTTCTCTTTTTTACTTTAATTCCTGAGAGGAAATCAGGACTATAGTAATTGTCTATATATTTGTAATCATTTTTATCTCTCAATTTGAGCTTCAATTTTCCAAGATAAGTCCCCTTTTCAACTCTTACCATGTTGTTTTCTGGATAATCGATAAAGTATTGATTAAGACTTCCATGAAGTTTATATAGGCAAAACTTTCTATCAAAATTATTCACAAATATATTTAATTGTATAGATTGCCCTAAATCGTTTTCTTTCCAGTATGGTGAACCATTTTGAGTAAAGCCATTCGATAAATTAGCTTTCATAACGGCACAATAAGAAAGCTTTTCTATTAATAGATCATGGTTTAAAGAATGAAAATGTATCTTTTTGTATTTATTATCAAGGAATTTTAAAAGCTCCAAAAAAAAAGAATATTTTTCTTTACAGAGTTTTGATAAAATGCTATCTTCAAAATTTTCTTCCTTCACTTTTCTAAAAAAATCCGCAAGCAATTGATTAAAACAATTATCAAAATTGACTAACCGATTTCCAAAAATAGTGTAATCTTTTTCCCTGTTAAAAGTTTCTATAAATGTATTAAATTTTGTAGCTGTTTCTGCTGAAGATTTTTCTCTTATTAAATCAGTATAAAAATCAAAGAATTTTTCGTAATTAAAGCTTTTTTTTAGGATCTCTTTATTATAAAATCTCAAGAAATCTTGTATAAACAATCTTTCTGTATCTTCTCCGGTATGATACCGTGGCGTGTCTCCTTTTTTTAAAAACCAGCACGCTCCATCAGTGTGCACACATATTTCATTTTCATGAATCTTTCCCAATCTTACGTTTATGTCCTCTGTTTTGGGATAGCCTTCTGGGATAGAAAAACCCGCACCTATTAAAAAAGCAATTTCCATTTCTTACATTTTACGACTTTTTACACATTAAGTCAATATTGTTTTTCGATAGCGGATAAAGCAAAAAAATATAACAACAAAATTTAGCTCAAAACCCGAAATCTCGAAAGGAATGGTTTGGGCTTGACAAAAGTTACCAGACAAATTATAATATTCTTTGGGTAATCTGGTAACCACAATTTGAAGATATATAAGATTTTTTACCAGACAAAATATAAAATAAGCAAATATGTATGGTAACCAGGGGAGATAGAATGGAAATTCTAAATGGAGTCCTGAAAGAAGAATTAGAACGCTTAAAAGAACTTGGAAGAAATTATGAACAAGAAATATCCGGGCTTCCTAAAGGAAGTTTGGTCGCCAAAAATATCAAAGGACACATTTACTATTACCTCAATTATCGTAAAGGGGAAAAAGGTGTTTTTAAGTACATGGGAAAGTTAAACAAAAACGAATTAGACGACATAAAGAAAAAAATAGAAGAAAGAAGAAAATTAATAAAACTAAACCAGATGGTTAAAAAAGATATTAAAAAATTAGAAAAAATGATAGATGGAAGAAAAAAGTAATTTATTTATAGAAACTCTCAAAGCCTTACAAAAAGCCGGTGCTCTAAACGAATTAATTTTAATTGGTAGCTGGTGTTTTTATTTTTATAGAATCTATTTCAAAAACTCTCCGGAAATACCGGCGGTAAGAACACTTGATATTGACTTTCTGATTCCGAATCCTCCGAAAATAAAAAAAGAAATTAATATCCCAAAAATACTTGAAAATTTAGACTTCAAACCTATGCAGAGTTATCCTTCCGGCTATACCAAATATACCAATCCGGAACTTGAGTTGGAATTTCTAACCCCTGAACTTGGAAGAGGTAGAGGAGATAAACCCTACAAAATAACCAAGCTCCATGTAAGTGCTCAGGGATTACGTTACTTGAATTTATTACAATCTTATACTATAAAAATCAAAACCGGAGACCTCAAAGTTACACTGCCGGAACCAGCTGCTTTTGTTCTTCATAAATTCATAATATTCGAGCGTCGAGAAAAGGAAGAAAAAATGATTAGAGACTTAAATGCAGCTAATAATATTGGTGAATTTCTTTTAAAAAATAAAAAACAGAAGAACAAGCTAAAAGAAATATTTGAATCTCTACCTAAAAAATGGAAGAGAAGAATAGAAAAGAATACCAAAGAGAACTTACCTTCACTTTACGATTTTTTAATTGAGTAATACGATTCTAAATCCTAATTTTACCACAAAGGACACCCTGGTACGGTCGGCTCCTCCCTACAGGGTAGGCAAAGAGCACAAAGTTTTTTGTTTTTTTTGAGCTAACAGCTAAAGGCCAAGGACCAAAAGCTAAGTTCAACAACAAATCACTCGAATTTTTTCTTCTGTTTTCTTCCGTTATCCGTCGACGGTCTTCGGTCGGGCTTTTCCTTAAGACCTAATTCTCACACAGAGAACACTGAGACACAGAGTTTTTTCGCCCAAACCCACCTCCAATCTTTTTTACATATAGAACATGTAGATAATGTATGTCTTTGTTGTTGTTCACTAATTAACCAATCAACTGATTCACCAATTAACCGATCCGAAGAATCTTCTCCCCTTGAATATTTAGGCAAGTATGCGCATAATTGTATAAACGGAGCAAAATTTTGAAATGTCCGAATTGTAAAGAAAGCGAATTAACTCCGGTAATGACTAAAAACGGAGTGCTTGTAGATTATTGTCCGAGATGCGAAGGTATCTGGCTGGACAGGGGAGAAATATATTATTTCACAAAAAACCCTAAATATCTGCGCCGTAGGATTAAGGATGGGTTGAAAAATTCCAGACTCTCTAAAAAATTAAACCCCCACACCCAGACTCCCCTTACCGCACTTCCTCTCAGGGGAGACAAAACGATAATTTACTACTGCCTTAAGACAGGCGGTATCTGGATAAATAAAGACGTATTGGATGAATCACTAAAGGAAAAATATTTCTTCCTAAGGATTGAAATAGATAAAAACACCTTTCCATCCGAACTCACTCCCCCTAAAGGAATACCGTTTCATCTGCCTAACCTGGCTCTTACTTCCGGAGTGACTCTTTTCTTACTTTACGGATTACTTTCGCTTATTCTCATTACCCTGGTAAATCTCGAATACCTTGAACCAATATTAGCTTTAATCCTCGGAATCGGGATTGCATTTATACAATTTATATTTTCTCCCTTTATAATGGATCTCACTTTAAGATTTTTATATAATATGAGATGGACTTCGCTTGAAAGATTACCTCTCCATCTGCAAACCTTTTTAAAAGATCTTTGTCCTAAAAACAATATCAGAATTCCTCGTTTTGGTATAATTTATGATGGTTCGCCCAATGCTTTTACTTACGGACACACTCCCAACAACGCGAGAATTGTAATCACTTCAGGGCTTATTGATCTGCTGGGAGAAGAAGAACTCGAGGCTGTAGTAGCACATGAGGTTGGTCATGCCGTACACTGGGACATGCTGATAATGACTATAGCATACGTAGTACCTTTAATTTTATATTATATTTACCGTACCTTAATTCGAATCAAAACAAGTGGAAAAGATAAATCTGCCCCATTCCGTTATGCGATTGCAATCGGTTCATACATTCTTTATCTGATTTCCGAATACATTGTTCTTGGATTTTCCCGTATAAGAGAATTTTTTGCCGATAGATTCGCGGGCGATCATTGCAATCCGAACGATTTAGCTTCCGCTTTAGTTAAAATCGGCTACGGTCTCGCGGGAAAGGGTAAAAAAGATGATGACAGAAAACCACAGTTAGAATCGATAAAAGCAATGGGAATATTTGACCCAACATCGGCACTCTCTTTAGCTGTTTCCTCATATCATCCGAGATATATGGGAGGAGAGGTCGACAAAGAAACCTTAAAAAGAGTTATGAGATGGGATCTATGGAGTCCCTGAGCAATGTACTATGAACTACACTCAACCCATCCTTTAATCGCTAAAAGACTGCTCGCTTTAAGCAGACAGTCCGAAACTAAAGGTAAACTTCCTTACGTTATTTTCAACGAGAGACGCCCGGAAAGTTACTGGGATGAATTTTTGCTTGATTTTTTAATCGTATTACTACCTGTTATTGCCGTTTTATTAAGTGCCGTATTGTTCTTTATAAAACAGGATGCCATGTTCCTTAAATTAGGTGTTTTTTTATTGGGTGGAGTTTACCTTGTTAGAACCATTTTTTCGTACAATTTTTCATTTTTCCCGGAGATGAGAATCTCATCACTTCTAAAGAAAATTAAAGTGTCCGGTGTACGCGGGGTACCGTGTATGATAAAAGGTAGAATTATCGGAAGAGGTGTACCCGGACTCATCTGGAGCGAAGATTTTGTCTTGCAGGATAACACGGGAATAATATTCCTTGATTATCGTCAACCTCTCGGCGTATGGAATTTTCTCTTCGGACTGCTAAGGGCAAAAAGATATGCGGGTGAAGAGGTAAAAATCACCGGTTGGTATCGTCGCGCACCCATCCCTTATATAGAAATAAAAACATTAGAAACATCCACAGGTAAAAGCAAATGCTACGTTTTTAACGTAAAAATCGCCTGGGGAATAATTCTTACACTCCTCGGTGCGGTTCTTCTTGTTTTACACTCAACCTAAATCAAAAGGAGGATAAATGAAAAGAATTTTATTATTGTTAGTCTTATTTAGTCTTCCGTCTTTATTGTCTGCTCTTATAATCGATCACAATTGTGTTAATATAACACAAATCCCCGAATCCGCGATACTGGCAGCCAAGGATTCACTTCACATAGCTTACGGTCACACTTCTCATGGCAGACAAATAGTAACTGAAGGAATGGCAGGACTTGTTGACTTTGCAAATGGCGGGGGGAAGGGGCTTTCCTTAACAGATAGTATCTTTGCATGGAATAACGGCGGAAGTGAAGGAGCTCTCGATTTGCATGATTATGCAATGAGTGGAGACGTCGGATACTATCCCGATTGGGTTAACGAAACCAGGACGTATTTA